>Ga0222622_10000265_pt1 | contig 18881 bp, 20 predicted proteins | sample PLM2_5_b1metaG_FD_177335 | JGI IMG/M metagenome (GOLD analysis project Ga0222622, IMG submission 177335) | Groundwater sediment microbial communities from an aquifer in East River, Colorado, USA - PLM2_5_b1 | ecosystem: Environmental > Terrestrial > Soil > Riparian zone | place: USA: East...
CGATCCGGAAAGCAGCAGGCGGGGGCTTGTCCGGATAGGTCATCAGCCTGGCACAAACCGCATCCAGAAGTGACCATGACGCCTGCGTATTGGCGAGAGCAGGGTCGATATGGTCGAGTTGCTCCTCACGAGAAAACGCGATGCGAAAGGTGCCGCCCTGCTGCCCTAGTGACGGCGAGCCGAGCGCGCCAGGCTCGGCGGCGATCATCAGTAAACCGCCGGCAACCGCCATTGCAGAGATCAGCCGACGAATCCGTCGGATGCTCACATAGCGCTGCCCACTAGGCTCACCAGGCAAGTGTGCCACGAACCCGGCCTCGCAGCGGCCTGCGCGAGGGAAATCGGCTGCCGAGACCATCGCGGCGAGGACGCGCACGCGATGGTTCCGCACATGTAGATGACCGCGTGGTTACCGGCGGATGACCCCGGCGCGGCACATCGTGGGCCTCCGGTTAGCGCCGTGATGTCTCCTTAGGAGTGGGACTGCGGAATGCAGCCCGCGAGAGGGAGGGCATCATGCAGATCGGAAGTTTCAACGTAAGACGAGTCGTTATCACCGTGATCGTGCTGGTAGTGGCCGGCCTCACAGCCACATCGGCGCTTGCGAACAGCCCGCACCTCAAGAAAGGCCGGGAGTGGAGCTGCCTGATGGCGCGCTCGACGATCAGCAAGCCGGTCACCTGTAAGGCCGTCCTTGCCGGACTCGGCCTCCAAGCCAGCGTTCCCGACAACAACAACAACAACAACAACAACAACGGCACGCTGCCTTACGACGAGTTCGGGCTCGGCCCGAACCAACCGAACCAGCCTCAGGTCGGTAGCGCCGGACCGCAAACCGGACGGGCCGTCGCGGAAGTCGCCGCGCAAACCAGCGTTCCCGACAACAACAACAACAGCACGCTGCCTTACGACGAGTTCGGGCTCGGCCCGAACCAACCGAACCAGCCTCGGGTCGGTAGCGCCGACCCGCAAACCGGACAGCGGTGAAACCCACTCAAAGAGGGGGCACCACCATGCCCCCTCTTTGGTATGCCGCGCGCGCCTACGAGAAGACCCGCTGCCTCCAGCGGGTTTCTGAGAGCGGATGATGGGACTCGAACCCACGACCTTGTGCATGGCAAGGAAAGAGCGCAAGACGACAGCGCACGACAGCGCACGACAAAGCGCCTCGCTACGCGGTCTCCCTGCTCGTTCTCGTGACTCCCGCCGCCAGCAAACGACAGCGAAACCTGACTAGAAATCTGACTCACTTTGCGACCCCGGCGCGTGCGGCACGGTCGAGCACGTCGGCGGTCAGCGCAGCATCGTCGCGTCCGTCCTTCGCATAGAGCCGGAGGGTGAAACCGGCGTCGGCGTGGCCTACGATTTTCGCCATCGCCGAGGCGAACGCATACCGGAGGGAATGCGAGGAAAGCCGCTTCTCCGTCTTGTCCAGACCGGCAGCGACCTTGGCGGCGTCGAGCGCACGGCGCAGGTTGCGCTCCTGTACGGGACGCCCTTCGGCCGTGCAATCACAGGGTCTGGGGGCCGTGTGTGAGGCGAGCGCAACCGCCACGCGACGAGTAGACGGCGAAGCGCAGGCAGAAGCGGAACCGCCCGCTTGCCCGCTTCCGTTTTCGGCGGCGTCCGCGTGCCGTCCGGCTGCAGCGAACGCCGAACGTGCAGCAGGCCCGCGTCCAGGTCGATGTCCTGCCAGCGCAGCCCGCGAACTTCACCGAGGCGCAGGCCCGCATACCCGGCCAGACCGATAGCCGCTTGCCAGCGTTCCGTCCCGGCGGTGGCGACGAGCCTCACGACACGATGCCCGCGTCGTCGGGCACGGCGATGGGGCGAGCATTTTTCTGTTTCGGCACCTCGGACGCGGCCAGACCGTCGAGCGGCGTGCGGGTGACGATGCCACGCCTCAACGCGAGAGCGAACGAGCCGCGCAAAATGCGGTACAACCGCCACGCACGTCCAGTCGAGCCTGTGAGTGCTGCAGCCCTTCGGAAGTTGTCTCCGCCCGCAGAAAGGGTGAGTGGGGCCGCATCCGCAGGCCGGCAGGCGTAGCGGCTTGCGCTACCGACCGCTCGAATCCAGCTAACGAGTGGTAAAGAATTCCAGCTAAGGAGTGGTAAGGTGACAGGAGGTGCAACCTGCGGCCGCACCGGCAGATAAGACGATCCTGACAACGCTCCAACACGCGTTGCATGCTGCAGGCGACCGCGATCTCCTGACCATGATGCTCAGGGTTGGCGACACCGAGCTAACGCGAGAAGGCCGGATGTGCCTGCTCGTCACACTCAGCCGGTTCGCGCCAAACAATGCTCTCCACGAGGCAATCGAATTCCTTGCGTGGCAGAACGATGCGGGACCCGCGGCAGATCCGGCCAATCCGGCGTAGGTTCACTCAAGAAGGACGCTCGTTCGAGGGTCGGAAGGATCGGCTTCTGTCTGGTTCGCGGCGTTGCAAGGACCGGCGCTATGCCCGGTTGCATCCAGATAAATTGAGGGAGAAGAAGCGGCGCAAGGCCGAGAGGTTGGCGGTCTGATGGCGAGGGGCGGGCTTCGGACGTGTCAAGGATCGAGATCGACCCACCCCCTATCGCGGGGTCGCCATCCACAACGTCACGATTCCTGCGACCACCGCTGCGCCACCGATGAGGTCAGAGAGGTGGAGACCCTCGTTCGATGTCACCGACCAGACCACGACATCCAGGTGCGATACGTCGATGACCATGATCGCGCAACCCACGAGGATGAGCGTGGCACCCAACAGCCGCTGCAACAAGGCGCTTTCCACGAATGCGAAGTTTCCAATAACCGCTGACACCACGATTCCTAACGGCTCTACGATGTACCCGGAGAATAAGCAAGGTGCGTTACGTCATCATCATCCAAGCGGCGACCTTCGAGGATCTCGACAATGTCGAGCTGCCCACTCCGCCCCAGCCTGGCGACCCGATCGAGACGAGGATCGGAAGGTGCATCGTCACGAGTACGGAGTCGATGCCAGCGGGAAGCGAATACGCCGGCAAGATCATCTGCCATCTCCCCTAGCTGCTTGTCCCCGGGGGGCGGGTCAGCGACGCAATGCAAAAGGTGACTGCACCACCCCGACAACTCGGCTCGTACAAATCTCGGGAATCTGAGTTTGAGAAAGAGTTTTTTTGGGCTGAGGAGGGCCGGAAGGGGCAAGCTGATCTGCTCGAGTGGAGAGAGAGGTTCAAGATAAGAGAGCTCGTGGCGCCAGTAATTCCGGCTCTTCGTACGGACGGATTGCCTGCCGATTACCAGCCCCTCTACGCGGTTACTGAGCGATTCGTCCCGGGCCGCACAATCCAGGGTGCGCAGGATTCGCGCACAAGACAAACGGGAGGGGACATGAAGAAGCGCATGATCACCGTCATCGCGGCGCTCGCGCTACTCATGGTGACGGCCGCCTCAGCCGCGACGGCAGGAGATCTTTTTCCTGCCTCGGGAAGAGGCGTGCTCGTACGACAAGACGACGGCTACATGATCACCGAGACGCTGCGGGGCGCCGACTCACACTTCATCGGCAAGGTCTATGGCACGCTGGGCGAGCTCACAACGGGCTTCAACACCTGCCCCGACTTCGAGTTCTACTCAAGCGCAATACGACGCCCAAGTCAGTAGCACCCATCGATGGCCGCGTCGGAAGCTCCCTTTCCTTCGGCGGCAACACGCCGACGTGCAACTTGCTCGGCGGAGAGGTCACACTCTATGCAAGGACCCGAATGACTCAAGCCTCGACGCGCACCGCTGCAAACATTGCGCGCCGCGCGTCGATCGAGGCGCTGACTCGCGCGGTCTTTCGCGCGGTTTTTTCACGGAGAGCTAGCCGGGGCGAGGGGCGCAGCCGCTTTACGAAAATCCGGTGCGTCTATCGAGCGGCGCGCTCGAGGCCAAGCCGGCGCAGCGAGCGTTCGAGCTCGGGTACACGTGCCCGGATGCGCTCGAAGTCCTGACCGGAGAGCGAGAGAAGCCGCATTGGCGTGCGCGCCACGACGCTGGCCGTCCGCTGTCCCGTCAGGAGGAGTGCGATCTCCCCGAACGTGTCGCCGGGGCCGAGAGCCTGGCTGGCCTCGCCACCGTCGGTCAGGACGTCGGCGTCTCCCTGTTCGATGAAGTAGATGGCGGTTCCGTAGTCGTCGAGCGTGATGACCTTGGCGCCCGCTTTGACCTCAACCTCGCTCATCGCGCCCGCGAGCTCGTTGAGTTCCGTTCCAGGCAGATCGGCGAAGACCGAAAATGCTGCGATCCGACTCTTATCCACGCTCGCGGATCGTGCCACAGATGGCTCCGCGTCGTCCATTGCAGCTTCTGCACACGCCAACGCCGCCCTCGGGGGTCAGTTACCTCCTGAAATGGATTCAGCTTCCTGAAGCCAAAGGGTCAGGTTGCTTTGCGCCGCTGACACTTCCGCCGCTGCTTCTCCCGCATCTCCGGATGCAACCGCGCATACCGCCTGTCTTTGCAACGCCTCGAGGACGGGACACCCCGTCTTCGGGCACTTGGCGCGGCCGTCCCGCTACTGGCACGCGGTCGACGCCTTCCCCGCTCTTTGCGGGAAGTTCGTTAGCAGAGGCGAATGCGACTAGCTGCGTGTTGGAGGCATTCACTCCCGCGTCGATGGGGTCCGATCCCGGACGGCATGCCGCAAGGATTCGCCACGGACGGATCATCTGGGTCTATGTCTCACTGCCGACATAGGGGCGCCCCCGGGAGAAGCCGTCCCAACCGCTGGCCGTTCTATGCACGGGACAAAGGCCCAGGGCTGTTAGCGCCTGCGACCCTCTCGCCGCTTCGGTGGTAGCTGCACAACGTGGAACGTCTGTCCGTCGCGCTGTTCAGTGCCGGCGGCTTTCGCGTGCGCGAGGATCCTGTTGCCGGTCGCCTTGCGCCTCTGCGCGGCATAGACGGCCGTACAGGCGGGGCAGAAGCCTCGCCGCCATGTTTCCTCTGGCAGCCGCTCGAGTTTGCAGCGGCGACAGCCGGGCGGGCTACGTCGGTGCCGGTCCATCTAGACGACACCACCGCCCCGGGGGCGCAGCAAGCGCAGCGTTGAAAGCTGACTAGAAGCTGACTACTAGGCTGCTGCCGCTGCCGCTGCTCGTGCCGCGGCATTGAAAAACCCGCCGACTGCAGCGGGTTTCGTAGAGCGGATGATGGGACTCGAACCCACGACCTTCTGCATGGCAAGCAACCGAGATGTTTGCCCGGCCATTCCCGTTTGGCTTAGTGAGGCGAATTCGCTTCCTGCTGTTCCCCGCCGATGCCCTGCGTTTCCACTAGTTCGCTGACCCGTTGCTGACCCGTACGCGGGGGTGCTCCGGGGTGGGGCGTCGGGGTTCGGGATCGGCGTGCGACGACTGCCACTCGTCTCATTCACTCCCAAGGCTTCGACTGGCAAGCATCTTCTCGACCCGGTCCAGCCGCTGATCGATGCTTAGCAGGCGGGCTTCGATTCGCACCTCGGCGTCGTCCTCGTCCGCAGCTTGGGCACGCTCGCGTTCCTTAGATGCTCGCGCCACGAAGGTCGAGGTGATCGCGGCGGTGGTGATGGCGAGGAAAGCGATGCCCTGAAGCATCACGAGGATTGCGACGATTCTCCCGGAGGGGTTCTTCGGTGTGACGTCGCCATAGCCCACCGTCGTCACTGTCTGCAGGGCCCACCACATGCCGACCCAGACGTTCGAGTACTCGCCATGGTCGAGCAGCCGCATGAACACGCCGCCGGCGACGACCACGACGGTCGTCGCGGTGACGATAACGCCGGCAGCGGTCCGGACGGACGGCGGTTCTCTTAGAAACCGCGTCATGCGGCGCTCGATGACGTTCAATCGACCTGTTTGCGGCACGCTAGCCCTTGCGGTCGTTCTCGCCTTGCCGCCATTCGGCCCAGACTGGTCCGAAGACGGCGCAGACCATCGAGATCGTGACGGCGATGAGGATGTAGGCGACGAGCGCGATGACGACCCCGAACGCGCCGAACGCTTTTCCGTTCTGGTCCAGCGTGGGTCCGATCCAGAGCGGTGAGGTGGCGATCGTCCCGCCGAGCACGAAGGTCGCGAGGAGCGCCCCGGGTAGAAGTGAGCGAAGCGAGATCGCGCGATGGAGCAGGAAGCGCGGGGTCCAGAGCCAGAAAACCATCGAGCCGGCGATCCAGACCGGAAGCAGCGCAAGCCACCCACCCGTCCGGAGCCCCGACGCCGACACGGTCAAGAGCGCGACGACTCCGGTGAACGCGAAGAACCAGATCGTGAACCGCACCTGGTCGGCCGCCGTGCCTACGTGGATGCGCCAGGCCCGCGCGTAGATGTCCTGGTACTGCTGTCCGATCGAGAGTCCCCAGAGCAGGAACCCGATCACGATCGTGACCGACGCTGCTACGAGATTGTTCGCAGTGGTGCCGAAGAGGTCGTGGACGAGGCTCGCGGTCGACCCGTTGAGGTTCATGTGCGAGATCAGACGGTCCGCGAATGCGTTCTCGTCTCCTTTGGCCAGGTTGAAGATCGCGATGATGACAAGCGCTGTGGGGAACACTGACAGCGTGATGTATGTCGTTGCCGCTGAGCCTGAGTTACGGCTCGCCTCGAAGTAGCGGCGAAACCAGAGGAGCACAAGCCGGCCGAGGCTCGAATCTGTCCGCTCATGTAGCCAACCTTGCGCCGCCGCCAAGCGGCTGCCGCCTGTGCCGGGAGACTCGGTCACCGGCTGCGAGTCCTGGCCCACGACGGAGGCAGGAGTTTCTGGTGTCATCACCTACGCTCCTTTCGGCTGAGCTGCTCCTGGTAGAGCGAGCTATTGAGTACCGGTGCGGTCACGACGAGCGTTGCGAGCAAATAGATGAAGAAGATCACCGTCGTCGTGGCGCCGAGACCGCCGTACAGCGATGTCGACTTGTCGAGCTTGGGCACCAGAAAGCTCAGGACCAGCGCGTGGAGCACCGGGATTCCAATGCCAACGAGGAGCGCGCCGGGAAGCAGCGCCTTCCAGGGAGCATCTCTGTGCGGAAGATGAAGAGAGACCCAGAGCCACAGCGCCGTGAGCGGTCCGAACGTGAGCACGGGAGCGAGGACGCCTGGCCAATCGCCACGGACCCACCACGTCAGCGCGACTATGGCCCAGACCGCCACCAGCACACCGGTGAAAGTCAAAGACCACTGAAGTGGCTTCGCCTTCTTGGGAGGCTCGTCCCAGACGAGCGAATGAACGAGCTGAACTGCCTTCGCGCCAGAGAATCCCGCCCAGAGGAGGAGGGGCACGCCGACCGCGAGGAGCCACCACGAGTTGGAGTGCGCGGAACGCGAAGCGTCGCCGACCGCGTTGCTGATCGCCCCCGGAAGGCCGCCTTTCGAAACCGCTTTCTCGGTGCTGCCCGCGTTCAGGAAGCCGAGCGCACCTCCGGCGAGCAAACCGAACGGCAGCAGCCACAGGAACAGCCGGTACGCGAGGCCCCCGGCGAGAACGCTCGCCGCGACGCGCCGGTTTCGTTCCGCCGCTCGAAGGGGGACCGCGAGCGCCACGTGCTTTTCGCTCGCGCTCTTCGCACTCGCCATCGCGCCCGTGAGCTTTTCGCGCGCACGATCGGCCCGGCCGGCACCGGACGCCTGGTCAGAACCCCCAGCTGCCTCGGCCCGTCGATCCCGGGCGTCGTCGGCGGCCGCCACATCTGTCTCCGGTTTCCTCATGCCCGCGGCAGGCATTCGCAGCTAATCGAGGGTGTGGATCGTGAAGGCGACCGCGAACCCGAGCGTCGTCACGACTCCGACGAACTTGCCTCCGTGCTCGTAGGCCTCGGGCATCATCGTCTCCGCGAGCATGGTGAGGATCGCACCACCTGCAAAGGCGAGAACGAAGGCGGTGGTGCCGGGTGAGGAATCTTGGAAAAGCCCGTAGCCCGCCAGCGAGGCGAGCCCGGAGATGAGTGCGATCGCGGTCCACATCCACAGGATTCGTGACTTCTTCCATCCGCTTGTGGCGAGGCCGGCGGTCGAGGAGATCGACTCCGGCAGGTTCGAGATGAAGACCGCAGCCAGGTAGGCGGCGCCCACCGCTCCGCCTTCGAAGATCGTCAGGCCGATCACCATCGACTCTGGGATCCCGTCGAGCACGCTTCCGAGGACGATCGAGAGCGACGAGCCGCCCTCCTGGTTGCCGCTTGGGTCCTTACGTTGACTGCCCCCGAGGCGGTCGATCAGCCGGTCGCCGCCGAAGAAGACCAGACAGCCGGCGAAGAAACCCCCGACGACCCAGCCGTGACCGGATGACTTGTCGACCGCCTCCTGGACGAGATCGAACGAGATCGCGCTGATCAGCACGCCCGAGCCGAAGGCCATGATCAGCCCGATCGTGCGCAGGCCGATGCTGAAGATCAGCGCAACAATCGCGCCGATCACGAGCGACGAAGCAGCCAGGGTCCCCCAACCGAAGGCGGCACCCATCTAGTGCTGCTCTCTGCTCGCTACGGCAACCGGTGTGGATGCTGCACCGACCGCGGCACCGGCGGGTGTGCTACACGGGCCGAGAAGAAGCTCAGCCTCCTTGCCGTGCGCAGCTACCTCCACGGTTGCCCTGTCCGTTTCTGACCCGCCTCGGCGCCACTTCGGCTTGAGACCACTAGTCCAGGGCTTCGATCTCGCTCGGCCGCCACGTCTTGTCGAAGAACGGCTGCAGCGGATTGTAGAGCCGGAGGATCGGGAACCAGCCCTTGTCGGGGTTGGTTTGCAGCCAGTTCGATTCTTTGCCCTCGGGTGCGGTGGGACCGAAGTAGATGTCGGTCGAGCCGTCGGTATTGGTTTCGACCGTACCCGACTGACTGCCGAGGTCCGGCATCCCTTGGTCGGTCTGGAGCATGGAGCGCGTCTGACGGTCATAGGCCATCACCGACCAGAACCGGCTCTCGGGGATGTCGGGAGGCAACGTGATCCGGTAGGAGCGCGCACCGTCGAGGTAGTCGCCATTGGAGTCGCGTGTGGCGAAGATGTATTGCGAGCCGATCCCGGTGAGTCGCATACACATCGCCGGAGTGACGCCGGTGTACGCGTAGAAGAACGCGATGCGGGCGTTGTGCTTGCGGGCACCGTCGCTCGGGGACTGCTCGACCCCCTTCGGAGTGATCAGCGGCGGGGGTGTGAGGAACTCATAGCCCTCCCACATCATGGTGAACCACGCCGAGCCCGGGTAGAACGCCCAGCCTTCTTGTTCGCGCGGGTCGAGAGCCAGCGTGCGGGCGGTCGCGTTGCCCACTTTGACCGCGTCGCTGAGGATCTTGCGCATCCGCGCGTCAGGTGCAAACGGTTGCCCCTTGACGATCCCGACCGAAGCGAGCAGGCCGAGGATCTCGGGGTTTCCCGCCTCCACCGGCTCCGTTTGTACAACTTCGTTGATGAGGTCCCAGTACGAGTCATCGACCGGCGGCACCGTGTTGAACGACTTGTGGACCGCGTCGACGAAGCGGGTCGGCGCCGGTTCGGTCGCAGGTGCGAACGGGCCCGCACCGAAGAGGTACGTCGAGACCGGCGACCCCACCCCGCCAGGCTGGTACGGATAGATCTTCAACCCGTTGCGGATGACTTCGTCAGCCGGTGCGGGGTCGTTGTCAACCTTGAACGCTCGAGCGAACCACCACGCCCGCGTCGTGCGGCAATGCGACACGAAGTACCCATCGTCCGGTAGCGGACCGTCATAACCCGGTCCGACGATGAGGTAACGCCCGCCGGTACCTCGGTCCCGCCCCGGGAGCCCCATGTCGGTCACCCAGTTGAACCACATGTCGTCGACCCCACCCAGGATCCCAGTCGGCGGACCCAACGCCGGCAGTTCGACGACCATCGGGCCGTTCGTCAGGTCCAGGAACGAGATGTAGTAGAGCGTGTCGCAGTTCGCGGTCAGGAACAGCGACTGCGAGTCCATCAACTCGGGGAACGCCAGTACGTCGTTGTCCTCGACGCCGATGCTCAAGAATCCTTGGCGCATCGCCGCCAGCGACGCTCCGGGGAAGCTGTTGATGAACGCCTCGACGCCGTGCATGAGGTCGAGGTTGTCGTAAAGCAGCGCAGCCGTCTCCTCAGACGGTGCGCCGTCGTCGAACTTCAACGTCCCGAGGCTTGTCTCGACCCGATCGGGGGTCGAAATCGACTTCAGCGTCTCGGCCGAAACGCCCTGCTTCACGGCAACGCCCATCACGCCCTCCTCACTCAGACAATCGAGGCTCAAGAAGTACCAAGGAACTACTCAGACCTAGTCCGAGCACCGTAGGCGTTCACGGCGCAACGCAACATCATCCAAACTGTATGAAGCGACTCGTCAGTCTTCTGATTGCGACGGGTGGCCGAAATCCGCTACTGCCTGTTCGCTTCAGCGGAGCTCGATAACTGTGTCTCCACAGTCGAAGTTCAGGCAAAGGATCCGAAGCCACCAGAGTGTTCAAATGCTGACGCGAATGGTCTCTCGCGGGTGTGTAAGCAGCCCCGCTTTCGTTGGGTTCTCCTCAGCAGCTCCGGCATGCGTTCACGAATCGATCCCCGCGCTGAGTGGCAAGTGCCTCGCACGACATGCACAACAGGTCTGGAAACTGTCGAGTCGCGGCGGCGGGAATCGAGTCCTGCAAGGTTTCAAACGGCTTGGACAGTAGTAAGCGGGACGGAGGTTCATACGATCAGGATGAGGAAGCGGGGTTAGGTCCTCTTTACGTTCTCGGCTAAGAGCCGTTCTCGGCTACGAGCCGGAGTAGGAGGAGGGACCGCAATGCACGCCACTGTTGCAACCAAGACATCTGTGCCCGAAGCGATCACTACCCCGTCGAGCGTGAAGGCCGGGATCGGGAAGCTGGAGTTCACCGACGGCTACCCGAACGGTAAGACCGCGGAGAAGCTGCGTGACCACCTGGACTACCTGCACGGCGTCGAGACGTTCATGAACACCATCCAGGGGGTGTCCGTGTTCGCCATCCGGAAGGGGTTCCAGGACGCCGGCGTCGCGGATGGTGACGTGCTGATCTTCTCCGAGCTGATGGATTCCCGGTCGCTGTTCTTGACCGCGAACGCCGACACGGTCTACTTCTGGTCCTTTCACGACCTGTCGCAGGGACCACTGGTGTTCGAGACACCGTCCGAAACGCTGGGCCTCTTCAACGACATCTGGTTCCGCTGGATCAGCGACTTCGGCCTGCCCGGTGCGGACCGCGGCCAGGGCGGGACATACCTGCTGGTCGGCCCCGAGTACGACGGCCCGCTGCCCGAAGGTGACTACTACGTGCGGCACTCGCGCGCCAACCACGTGACCTTGATCGGCCGGGCGTTCATCAACGAGAATCCTGGCGCTGACCCCGCCCCCACCGTCGCCCGGATCAAGGAGCAGCTGAAGATCTATCCCTACGCCGCCGGGGGCGTCGGCAGCAGTATCGGCTCCTACCTGACGGGCAAGGGCCCGCTCGGCCAGGCGGCCAGTCCGCAGAGCCCCCGGTTCGTGGAGGGGAGCGGTCTGGCGATGAACACCGTCCCGCCCAACGACTTCGGCCACTACGAGATGCTCGACGCCTTGGTGCAGCTTGAGCCGGCCGAGGCGCTCGACACCGAACTGGCCGGGCAGTTCGCCGCGATCGGCATCGTCAAAAACGAGAAGTTCGCGCCCGACGCTCGGCTGCGCGGGATCCTCGACGATGCCGTGGCTGTCGGCAACGCCGCGTCCCGGATGCACGGGATGGGTGCGTCCCCGACCGAGGGCTTCCGCTACTACGACGGCGACTCCGCCTGGTGGAACATGCTGTTCGTCGGCGGGTTCGAGTTCACCAACCCGCCGCCCGAGATCACTCCGGAAGGCGTCAAGCCCTACCCGAACCAGGGCGCCCGCCGGTTGCACTCACGCACCTCGATGTTCTACACCGCCACCGCCATCACCCCCGCCATGTGCATGCGGCTGACCGGCGTCGGGTCGCAGTACTTGATCGCCAACGTGGACGAGAACGGCATACCGTTCGACGGCGCGGAGACCTACCGGGTAAGGCTGCCCAAGGACATCCCGGCGGCCCGGTTTTGGTCTCTCAACGTGTACGACAGCCAAACCCGCTCCCTGCTGCAGACCGAGCAGCTCTACCCCCGGGCCGGCAGCCAGGAATACCCCTCACCCGCCGCGGCGGCCGAAGACGACGGCTCCACCGTCATCTACTGCTCGCCCGCCCGGCCCGACGACGTCGCCCCGGGCAACTGGATCCAGACCGATCCCGAGAAGGGCTGGTTCGTCATTCTGCGCTGCTACAGCCCGCTGCAGCCCTTCTTCGACAAGACCTGGAGGCCGGGCGAGTTCGAGCTGGTGAGCTAACCGCCGGCGCTGAGCCCGAAGAGAAGCCGAGCGCCTGCGCTCGCTCCGCTCCTCAGGAACCTAGCAAGGTGATCACGCCACGCCTTCCGGGCTGACGCACGCCGCCACGGCCGCTCGAATCGTCGGGTGGAAGTGGCTCCTGCCGATCGCCTCGGTCACTCCAGCATCTGCGAACTGTTCCTCCATGCGTGTTCGCAGCCGGGCGACGACCAGCGTGATCTCGTCGCGCCGCAGATGCTTCGCCAGCTGGTCGAGCGCGTCGAGCCCGGTCGAGTCGACGTTTGTGTCGCGTCGCTCAGGCCAGGACTGTTCTGTCCGAGACCATGTATGCCGCGATCAAGGCCAGCGGGAAGAAGAGCAGGCTGAGGACGAAAAAGCCGAAGAAGCTGTGTCCCTTACGCGCGGCGACCCGCGCGGGCCAGAAGGCGATCGCAACCCACACGATGATGAAGAGAATCGACCACAACCACATTTTGGACCTCCGTCTCGAGGGGCACGCCGTGTCGTTCCAGCCACTATCCCCTTGAGAACGCGCGACTTCGTCATACAGATCGCACGATTCTCTTCGTCATGCTGGTGAGACGAGGTCACCAGTGAACGCACGCCGCGTACGCTACTCGAGGGCTTGCTCGACGTCGTAGCCGAGCGCCAGCGCGAGCTTCGGCGCGCTGACGACGGTACGTGCTGCGCCGATCACCGGTGTCACTGCCTCAAGCGTGGCGACGATCTCGTCGCTCGTCGCTCCGGCCGCGAGGGCGTACGCCACGACACGCTGGAACGAGGCACTTGCTCCGTCGACGGCGACCGTGGCCGCGACGCGAGCGAGTGCCTCCGTCCTCTCGTCGATGACGTGTGTCGCGAACGAGCTGCCCTCGATGGCTATCGCTTCGAGCAGCGCATCGTCGTGCAGGGCGAGTCGACGCAGGTGCTCCATGTAGTCGGCCATCACGGCGACCGCGGTGCGTCGTTCCGCTCGGACGCGTCGCTCATGATGCCTCCCTTTGTGGGCATGACGGACTAAGTCCCTGCCGATCCGTCTCCTTGTCCAGGACTATCGGCGCGGAGGCGCCGCTCTTCGTCATACAGATCGCATGAACTTCAACGGTCCGCGCGCTTCGCGACCCTTTATGCCTCCTCGAAGAGATGTGCAAGCGGTGGGAAGATCGAGCTGTCCAGGAGCCCGACTTCGATCGCTCGTTCGATCGCCTGGCTGCGCGACGAAGCGCCGAACTTGCGATAGATGGAGACGGCTTCGGTCTTCGCGGTGTTGCGGGAGACGAATAGCCTGCTTGCGATTTCGGGAATCGTGAGATGCGTCGCCAGGTATGGGAGCAGCCGGAGTTCCGCGCCGGTGAGGCTCATCGCCCACGCCCCGGCTGGCCCGGAGGTCGCCGCCACGCGTTCGTGGAGCGCTCGTGCCTCGTCGACGAGTGAGCCGAGCTGCGGGCGAAGCTCGAGGACTTGCTCGGTCTCGGTGAGCACGGTGCGGGCGGCGCTTGCTTCACCGAGTGCGAGATGCGCGCGGGTGAGCTCTAGCCCGACCTGGACCGTGAGCCAGGGTAGGCCGTGGTTGAGTAACGGCCGGAGCCGGTGGGCGCGCGCCAGCGCCATGCGAGCATCATCCACGCGGGCCTCGTGTAGTGCGACGCGTGCGGTCACGACGAACGCAATAGCGCTCGTCGAATACTCACCGAGCCCCGCCTCTTCGAGGAGCGCAAGGGAGGCCTCTGCATAGACTCGGGCGTCGCCCCAGGCCCCTTGCCCGGCAGCGAGAAGCGCGAGTTGCGCCTGCGCGACGAAAACGTCTTCGAACGCGCCGACCTGCAACCCCTTCTCGACTGTGGCGGTCAGGTCGTCAGTCGCACGGTCGCTCGCGCCCAGCAACGCATGCGAAATGCCACGAGCCGCGAGCGCCACCGGGATCCAGGCGCTCGCCGGTGAGAGCTCCTTCAACGCCAACTCGGCGTCCGCGAGTGCCTGCTCGACCCCGTTTGGCATCATGTGCGCCCGCAGCGTGGCGACCCAGGGTTGGATCGTGGCGCTGCCGTCCGAGAGTGGGATCGTCGACTTCGCCCCGTCGGCGAGAGCGAGCCAGCGCTCGGCGTCCGCGGGGCGCCCTATCAGCACATGAAACCAGGCGCCGTAAACGGCGAGTGCCGGAAACAGCACCAACTCATCTTCAGTGAACCATTCGAGCCACTCTTCGACCGTTTCCCTTCTACCGTCGTAATACAGAGGAAGGACTAGCTCGTCGATCAATCCGGCCACCGCGGAAGTCTCGCCAGCTGCGTGCCCGTAGACAATCGCGGCCTCCAAGAAGTCGTTGTCGACGCACCAAGCCATCGCTCGACGGTTGAGCTCGGCCACCAGATCCGGCTCGCTGCGCTCGAGCTCGTTGCGGAGCAACTGGCCGAACAGATGGTGGTAGCGGTACCACTCGAGATGCCGGTCGAGCGGCACGACGAAGCAGTTCGCACGTTCGAGTGCTTCCAGCGTGCGAGCCGATCCGGTCGCCTGGAGCACAGCGTCGCACAAGCCGCCGCACATCCGATCCAGGATCGAGGTGTACTTGAGGAACCTGGCCTCCGCTTCTGGCAACCGGGAGAGCAGCTCGAGGCGAAGGTACTCGGACACGAACCGGTCGTCGCCGTCAAAATCCCCGACGCCTGCCGTGCTCGTGGCCCCGGCCTGCAGCGACAACGCTGCGAGGTACAAGCCGGCGGGCCAGCCCTCCGTTCGCTCGGTCAGTTCGATGACTTCGGCTTCGTCGAGCTCGACTCCTGCAACTCTGAGTAGGTGGTCCGCTTCCTGCTCGTCCATGCGGAGGTCGACGACACCGATCTCGTCCACTTGTCCCTCCGTTCGCCAGCGTGCAAGCGGCAGCGCCGGCTCCTCTCTGCTCGCGATTGCGATTTGCGAGCCCGCCGGGACGTACCTGAGCAGCGCCTCGAGCGCATCCAGGCAGGACTGATTGTCGACGGTGTGCAGATCGTCGAGTACGAGCACAACCGCACTCTCGAGCCCAGCTAGCGCACGGCCGACGCGTGGGACGCGAGTCGCCCAGTTAGACGTCGCCCGTCCTGACAACGACTCGAAGACGTCAGGAGGAAGTGGCGCGATGCCGTGGATCGCGGCTGCGATGTAGCGCATGAACATCAGGTCGTCATCGTCTTGCCCGTCGAGGGCAACCCACGCGAACGAGCGCGAGTCCGCCTCGGCCCAATGGGCAAGCAGGGTGGTCTTGCCGTACCCGGCAGGCGCGATCACGGTCACCAGCGGTGATCGCGACGCGCACAGCCGTGCGATCGCGCTCGCTTTCGCGACTGTGCCCGGCCGGCGAAACGGGGCGGCCAGCTTGGCGTCCACGAGGTCGAAAGGAGCTTCCGCGAGCGTCACCACTGGATGCTACGACGGTCCCGGAGGGCTTTATTTCATGCGATCGGCATGACCAGAGCGAATTTGCGGACGGCAGACACCGTGAGCGTCCGACGGCGGCGAGGGACGTGGGACAGCCCGGGAAGCCCCAAACGGGGGTCGACGGTTCGAGTCCGTACGGAGGGGCTTCCTATTTCTTCCTGCCTAACGGCGGGCTTTTGCTTCGGCCATCGAGGATGGTCCCGGACGGGATCGTCATCGGCCAAGCGGCGATCTCGCGAACGAAGCTCGCTCCCAGAACCGTCTGCGGCAACGCCACCTTGACCATGCTGCCCGAGGGATGCATCGGAACGGACCGCCTACGACGGCCGGCAGCGGGCGCAAATCTCATCCAGAGAGTATGAGGTGCGAGCAACCCTCAAAGTGTTCGATGGACGCCGCGATGGACGAAGGCCGGCAATGAACGACGAGGTCCATACATCCGAGAGTCGGCATCACCTGCCGAGCCTACGCAAGCTCATCTACATCGCCCTTGGCGCGCTCGCTCTTCTGTGGGTCGTGCCGGATATCGTCGCGGCGCTCGGCTCGATCGACATCCAAGGCGTCGAGCGCCCTTACCTCCTCACATTCCTGTTTGTCTGGTGGGACGCCGTCGTTCCCGTCTTCCCGAGCGAGTCGCTGCTGAACACGGGTGCGACGCTGATCGCGTCCGGAGACCTGGATCTCAAGCTCTGGCTGCTGATCCTCGTGGGCGCATCCGGCGCGATCATCGGCGACAGCACCCTCTACTGGCTCGCGAGGACGGTTGGTCGCAAGCACCTGGCGGCCAAGCTGGAGAAAGCAAAGGAAAACCCCAAGGTCAGCACCGCGTTCAAGGTGCTCGGCACAAGCGCCCCCCTGGTGATAGTCGCCGGCCGGTTCGTGCCCGGGATGCGGTTCGTGATCGGGGTGACGATGGGCCTGGAACGCTATCCGTACGCCCGATTTCTCTCGTTCTCGATGCTCGGCGGCTTCCTCTGGGCGGCCTTCAACTGCGGGTTCTCCTACCTCATTGGCTCGACCAGGCTCGGCGAGTACTCAGTGCTCTCGCTTCTCACATCAGCGGCAGTCACCGGGGGCATTCTCGCCGTCCTCTACAAATCCCTGAAGCGCAGCTATGAGGAGCAGAATCAGACAGCAAGCTCCCAGCCGAAGTCCGTCGGGCTGGCCGATCACCCTGCTTGAGCAACCCGGTGCTCGCAAGGTAACTGGGTTAGCGCGACAAGGTGACACCGATGATCGGCGCAGCGCGTACCGTCGTTAGCGCACCGAAGCTCGCGCCGGCGCTCGGCTACGACGTCGAGCAAGCCCTCGAGTAGCTCAGACTGCACGCGTTCACCGGTGACCTCGTCTCACCGGCTTGACGAATAGTCGCGGCCCGATTTATCACCCGAATCGGGTGATGTTCCATTGCGTCCGACACGCCACTGTCACGAGCGATCGGTCTTCGGAAAAGGAGCAACTTCGATGGCATCACCAGCGATAACAGAAGACAGGGCAGTCGCATCGTCAGACTCGTGGACCGGGTGGATCGTCTTCGCCGGGTTCGTGCTGATCATCGTCGGCGCCATCGACGCGCTGCAGGGTCTCGTCGCGATCGTCAAGGACGACTACGTTGTGGCAACGCCGAAGGGCGTCGCGATCGTCGATGTGACTGCATGGGGTTGGGCGACGCTGATCTGGGGCGTGGTGCTCGTCCTCGCCGGCCTAGGATTGCTCGGCGGGGCCGGCTGGGCGCGCTGGCTCGCCATCATCGGCGTGGCCGTCAATGCGATCGGACAGATGGCATTCATGGCGAACTACCCGCAGGCGTATCCGCTCTGGAACATCCTGATCGTCGCTCTCAACATCGTCGTGCTGTACGCGTTGACCGCGCACTGGCGTGGCTTCAAGAACTCTCTCGCCTGATTCAGGACTCCGACGCCGATCGAGGGACGCGGCTCGTCCGTGTCCCTCGATCCGCGGCTCCGAAATTCGTGCGATCCATATGACGAAGTCGGGCCGTTCTCGGACCGATAGTCGCTCGAACGACACCGCGTACACCTCGAAGCACCTCGAGGCGCTCGCGCGTCATTCGTTGGTCACGCTCGTGTCCCGCCTTGTGATGTTCCATCGTGGTCATGATGCCCCCCCGGCATCGGAAGATCCGAGGGGTTCATCGACCACGGATGCCCGTAGGCTTCGAAGCCGGAAATCATTGGCGGCGGAAACGTCGGGTCGGTGAAGGCGCCCACCGCGACCCCTACGATGTCCGAAGCGTTGGAGATCTCCCAGTACACGGTCGAACCGCACTCAGGGCAGAAGTGATACGTGCCCCCCATGCTGTCGCATCGACTGGCCGGCTTCCCGCTGTCGCTCGGAACCGTCCACGTCGTCGATTGGCCTTCTATCGTCAGGTGCTCGATCGGAAGTCGCGCTTGTACGCTAAGCACGCTGCCCGTCCGCCTCTGGCAGTCGTAGCACTGGCACAGGGATATGCGCTCTGGGTCGGGCCCTTCGTAGGTAACGGTGAGCTTTCCGCAATTGCACGAAGCCTTACGGGTGGCCATTTCTCCTCCTGTTCGTTGCGACCACGATCATGGCGTTGTCCTCACGGCTTCGATCTCGTTCGGAGTTCGAACGAATCTCCCTAGAAACGGACACTGGATCAGGTCTCCGTACGCTCTACTTCGCCGCGCACGAATCGCTTTGTTGAGATCTGCACTGACTATGGCCGGAGGTGCGCCTGCCCGCGTCATACGGATGGCATGAATCAGGCATCCACTACGAGGGGACGTCTTCCAAAGCACCCGGCTGGGTGCTCTCTCACACCAGCAAGTCTCCCGACGAGACGGCGGCGCAATCCCGGCCCGGAGTGCATGCCAGGTGTTTACGCATCTCTCAGGGCCAGACTCTCGTCGGATTTGGGGCCCCAGGGAAGGAGTCCCACTTGCTCGGCGTCCCGCGGGGGTGCCCGGGGGATGGCTCCTCGGACCCAAGGATGGGACCCCGAACGCCCGAGGCCTTGCGCGGGGGATGCCCCCCGTCTGGGACTCCGGCGCGCTCGAGTCCACGCTAGGCGGAAGCGTGCAAGTCGGGTGGCGCCGGAGTGACGGTCAGCAAGCGGATCGACCCGAAAACGCTGACCCTTTGATGACCGCGCT
>Ga0222622_10000269_pt1 | contig 18765 bp, 12 predicted proteins | sample PLM2_5_b1metaG_FD_177335 | JGI IMG/M metagenome (GOLD analysis project Ga0222622, IMG submission 177335) | Groundwater sediment microbial communities from an aquifer in East River, Colorado, USA - PLM2_5_b1 | ecosystem: Environmental > Terrestrial > Soil > Riparian zone | place: USA: East...
AGCCACTCCAGCCGGTAAAAATAGTGAGCAACGACGGGGTCGCGGTCAGCGTGACGGTCGTGCTGCTGATGAACGAGGCGGAGCAGCTGCTACCGCAACTAATGCCGGCGGGACTCGAGGTCACCGTGCCGCTGCCGATACCGGACTTCTGCACCGTCAGCGTGTAGACGCTGGCGAAGGTTGCGGTCACGACACGGGCGGCACCCACAGTCACGGTGCAGGTTGCGCCGGACGTCGTATCGCAGCCAGTCCAGCCGGTCAGAATCGACCCGGATGCCGCAACCGCCGCCAGCGTTACGGAAGATCCGACGACATATGGCTCGGAACAATCCGTGCCGCAATTGATGCCGGCGGGACTCGAGGTCACCGTGCCTGTACCAGTCCCGGCACGGTTGACGGTGACGGGGTATGTGATCAGATCGAAACGGGCGCTGACGGCTGCATCCGTTGACATGTTGAGCGAACACGTGCCCGTTCCGGTGCATCCGCCGCCCGTCCATCCCGCAAATGTCGAGTTACTGGCGGCCGTGGCCGTGAGCGTGACCGCCGTACCAGCAGGGTAGGTCTCGCTGCAGTCGTTCCCGCAATTTATTCCGGTCGGACTTGACGTCACGGTGCCTGCACCTGCCCCGGTACGAGTGACACCAAGTGCGTGGGTGATCAGATCGAATCGCGCATCAACTGTTGTCGCCGCCGAGAGCGTTACCGTGCATGTCCCAGTGCCGGTGCATGCGCCGCCGGACCAGCCGGCGAATAGTGACCCGCTGCTCGACGTCGCCGTGAGCGTGACGACCGCGCCGCTCGGGAACGCTTCCGTGCAATCGAGGCCGCAGCTAATGCCAGCCGGGTTCGAGTTCACAGCGCCAGCGCCGCCACCACTCCGGCTGACCGTCAGGGCGAAGGTGATGCGATCGAAGCGTGCGCTGATCGTCGTGTCGGCGCTCAACGTGACCGTGCACGGAGCGGTCCCCGTGCACCCTCCCCCCGTCCAGCCGACGAACGAGGAACCATTGGTCGGTGCTGCGGTCAGCGTTACCGTCGTGCCGGTCGGATACGTTTCGCTACAATCGCTGCCGCAATTGATACCGGCCGGACTCGAGCTCACGCTGCCGGCACCGGTTCCGGCGAGCGCAATCGACAGCGCGTTCAACTCGGTCACGGTGAGCGTCGTGTTGCCGGTGTTTCCCGAGCCATCAGTGGCCGTAATGGTGGTCGTGCCCCGCGCAACAGCGGTGGCGCGACCGCCAGCGTCGATCGTAGCCACTGAAGTATTGCTGCTGCTCCAGGTCACGCCGCCGATCCCGGCGACCGGCACCGGAACTGGGGAGTCGGCCGTATTGCCATTCCCGAGTTGGCCGTAAACGTTGTAGCCCCAGCACTGCATGGCCTGACTGGACAGGATCGCGCAGGTGTGAAGCCCGGCGCCGGTAACTCGAATCACATGGCTCAACCCGTTGACGCCAACGGGCGATGATGAGTTGGTGGTTGTGCCATTCCCCAGTTGTCCGTTCCCGTTCTGCCCCCAGCAGCGCACCGTGCCATCTGATAGCAGCGCACAGCTATGAAAAACGCCGGCGCTGACCGCGGTGGCGCTGGAGATTCCACTGACCGTCACCGGGACCGATGAAAAAACCATCGTGCCTCCAACCTGGCCGGAGTCATTCTGCCCCCAGCACTGCACCGTACCGTCCGCTAGCAGCGCGCAGGTGTGGTACAACCCGGCGCTCAGTTGGACGGCATTGGTCAGACCGCTGACCACCACGGGTGTCATCCTCGACGTGGTGGTGCCGTCGCCGACCTGTCCACGGTCGTTTCGTCCCCAGCAACGAACGCTGGCATCGGTCAACAGCGCGCACGTGTGATAACCGCCGCTGGCCAACGCGGCCACTCCGGTCAGGCCAGAGACCGGCTGTGGTGTGCCCGCATCGGTCGTGTTGTTGCCGTTCCCAAGTTGACCGTCCTGATTGCGTCCCCAGCACTCGACGGTGCGATCGGACAGGATCACGCAGTTGTGAAAGCCCCCCGATGCGAGCGCAACGACGTTACTCAGGTTCTGCACCGCCTTGGGAATGGCCGAACCTCCACCAATCGTTCCGTCTCCGAGCTGACCGACGAAGTTCGTCCCCCAGCACCAGACCGTTCCGTCGGCGAGTAGCGCACAGGAGTACTCGATGCCCGCGCCGGCACTGAGTGCCGTGGTGAGGCCGCTCACCGGCACCGGCGTCGACGCGTTCGCGAAGCCGCCATTTCCAAGCTGCCCCCAGTTGTTTTCGCCAAAACACCGCACCGACTGATCGGTCAAGACGATGCACGTGTGATAGCCGCCGCCGGCCATCGTGGAAGGCGCGGCGTTGCCCGCGGCCGTGAACTGTTGCGCCTGCCCCACGAGAATCGTCGGGTTACTGGGCGCAACGGTGATCGAAGGGGCCTGCGCGGCGAGGTGGGCGGAGGTCAACGCGAGCGCGATCAGGCTGGTGGTCAGGGCGGTCAGACTTCGACCGGTGTTAGTCATTGATTTCTCCTTGCGCACGAACGGTCATCACACGTGTCGCGGGCTTCCTCGCGTCCGGCGCTCTGCCTCAGAAGCCGCGCTGAGCGCTGGGTTACACGTCCGAAATCGTGGCGGTGCTTAGTCGGGAACGGGGACTGACGACGCGGGGCGAGTGTTCGCCGAGTGCGGCACTTTGCTCGAGGCGCCGGGACCGAGCAGATCGTCATAGACAGCGCGATACCGGCGAACCATGTGGGCGATGTCGTACTCGGCGGCGGCCCGACGAAATGCTCGTTCCCCAAATTGCCGCGCCTGAGTACGATCACTCAACAGAGAGTCCAGCGCGCGGGCGAGAGCCGCCGCATTGCCCGCCTGGACAAGGATTCCCGCGTCACCGCGCGCAAGCGCCACGGCAACATCACCCACGTCACTCGCAATGATCGGACACGCCGCAAACATCGCTTCGAGCAGCGCGAGCGGCAGTCCTTCGGACAGCGAGGGCAGAACGAAGACGTCGGCCGCGGCGAGCACGGCCGGCACGTCCGATCGCAGTCCGAGCAGGTGAAGACGATCACTCAGACCAAGGGCGGCGGCGCGCGCCGTCAGCGCATCTGCCAGATCGCCCCGGCCGCTGATTGCGAGGTGCACGCGTGGATGGCGCGCGGCCAACAGGCCGAGCGCCTCGATTAAGTGCTGATGCCCCTTGACCGGATAGAGATTTCCAACCGACACAATCAGCCGTTGGTCGGGCGCGAGCCGTAACTCGTCGCGCAGACTGGATCGCGGCCGAGTCGTCGGACGAACGCCGTTGAGAATCGTCTCGACTCGAGAGCGCCGCACGTGCAAGTCGTTGCTGATGTGGTCTGCAAGCGGATGGGAAACGGCAATCGTGCGGCCGCTGAGGGCAATCGCTGACCGCATCGCAAGACGGCGACGCAGGTGCGCAGCGTAGTAGCGGCTCCCGTGCATCGTGATCACATGGGGGACGCCGGCAAGCCACGAGGCCCATGCGCCGTAAACGGCCATGGAGAACTCGTGGCTGTGCGCGAGATCGATTCGATGGCGGCGGAATCCCGCCGCCAACGACCTCGCACACGCCGGCGAAAAAGGTTGGTCGATTCTGAAATGCTCGATCGCCACCCCGGTGCCATGCAGCTGACGGGCGAGCCATCCATCCCCGTTGGCTGGAAGGAAGACCACGTTGCGCGCGCCGCTCGCTTGAAATTCAGTCGCCAGATCGGCCACCACCCGTTCGGCACCGCCCGGGCCGTCCGACTCGATCAAATGCGCGAGGCGCAGACCTGATGCATCAAATGGTGCGGCGATCATGTTGAGGGTGTTTCGGTCGATCGTGAGTTTGTGAATTGGTGAAATAGGAACGGGCAATTACGAGTGGCGACTCGTCAGTCCCGCCGCCCAGGCTTCGAACGCCGCCGTGGAAATGCCCGCCGGCACATTGAGCCGACGGAGGCTGCACGGATCCGCAAACGGGCGGTTGAGTCCAGGGTTCAACGTCAGCCCGGCGCGATATCCAGCGAGACGCACGCGCGATCGGACGCGGTAGTCCCACAGCCCGTATGGATAGGCGAAGAAATCGGCACGTGCCCCCGTGGCACGTTCGATCATCGTCCGGCCGGTGACGACTTCGAATTCCAGTTCCGCATCGCTCAGCGTTGGCAGCGAGCGATGCGTGACCGTATGGGCGCCAATGGTGATACCCGATCGACAGGCGGCGCGGACCGTGTCCCATTCGGCGGGTCGATGCGAGGCAGGCAGGTCCTCCCCTGCGGGGCCTGGCACGATGGCGGTTTCGTCACCGCGCAACGTGTTGAGGCGTTCGCGCCGCAACGTGGGATCGGACGACTCGACGATCCGTTTTTGATCCCACCAGAATCCCGCCTGGCGGCCGGCGGTCGCGACGACGAAGACCGTCGCCGGAACTCCGAGCGATTGAAGCACCGGCACCGCGTGGTCGAATACACCCGCATATGCGTCATCAAAGGTCAACGCGGCAACCGCCCGGAGAGGCTTGCCCGCCGATACCCGAGCGACGAACTCATCGAGCCCGATCACGGTGTAATGGGCCGCGAGCCAGCGAATTTGCTGCTCGAATCGCTCGCGTGGCATGTGGAGACCTGGATCGCCCACCGTGCGCGAGCCGCTCGCCACGACGTTGTGATAGCAAAGAATGAGGCCGGCATCGTTGAGCCGGCGATTGATTGCCGGAAGACCAAGTGCGCGCACCGCTCGATAACACAGCGGACCCGCGAGCCGGATGGCGTGAGCGGTTCGTTCTCCGAGGATCATCTCAGTCGCTCTCTGCGTACCCCGGATGCGCCACCTTGCACAATCCCACGCTCAACGCGGCAAGCGTGTAGAACAACTCGGTGTACACAAGAGAAAGAAAGTACGCGCCGACCACAAATCCAACCAGCGAGGCGGTCAGTGCGTTGGTCAGGGCCCGCGGGTTCTCTTCGCGGTCGTCGGCGGCGAATGAATACAAACGGTTCAATCGTCGCAATCCAGCGAACGTACTTGCAATGATCGCAATGAAAATGAACAGACCAGGCATCCCCAGTTCCGCGCCGACCTGGATGTAACTGTTGTGCGCGGCGTTCCAGCGAACACCGACACCGATCTGTTGGCGGGCGGCAAATGACGACAGCATCCCTTCGGCGGCCTGGAAATTTCCTGGCCCGACGCCAAATATTGGATTCCGAAACATGTATCCAATGCCCCGTCGCCAGATGTGCATGCGTCCGCTCTCGTCGGTCCGGTTGTAGTCCGCATCAGACAGGATGGTGCCCATCTGCGTCCAATACTGGTCGCTGGCCGTCCCGACCACGACAAGCGCGACGAGGGCGGTGGCGGCGATGCGCCAGCGAAGAGCGATCGCGGTATATCGGAACACAATGAAGGCGGTCACTGCGACCAGCGCGATGAAGCCTCCGCGCGAGCCGGTGCGGACGAAGGCGACGGCGAGGATGCAGAGCGAGAGGGCGGCGAAGACGCGAGTGAACCCGCGATCGGCCGCATGCAGGAAATAGAGGCCGAATGGGAGAGCGGTGACGGTGAAGGTGGCGAAGTCGTTGGCGTCGTAGTAATAGAGGTGGCCAAGTCGCCATGCCTCGCCGGACCCGAGATCAAAGCGTGAGATCACCACGGCCGCGTAGAGTGTCGCCGAGACCAGATAGACCATCGCCAGACGCTCGACATCTCGCGGTCCCCGTATCGCGCCGGCGACGATCACGAACATGACCGCGGTCTTGACGAAATTGCCGAACACCACGTCGAAGCTCGTGCCCAGCACCAGCGCACCGAACGACGACAGAATCATCCACGCAAGAAATGCAGCGATGTACTTGGTTGGTCCGACCCTTACGTCATGAAATCGACGCTCGGGTTGCCGATCGATCGCATAGCACCCGATCGCCACCACACCGGCCATCGTCGCCGGGTGGACGATGTCCAACGCCGGAAAGAGCTGGTGCACGCGGCCCACCGCCGTCAGGATGTAACCGGCAACCGCAATGAGCAGCGGATCCCAGGCGAGATCCGCTCGATCTGCCAGATCGAGCGTGGCGTCCGCCGCATCCGCGACCGCGGCCGGAAGCACTGCGGTCGCTTCAGGAGTGGCCGTAACGAGGGTGACCGCCGACTCGAACGCCGGGTGTGATGTCTCTTGGGCAAGCATGGGCAACCGTCAGGTACGTTTCGATGAGTTCGCGGCCCAGAACGTCCCAGCTGTACAACCGGTCGACTGTCTCCCGGCCGCCGGCAGCAAGTTCCTGTCTGAGTCGCGGGTTTTCGATCACCGCGCCAATGGCGGCGGCAAAATCCTGTGGATCGTCACGAATCAAGATGTTCTTTCCATCGACCGCCTCCAGACCTTCACAGCCGACGGATGTCGCGACCACAGGCTTTCCCATCGCCCATGAATTCAGAATCTTCAGGCGGGTGCCGCCGCCGGTTCGGAGTGGAACGATATGGCACGCGGCTTCGCGCATCATCGGACGAACATCCTTCACGTAGCCCGTCAGCTCGATGCCGAATCGATCACGATAGTGTTGCTGCTCTTCCCTGGCTGCGCGACCGATCCACCGGACGGGAACGTCGCCGACGAGAGTTCTCACCGCGGGCAGGATTCGATCGGAAAAAAACTCGAGCGCGTCGCGATTTGGAAAAGGGCTTGTTCCGCCCACATAGGCGATTCCCGATCCGTCTTGACCGTCGGGGTAAAACTCGTCTGCATCGACGCCATTTGGCACGACGGCCACGCGTGACCGGGGAGCGATCCGCTGGAGCCGAGTACGATCGCCGTTCGACACGGCGACGTTCAACGCCAGACGCTCGCCCCAGCGTCGCTCGACGTTTTCCATGAGATCGGCCTGAAACTGCAAGTACGAGCGACGCCATCGATTTCGCTCGACTGCCGCGCGGCGGCGCAGCAGCGCCGATTCGACATCATGATGGACGCATACCACCGGCAGACTGCCGCAGGCCGGCAGGTAAGCGGCGAGATCCAGGCTGTCGACGTGAATGAGGTCGTAGCGCTTCGATTGGACCAATTCCCGGACGCGGGAGCGAAACGCATGGGACTCGTACAGGTACGTTGTATATACACGACGTGACGCGACACTGCGCACGTGATCCCAGCCGTAACGCAGGCGGCTGCGCTTCTGTGGAATGGCAAACACTTCGACGTTCGCGAATCGACCAAGCGCTTCCTGCCCCGCGGCGACCTTCCAATCGATACTGGCGCCGGCACTCGCCGCGCGCTCGAAACACAACGCGGTGATATCGAATGCCCGCGACAGCAGCCGCAGCACGTGATACGTACGGATCCAGACCCCGCCGTCCGCTGGATACGGCAACGTCTGACACAGAAACAACAGGCTGGGACGATTCATTTCCATGAATCACCAATCACTAATCACTGATCACTGATCACTGATCACTGATCGTGAATCACTAATCACTGATCGTGAATCCCTGAATCCCTGAATCGAGATTCGAAGAGTCGACGATTCGAAGATTCGAAGATTCGAGATCAGTGATTCAGGATTAGTGATTAGTGATTAGTGATTAGTGATTAGTGATTAGTCCATCGGGCCAATTGGGGACTTGCTGATTACGAGCTGGTCCCATCGCTGAGACTGCGGCAGAACGACAGGCCCATATGGCGGACAGGTGTTGCTCGCGAGCTCGCACCGCTGGTGGTACACCGTGAATCGCACGACGCCAAATTGCTTGCCGCGGTCGCGCGCTTTCAGCCAGCGCATGTCGGTGTACTCCATGCGCAACGTTTGTTTCACGATTGGGGTGGAGGCGTCGTCGATCCAGAGCCTGGTCTCACCATTCGAGACTCCCGGATCGTTGAGCTTCACGTACCACTCGAAGAGATACCACGTGCCGGGTTGAAGCGTGATGTTCCGGCCCTGATTTTGAAATCGATTCACCCTGTTGAAGAGGCCGCCCGTTTCCGGCGTATCGAGGTCCTGGTAGTTGGCGACAAACGGTTTTCCCGGTCCGCTGTCAGGCACAACTGGCAAGTGGTTTCGATTGGTGCCGACGTAACCAACCAGCGTATTCGCCTGATCGTGGAGCATCACGGACTTGTCTTCGAGCGTGCCCCAGACAAAGGGGTCGCCAATGTACTGATACCAGCGGACGTAGAACTCGGACTGGGGTGTAAACGCCCGCCGTCCGTCGTAGCCGTAAAAACCCCACTGGCGGTCGAACACCAGCTTGTTGCTCCACGCGGCGCATCGATCGTGGAAGCCAAAGTGATCGTCCGTGCAAAGCACGAACTGCGATGTCGGCCAGATCCCCTGGTGCCCGCCAATGTCCCAGCGCCGCTCGAACCCGTTGTCCTCGAAGTTGTCGCAGAGCACGACGTTCGGATTGGGATTGCGCCCACCGGGGCAAAACGGCTCGGCGGACACCGACCGACCGATGCCAAACCGGCCTCTTAGTACATCGGTCGCAGCCGCGAGCCGGTTCCGAGCCACTCCAGTGGCCGCCAGCAGGAGCGCCGCGGCGACGATGAAATACCGGGAGTACGATCGCCTCATCGGATCACCGCGAACTCACCGAGTAGACTCGATATTCGCCATTGTCGAAGACCTTGCGGGCCGCTGCCAGCTTCGCCCGCACATGGCGGTAGACGTCTGGCTCTCTGACTTCATGTTTCCGAAACCAACCCTCGTAGATTTCATCCACAACGATCAGGTCCGGCATTCTCCGGCTGTAGTAGCCCAACCGCGTGTCGTCGTTCACTCGGTCGAATCCGACCTGGAAGCCGAGTTCGGCACTGCCGATGATTCGCGCGTGCTGATTCGGTGAGGTCTGCAGGAATTCGACGACGGGCAGGTATTTGGACTGGTAGTCGCCGCGGTGCAGCAACCAGCCAACGAGTCCGACATTCACGACGACGAATCCCGCCATCCCGAGCGCAACCAGACTGGCCGGCATCACTCGATCCTTCAGAGAGTGGACAATCCACACCGCCAACAGCGCGCCGAACAGCGGAAGAATGTGAACGAGATACCAGTCCTGTTTGGCGCCTTCGACGACAACCATCAGGGCGAAAGTCATTGCCGTCATCGATAGCAGGACGCGTGACGGCGTTTGCCGTCGAAGAATCGGAGTCAGGAGCACTCCGCCGATTCCGGCGACGTATGCCAGCAGCATGACGATCTTGATGCGCGCCAATCCGGTCGACTGCGCTCCCAGTCCGTAGGCATTCACGTATCGGAGCGCCTCGCCTTTGATCACTGCCCAGGGCGAGGTGATGCCTGAGGTCCGCGTGCGCGCATTGCTGCCGAATTGCGCGATGAAGTCCGCTGGATTCTGGAGGATGTAGGTACTCCAGATGGCGGCGCCAATCAGATAAGGCGCGGTGGCCGCGCTGACGTGGATCACTCTGAGGTGTCGGCGATCAAAAAACAGGACGAGAAATATGAGGCTTGCCAGGTAAAGAACGCCGTTCGGATGGGTCATCCCGCTCGCCGCGACCAATGCGTTGCCGACGAAGAGCGCAAGCACCAGGCTGCGCGCGCGAAAAGCTAAATACGCCGCCAGCCCGGCCGAGCCGAGCCCCGCGCACATCATGTCGCTGCGACCTGTGGATCCGACAGCGATCATGTACGAGTCGATCGCCATCACGAATACACCAAGCAGCGCGACGTACCGCTCTTCGAACAAGACGCGCAGGATCACAAACCACGAAGCCAGGACGACAACGCCCCAGGCAAGAGAGAACAGCCGCGTTTGCAGCAAGCCCGTCCCGAACACCTGGTAGACGGAAGCTTCGCCGACGATATAGAGCGGCATAACCCAGTAGGTGTGACGTTCGAGACCATGCAACGGCGTCCCTGCGGACTCGAGCACCGTGGTGCCCATCGATCGGCCGGCGCTCAGATTGAACGCGGGGTTTGCGTACCAGGCCTCGTCACAGACCGGGAGCCTGGTCAACGCGCTGCCCGCGCCCAGCAAGACGTAGAGCATCCCTACCGCCAGCAAGGCGGCCGGGTAGAGCCCCCGTCGACTCCGTTCCGACGGGGTCACCGTCTGAGTGTTCGGCATGGAGCGGATACCAGGGGTGAGTTCGTTACACGCGCCGCAACGCGGGAGCTGCGGCATGCGGAAGGACTCGAAACGATCTCTCGAGACTGCAGAACAGGTTGAACTTGATGACGTACCAGAATGCCGCAATGCCGTCCCTGGTCCCGATCTTCTTTCCTTCCTCATAGGTGCGGCCGTGATACGAGATCGGGACCTCGAACAGGCGGCAACCGAGCTTCGCCACCTTGGCGGTGACTTCGATCTCGAATCCGAAGCCACGGCTGGCGATCGTCATATTGCGGATGATGTCGCCGCGAAACGCTTTGTATCCGGTCTCGACGTCGGTCAGATTCACATTCGTGAACAGGTTCGAGAAGAACGTCAGCGTCTTGTTCGCCAGATAGTGGTAGAAGTACAACACGCGCGCCGCTCTCCGCACCAGGAAGCGCGAGCCATACACGACATCGGCCTCGTTGGCGAGAATCGGCGCGATGACGTGCTCGATGTCCGTTGGGTTGTACTCGAGATCCGCATCCTGCACGATCACGATGTCCCCTGTCGTCTTGGCGAATCCGGTCTTCAAGGCTTCGGTTTTTCCACGGTTCGTCTGATGGTGGAAGACCTTGACCGGCGGATATAGCCGCGCGAGTTCTTCGGCGATGTCCCCAGTCCGGTCGCTCGAGCAATCATCGACAATCACCACCTCGTCAAGATGTGGGATTGCAAGAATCCGCTGCGTCACGGCGACCAGCGTGGCCTCTTCGTTAAACGCCGGAATGACGACTGACAAGCATGTTGACATGTTCGCTCTCCGCATCAGTTCGGCGGCACACCGTATGTACTTGAAAACGCGGCAGCCTCAGACCTGCCAGCGTGTCCGCCAGGCCTGGAACATGATCACGGCCCACAGGCGCGTGCCGTTTGCCGCTCGCCCTGCCTGCAAATCGCGCCACGACCGAACGATCTCAGCCGGATGGAGCAGGCCGCCGCGTCCGAGTTCCGTCGGGTTGAGAAATCCGTCGGCCCAGCTCCGCAGCGGCCCGCGAAGCCAACGATCGATTGGCACCGAAAATCCCATTTTGGGCCGTTCGACAATGGCCTTTGGCACTCGACGATAAAGAACCTGCCGCAGAATCCATTTGCCGACACCCTCTCGCAGCTTGAGTCGATGCGGCAGCCGCCAGGAGAACTCGACCACCCGATGATCGAGGAGCGGGGCCCTGACCTCGAGACTCACTGCCATGCTCGCGCGATCGAGTTTGGCCAGCAGGTCGTCCGGTAAGTACGTCATTTGATCAGCGAGCATCATGCGGTCGAGGAGCTCGACCGGTTCCGCGGCGTCGAGCACCGACTCGTTCAGATCGCCGGGTTGATATCCGTTGACCAGATGTGCCGGCCGCGGCCATGCCGAAAGCAGCGAGCAGTACATGTCGCCAACAGACGGTGCGGCCATCAACTGCGTGAGCTTGCCAATGCGTTCTCCTACCCGTGACGCCGGCATTCCCGGAACAATGCTCGAGAGCCCTGCCAAACGATCCCAGGCGGTCGCGGGAACACAGCTGACACCGGCGGCCACGGCGCGGCGAAGCGGGCGAGGGATCCAATTGACGCGAGGCAACACGCGTGTGCCGTAGACGTAGCGGTTATAGCCGCCAAAGAGCTCGTCGCCGCCATCGCCACTCAGGGCGACGGTGACGTCGCGGCGGGCCAGCTGCGACACCAGCAAGGTTGGTAATTGCGACGGATCGGCCAGCGGCTCGTCGAAGATTTCGGGGAGCGTTGGGATCAGCGCGCGTGCATCCTCCCCGGTGAGGTGCAGATCCGTATGGTCGGTGCCGAGCGACTCGGCCACTCGCGCCGCATATGAGGCTTCGTCGAAGGCCTCGTCATCAAAACCAATCGTGTAGGTGCGGATAGGCCGGCGACTCGCCTCCTGCATCAGGGCGACCACCACAGAGGAATCGATGCCGCCGGACAACAGCGCGCCGAGCGGAACATCAGATTGCAGTCGGCGGCGAACGGCATCCCCCAGCAATCGATCGAGTTCGTCAATCGCGTCGTCGTCGCTCCCGGCGACACGATCTTTGAGCCCGGCGAGGGCAACGTCCCGGAGCGACCAATAACTTCCCGGCTCGGGTAATGGGCCTTGTGTGTTGCGAATCGTCAGGATGTGCCCGGCAGGCAACTTGACGACATGCTGAAAAATGCTTTGCGGCGCGGGAACATACAGGTAGCGCAAGTACGCCGCGAGCGCCTGCGGATCAATCGTCCGATCGAACGACGGCCCGGCAACCAGGGCTTTCAGTTCCGATCCAAACGTCACGAGCCCCGGCTCGTGATAGACGAACAACGGTTTTTTCCCGAGTCTGTCCCGCACGAGCGACAGCTCGTTCCGCCTGGTGTCCCAGACCGCCATCGCAAACATCCCGAGAGCGCGCGAGATCGCTTCCCGAACTCCCCACTGGTCGAAGGCCGCCAGGATCACTTCGGTATCGGAGTGTCCTTTGAACGTGTGGCCGTGCTCCTCGAGCTGCTTCCGCAATTCACGGAAGTTGTAGATCTCACCGTTGAACACCAGGTGAAAGCGACCCGACGCGGACCGCATCGGTTGGTGTCCCGTTGGAGTCAGATCGAGGATCGCGAGCCGGCGAAATCCGAGCGCGACGCCGGCCTCTTCATCCACCCACACGCCTTCGTCGTCTGGACCGCGATGGGTCAGCGGGCGAATCATCTGGGAGACGGCTCGAGTGAGATCCCGAGTCGGCACAGACGGCGCGGCAAGGATGCCAGCAAAGCCACACACGGCTATGACACCTTTTGTTTCAGCACGTCAAGGTTGTCTTGAGGAGCCGCGCTGGCCGCTGCCGTCGCCGCTGGTTGACGCGGTTGGGAGAGCATGGCGGCACCGATCGCCGAGCTGATGATTCGTGCACCCGCCGGCGTGGCATGGAAGAAGTCGTAGTAGGTGCGGGCACTTGGCTCGAGGACCGGCATCAAATCAACCTGCTCGACGCCGAGTTCGTGCGCGGCGCGAGCCGCACGCGCGTCGAGGAGCGCCATCAGGCGCGACAACACCTCACACGAGTAGTAGATCGTGACCGGCTCTCGCCAGGCCTGTCCGACTCCCCCGTGCCACATCATCGCCGCTTCTTCCTCAGTGCAGCGTTTGTCAAACCAGGGTTGACGAACGACGATGACGCGATCGGCATGCGCCTGTGCTTTTTGTATCGCGCGGCGAAAGTACCGTTCGAAATGGCTCAACATTGGCGCCGGGTCTGGCATGTGCGTGCGAGTCTGTTCCGCGTGCGCGCGCATCTGACGCGCCCTGCCGATCCACCGGCACGCACGGGTGTGGACTTGCACTGGACGCAGCCAGCGCTGGCGAACTCGCCGCAACATTTCCAAGGTCGCCAGCTGATCGGGTCGCCAGCTGAACGTCAGTTCAGGATGGCAGCGGAAAATGTCGGAGGTCTTCGGCGGAGGCGGATCTTCGGCCGGAGCACCGAGCTCGAGCCACTGCAACACGTCGCTGGCGCCCACCAGCAGGATGATCGCCTGGAGCCGCGGATACCGTGGCAGCACGCGATCGAGAATCTGATCCAGGGCGCGAGCTCCAACACCCGAGCGCGCAATGTTGCCAATGTGCACACGATCGGCGCCAAGCCTGGCGATGTGCTCCGGCCGCTCCAGCAACCGCTGCAGCCCGCCCGGCCACGCGGTGTCCTGGTCGAGAAGATAGCCCTCCGGCTGACTGCCGCCGGCGATGAGAACCCGGAACAGGCGTCCCCCGCATCGCGGCAGATCATTGCCACGCTCCCCCTCCGCGTTGACGTCGAAGCGGACAGAGCGCTCGAGTTGCGGCAGGATGTCGGGATCGGGTTCGAGGCGCAGCCGCAAGCCTGGCGGCAGAACAAAATATTGCCGTCGATGTCTTATGCACCATCGAATCGAAAGCTCGGTTACGACCACGAGAACCGGGATTGCGAGCGCAAGTGTTACCAACGTACGCACCGTCACAGCGAGCTCCATGAATCAGCATTCGGCCAATGAATTTTTTGGTATCGCCTTGACCCTAAGCCCTAAGCCCTGAGCCTTGAGCCTTGAGCCTTGAGCCCTACGTTAGTACCCGAGGCACCATTCGCCGTCGAACCGTGAAAACAGGGCATCTTCGGTCTCGAACGAGCGGATCAAATCCGAGCGTTGCGAGTTCAGCAGCACCCACGGACCCCGGCGATGAAAGAGGCAGTAATTGTCGGACAGCGCCTGAAGGTAGCGCGGTTCGAGTCGGCCGGTCGCTGCGATGGCACCCTGCTCGGTCGCTTGAAAGAACAAGTGAGCGAGAACGTCGGCCGCGCGTCCGCGCGTCGCGGCGAAATGCAGCACGTCGGCCACGCGATCGCGGTCGAGATGGTAGTAGTACCAGCCCACCGTTCTGCTGTGACGCTTCACCACTGCTGCGTGCAGAGATCCGCCGGCGCGCCGGTGATGGGCCTGTTCGAGCAGCCACCGCAGCGTTCGTTCGTCGTATTCGACGTGCAGCGATCCCGATGCATCGAGCTCCGATGTGTAGTCGAGGACCGCGTCCTCGGTCAGCGGCTCTGCCGATGAGCCCTCGGGCTTCACCTGGTGAAAATGACTGTGCGGCAGCCTGGTCGCCATCGCGTCGACGATGGTCGCCGCCGGTCGCGCCGAGACAGCCAGTGGTGCCAGCCGCGGCCGGGCCCGCAGCCTCGAAAGCGCGAGCGTTGCCGGCCTGAGCGGCCGCGTCCAGTGAAGGCTTCGCAGCAACGCCGTCGTCCCGCCAAGCCCTTCCCAGATCTTGCGGGCAATGTCGCTCGCTTCATCCGAGATGGAAAGATCCTGCGGCCCCTCGAGAAAGGTGCGGGCCAGCCGCATCGCGACGAGACCGGCGTGAGCAGCAGGATCGATGGCACATTGCGAACTGATCGCGGCTTGAAAGCGCCGGCCTTTCATCATCATTCGTCGCGGAATGACGCCGAGAAAACCCAGAATGCGATTGCCGTCTTCATAGACCAGTGACGGCAACGTACTGTCGCAGATCGGACTGTTCAGAAACACGCGAGAGAAATAGTCGTGATAGGCATCGAGCGTGGCGGCATCGGGATGCTCGCTCGTCCGGAACACCGCCGTATGGAGACGGGCGACACGCGGGATGTCCCCTTCAATGAACGCCCGAATCTGTGCCATAGCGGCTGGCGATCAAAGATTCAGCGATGCAGGAAACAATCCCTTGGCCGTCTTCGACAAGGCGGCAGCGGCGTCGCGTGTCGCCCGCGTCGCGCGCGTGAATTGGGCACCAGACCTGTCGGAAAAGACATCGGCATCGATCGTGGCGCGTTCGCGCACGGGCCAGACGTACTTGATGCGCTCAGCCCCCTTGAGAAAATCGAACTCGGTTGCTCCTTCCTGTTTCGCGAACTCGATCGCGGCGGCCAGCGTAATCTGTCCGAGCCGAATTCGCCCGGCCCATTCCCGGTCGTAACCAGCCAGGTAATACCCCCACCAATTGCCGGTCGCGATGCCGTAAAAGACCGCAATGGTTCGATCGTCTCCGACGAGCCGGATCATGCGCAGCCGCTGGTCGGCCAGCAAGCGAGGAAGCGTCGAGCGATGCCGCTGCACGACCGCCGCGTCATCGAGCGCTGAGGTCGTCGCGCCGCGCCAGCGCGCGCGAAGGAATCGCGCGAGTTGATCGAAGGCCTGCAGCGCCGCGTCGGCGCACGTGACGCGTTCGATTTGAAGATGGCACCGATGCTCGAGCCACCGGCGGTGTTTCACCAGGGACTGCAGCGCGCGCGACGACGGCGAATGGAGAATCGCGGGAGCGTCAGCCGCATCGAGGGAGAGGTAAGGAAGCGTGTAGATCTCTCGCGGCTGCAAGGCAACTCGCAGCGTGCACTCCGCACCGGCACGCTGAATCGCGCCCCAGAGCGAGGAGGTCGCCGGCACATCTCGCAACTCGAGAAGATAACCCTTCGCCCCAAAGGTCTGGGCAAGCCAAGCCAGGAATGTGTCGGCCGCGAGCGCCTCGAAACCATGTGCAGCCAGCAGATCGACACGGTCCGAACCAGAGCCGCCACCGATGAGTGAAACCCGAACGTGGGTGAGCGTCTGTCGAATCGCAAGCGGAACGACCGCCCGAAGTTCCGTCCCCTGTCGAAACAGCAAGATGAACATTTCGTCGCCCGCTGACGGATGGGCGAAGAACCCGTGCAGCCAGGCTGGTGACACAAACACGCCGACGTACGGTCTGCTGGCGATGATCACGTCCAGCGCATGTCCGTCGGCCGGATCCAAATCGACATCCCGCCTGACCTCGACCGTCAACCGATCACCCGTCGTTGCCGGTATGACGGACCGCGCGGCCCGATATTCTGCCGCCGCAGGTACTTGATGAGTCATGCGCGTCCCCACGCCCGCAACCTCCCCAGCTGACCTCGAACATCCACGTACGGATCGTTCCGATAGACGAAGAACACCCAGGTCAGCCCAAACAACACGACCATCGCCGAACCTGCGGCCGCCAGTCCGGTGATGGTCTGCACTCGCAGGCCGACCTTGAACCACAGCAGCAACGCCAACACGGGCACCGTTCCGAGCGCCGCGCGCGGGACGACGTAAATCAGGTAGCGCGACAACGAAATCTCGAGGTCGCGGCACGCAATGATCAGAATGACCACCGCAAAGAGTACGTTCGGGATCGCGGTGCCGAGCGCCACGCCAATCAGTCCGAATGGACCCGCCAGCGCAATACTGAGTACGAGATTCAGCACACCGGTCACGAGAAACGTCAGCGTCGGCAGTTTGGGATGGCCGAGGCCGAGCAATACAGGCATTGCGACACCTCGAACTGGGAGAAACAACAGGCTGGATACCATCAGGATTTGCAAGACTCGCCCGGCCGGCTTTTCAAAGGACGGATCGATCCACCAGCCGAGGAATCTCGGCCCCAGCACGATCAAAAACAGCCCCACCATGACGCTCAACGACAGCGCGACTTTCGACCACTTCAGGAAAATCTCTCTCAATGTCGGCCAGTCCCCTTCCGTCCGCAGCCTCGTGGTCATCGGCATGATCACCGCCGCAATCGCAATGACGAAGTCCATCAAGTAGACGATCAGGCTGTTGGCGACGACGTAGTACGGGATCGAATCGACGCCGACGAACGCCCCGATGACGAGGGCATCGGTTTCAAAGCACAAACGGGCGCCCGCATTCAGCAGCAGGACGTAGAGACTGAATGAGAGAATCTGGCGAACCATTCGGGTGTCGAAGTCACGAAGGCTGATGCGAATGCCGGGATACCGGTGGCGGATCAGCAGCCAGGAGAGTGAGAAGTCAAACACGAAACAGAGGAGCTGCACCAGCGCGAGCGCGACGAGCGAAGCCTGAAGCATGAGTAGACCGATCGTCAGACTCAAGCGGAGCAACACGCCGCCAACCTTGATCGCGTTGCGGGCGACAAAATCGTGGTGCGCAAACATGATCCCTTCGGGCAGCATGCCGATAAAGGCGGCGGATACCAGGGTGACCATCAGGCTGCAGGCGACGAGCACGTCGCGTGCGAGCGGCGCCGGGACGTTGTAGACGAGAAGGAACAATCCGATCAGCCCAGCGCCAACCAGCAATGCAACCGCGCCCATCATCAGGTAAAGCCCGGCGCAGCTGCCAATCGCTTCGTTGACTTTCCTGGTGTCGTGCTCGGCCACATGTTGGGCAAGATATCGCACGCACGCCATCGGCACACCAAGAGCGAGCAGGCTGATGTAGCCGGTCATCGACGTGATCAAGGTCCAGAATCCATACCCCTCCTGTCCCAGCCGGTGAATCACGAACGGCGTGAGGACGTAGGTGGCAGCGATGGTGACCAGGGTAACGACCCATGTGCTTCCGACGTTGCGCAGCACGTACGTGTCCTTGAATCAAGGGCAGACGGAAAAGTCAGGCGGCCTGGATACTTCGTCCGAGCGCGACTTCAAAACCGAACTGCGATGGAGAGGGGTAGCGGGACGAGATGGGCACTCGGCGGAGATGGAACGGATCGGTGGTGCCGTCGATCACGCCGCCGAAACAGGAACAGCAACACCGGAATCCGGCGCCACGGATGAGACGACGATTGGCGTCCGCCAGGTTGGTCAATCTTCCATACGGGTAGGCGAACATCTGAGCCGGCTTGCCCAGACGCTCTTCAAGCTCGCGGCGCGCGCCCAGGATTTCTTCGTGGGCTTCCATGTCGGTCACGGCTCCGAGATCGACATGCGTCCGCGTATGCGCTCCGAACTCGAAGCCACGCTCGTGTAAGGACCGCACCTGATCCCAGGTCATCCAGGGATAGCGCACGCCCTCGTCGCGATCCCACCACGGAACCACCTCGGTGCCGATCCACTGAGTGACGATAAAGAACGTCGCCGGCAACCCCAGCTTCTCGAGCACCGGCGCCGCGTAGTCAAAGTTGTCTCGGTACCCGTCGTCAAAGGTAATCGCCAGTTCGCGATTCAAGCTCGTGCCTTGCTCGAGCTTGTCGACCAGACGAGCGAGCGGCACCACCTTGAAGTGACGCTTGAAAAAGCGGCAGTACTCTTCGAACAATCGAACGCCGACGGTCAGCCCTTCGGCGGCGGCGGTGTCCTGAACCCGATGGAACGTGACGATGACGGCGCTGTTTCGCAGCAGCACCGCGTCGAGAT
>Ga0222622_10000270_pt1 | contig 18737 bp, 22 predicted proteins | sample PLM2_5_b1metaG_FD_177335 | JGI IMG/M metagenome (GOLD analysis project Ga0222622, IMG submission 177335) | Groundwater sediment microbial communities from an aquifer in East River, Colorado, USA - PLM2_5_b1 | ecosystem: Environmental > Terrestrial > Soil > Riparian zone | place: USA: East...
GGCCGTCGATCAGGCGAATCACGAGCTTGCCCAGAAATACCCGTTCTGGTCAGACCCGCAGCAAAGGCGGGAGATCCAGCAGGACATCATCAGTTGGGCGCGCACGCAGGGCTACACCGATCAGGAACTGCACGGCCTGACCAGCGCAAAATATTTAGAAACACTTTTCAAAGCCTCCCTGTATGACCGCTACCAAGCCCGCATTAAGCCCCAGGCGACGCAGCCGAGCGTCGGGCATGCGCCGCGCGGGACCGCTCCACCGCCGCCACCTGCCGCGCGGGTCAGGGAGGCGTCCGAGGCGTTTAACGAGCGGCCTTCTGTGAATAATGCTGCTGCACTGATCGGCGCTCGCCGAGCAGGAAGACCAAACGGGCATACGCAGTGGTGACCGAGGATTCCCCGGCCACCACCCGTTACTGCCCCGCCAAGGCGTGCCGCGCCAAACCGCGACGCGCCGCGCGCTGCCATGCCACGTCTATGTTGCCCTAATGCATCTTTATCCGCAATGGACACACGCAGTGGTAACGCGCCACACTGGCAACATTATCAGGGGGGCTCACATGAGACAGGTACTGCTCGCAGGCGCTGCATTGTTCGCCTTGGTATCGCCAGCCATGGCCGGGGTGATCACCATCAGCGCGCTCGACGACGGCGTGGCTGTGGCGCTGGTCTGCACGGGTGGCATTAATGCGTCGATCAGCTGCGACGGTGCCAGCACGCACTTCGCCAGCATCGACATCGCAGCAGCCGGCAACCCGCCGCTGCCCGGCGCTTCGCTCGCCTCGCTGACGATCGACGCCACCGCAGCGACTGGCGGCACCCACGTGCTGGACATCTCGGTGGATCAGACCGGTCTCAATATCCTGACCGGCGGTGCCGACGCCACGTCCACCTTCACCGTCAATCACCTCGTGGGCGGTCCGTTCGGGCCGGCGACGCTGTCGACCAATGTGAATGGTGCGCTGTTCGCCAGCAACACCTTCCCGATCACCACCAACGCCACCACCAGCGAGACCAACCCTCTGCCGGCCTTGGTGACCAGCACCGGGCACGACTACTCGATCACCTTCACAGCGGCTGGACAGGCGGCTGCTGACACCATCCAGCTGGTGACCGGCGCAGTGACGGTGCCCGAGCCGATGACCCTCGGGATTCTCGGCATGGGACTGCTGGGTCTGGGCATGGTGCGGTATCGGCGTGCCTGACACGCGCCTCGACGAATACGACCAGTTGGAGTGGTGGGACGTGGCCCGCAGGCTGCATCCCACCATGACCTGGGAACAGTTCGAGCGCGACTGGGAGGAGTTCCAGTGCCTGAGAGGAGCCCATGGCAGGTATGGCAGGCCGAGAAGCGGAAGCACCTAGCGGCCCTTGCTAGACGGCGGAAGCAGGATGAGAGGGATGAGAAGCGGGAGATAGTGGCGCAGGCCAAGCATTGCCTGATCGAGGCCTGCGAGGCCATGCGCGACCACCCCGATTTGCCATATGTGTCTGTCTAGACGGCACGGGGACTGGGTTGCCCCAGTCCCCACCTAAGCCTGCCGCGCCTCGTCGCGACCCGTCACGCCAAGGCACGCCTAGCCACGCCGTCTTTGTTTTAGCGTGAGCTTGCAGGAAACGCACCAACCGTCTTAGTATTTACATCGACGGCGATGGCAGTGCTCGCACCCAGCGGCGCCGTGCCGTGCCGGCATCGCGTGTGATGCGCCCAAGGGACCACCGATCGGGAGTGCTTGCACCCACCTGACACGGCCTCCCGGCAAGCAGTCGCTCCAGATGCAGAAATCCGCCCCGCAAGGGGCTGTCTCTGTTTCTTGGGAGTGACCAATGGCATCACCGCCGACGATGGCAAGTGCGCCAACTAATACATATACGCAACAGCTAGCCTCCGGCACCGTCCATGAGGACGTTTCGGATGTGATTTATCGGATTGATCCCGAGGAGACCCCGTTCGTCTCGGCGCTGCCGCAGGTCGGTAGCAAGCAGATTTTGACTGAATGGCTCGTCCAGACGCTCAATAGCGCTGCAGACGTGCCGCAGCCCGAGGGCTTCACCGCGGTCATCAGCCCGTCAGTGAAACCGGTTCGCATGTCGAATGTCTGCCAGATATTCGCGCGCACCGTGGGCGTGTCCGGCACCCTGCGCGTGGTCGACAGCATCGGCGGCGAGGACGAATACAACCGCCAGCTGGTCATGCGCGGTATCGAGCTCAAGCGCGACCTGGAGCTCGTGAGCACGAGCAACATCCCCAAGGCGGCGACCGATCCGCGCCACATGGCGGGCATGCCGACGTTCTGCTCCAACGGCAGCGTCGGCGCAGGCGGCACCATGCCGGTGGGCGACGGCACCACCGCGGCGGTGCCCGGTACTGCGCGCGATCTGACGCTCACTCTCGTCAACGACGCCATGCAGGCGGCGTGGAACGCAGGCGGTTCGCCGACCATCGGCCTGATGAGTGGTAACATTAAAAACTACTTCAGCACGCTGTCGCAGGGCGGCACCGGAAACCCGATCGTGTCGCAGAATATCCAGTCCACGACTGCATCCCAGGAAGTCACCATCATGGGTGCGGTGGACGTTTACCGGACCAACTTCGGCACGCTCGATCTGGCGCCAGACCGGTTCATGCCGCCCAACATGATACTGCTGATCACCCGCGACTACGTGGAACTGGCACCGTTGCCTGAGCGCAATATGGTGGAACAACCGTATGCCCGTACGGGCGACAACACTCAAGGCGGAATAATCTTTGAGGGAACACTGCGGGTTACAGCTCCCAAGGCACATAGCGCCATTTTCGCGCTCAATCAATGATGCTACCTAAAGTAGTCTCCGTGGAAGTGTTTGGCGGCCTGTCTATAGGCCTGCGAAGCTTCGCTGATTGTGGGAAAAACTCCGAGTCTATGGACTTTCCCGCTGATCGTGATGCGGGCTTCGTAGCCATTCCTGCATTCAGTCACGCCTCTACTGCCGGTAATACTGTGAGTGCGGGCGCGACGATTGAAGGTCTGTTGCTGTCGGGTGGCCAGTCGCAGATTGCCGATTCGGTTGTTCAGCGGGTTGCCGTCGATGTGGTCGATTTCGTGAGGTCGCGGGTCGTCTCCGTAAGTCAGCAACCAAGCAATGCGATGCGCCAAACAAGCGCGGTTGTTCAAGGTAAGCGCCCAATATACCTCACCTCGATCGACCACGAGACGCCACCCAGCGAGCTTCCCAGCGTATCTGGCGTTCCATGTGGCGCAGGCCCTCTGAGTTCGGAAATGGCCTCTTGGCCTCTCGCGCCAGAGGAAGATGCCGGTGTCTGGATCGTAGTCCAGGCACTCGCGGACGAAGCTGAGATCGGGCAGTTTCTTTGCAGCCACGGCGTGCCTCCGCACGTTGGGGTCAGGGTCGGAGCAGCGACGTCAACTCGCTGTTCTGACCCGAATATACGGAGCGTCTCGCTATGACGCTACCGCTCTACGAGCGCTACGACCCGGTCACCACGCGCTACACCGAGATCACCACCGACTCGGAAACCGGCCTGCCGCTCATCACCTACACGCAGAACGTCAAGCCGATCGTCGAGGCATGCAAGCGTGCGGCCAGCAACTTTACCGGCACCAGCAAGACCGGCTTTACGCGGGTGGCCAGCATTCCGAACGTGGTCGTGCAACGGCTGATGCAGACCGGCATCTGGTACGACGAGAAGGCGATGAATGTGTGGCTGAACCAGCGTGACAACCGGGTGTTTCGTACGGACGACGGACGACGTCTCTAGGAGGCTATCACATGCCCATGGGAACCACAGACCAGCCCAACAGCAACGAGCGGATGGCGCCGTCACCCACGGCGACAGCGGCACAGCGCGCGCAAGGCGTGCAGACCATGCAGACGCCGCGCTTCCCCGGCTCTGACGAGCACGGGCGCAACCCGGTGCCGCCGCGTCAGGAATACCCTGGCCAGTATCACCAGGGGGACATGATCCCGCCGCCGGGATGGGCGGGCACCACCAACGTCGATGAGCCCTACCTGCCGCCCGACTTCGACAAGGTGCTGGTGATGCGCTGCTACCCCGAGGCGGAATCCTTCGGTGAGCTCCGCGAGATGGCGTACGAGCACGGGCGCGAGGTGCTGGCGATGGCGCGCGAGTCGACCCGGATAATGGCCGAGATTGCCGGCCAGCCAGATCCGCATGACCTGAGCGTCGAGCGAGCGGTGACGCAGCAGCCCGGCCAGCCCAACCCCGGCCAGCCGATGCCGGCCAACCCGCCGCCGCGCCCGCAGCCCAACCAGCCGACACAGCCGGCGCAGCCCGACCAGGATCAGGACCGCGAGCGGCGCGAGCGTGAGGAGCGCGATCAGCGCGAGCAGCGCGAGGAGCGGGAGCGTCGGGAACGCCAGGAGCGCGAGAACCGGGAGCGGGAAGACCGTGAGCGCCGGGAGCGCGAGCAGAAGCGGGATTGACCCTTGGCGTCATTCCAACAGTTAACGGACGATGTGCTGTGGTATCTCGACCGCCGGGATGCCGCAGCACGCATCCCGTCCTGGGTGACGCTGGTGGAGACCGAGATCCAGCAGACCCTGCGCGCCCGGTGCATGGAGGTCAGCGCGACCCAGCCGGTTGATTCGGCTTTCATCACCCTGCCGCCTGACTTCTGCACTATGGCCAGCATTCGCGACGCTGCCACGGGCCAGAACCTGGTGCTCAAAGACGAGTGGAGCGGCTCGTGGACCGACGCCTCCGGTTCGCCTCCGGTGGACTACCCGTATCCCGGCACCTACTACGGCAACCGGCTGGTCTGGGCGTATCGACTCGTGGCCGACTGCATCGAGTTCCTGCCGCACCCGTGGCTGCCCGACCCGCCCGACCCATACTGGGTGCCGCAGACCGTTCTGATGAACTGGTATGCCAAGCCAAAGCCGTTGTTGCTGCCGTCCGACACCAACCCGGTGCTGGAGCAACTCTATTCGGTCTACCTCTACGGCATCCTGGCGCATGCGACGCTGGCAGAGCAGGACGAGCCGATGGCGCCGCAGTGGGACGCCAAGTATCAGCAGGCGGTCACGCGGGCCAACCTGAACACGCAACAATCTACCATGAGCGGGGCCCCATACACCGAGGAGATGTCCGGGGTCTTCGGCTGATGTCCCCGCCCCTGATCAGCAAGGCGGCGGCGCGCTACACGGGGGCAGGTGGGCGGGAGCATTGCAGCCTGTGCCGTCACTTCTCCCCACGCCGTGGCGGGCGCTGCGCGCGCGTGCTGGGCGACATCTCGCCGATGGGCTGGTGCCGGCTATTCTCGCGCGCGCTGCGCGGACTGGTCGCTGACGCCTCCTCGTTCAACGGTGGCGGCGGCGGCCCGGTGCTGTCGCTCGACTTCATGACCCCCGGCACGCTGTCGCCGCTCATCACCTTTACCCGTGCGTCCACCGGCACGTATTTCGACAGCGCGGGCGTGATGCAGACAGCCGCGATCAACACGCCACGCTGGGACTGCGACCCGGCCACGCTACAGCTGCGCGGGCTGCTGCTCGAGGACCAGCGCGCCAACAGCATCCGCAACAGCACCATGGTCGGCGCGGTGCCTGGAACGCCTGGAACCTTGCCCACCAACTGGGGGATTGCCGGTGGCCCGGCCATGTCTACACAGGTCGTCGGGACCGGGAATGATGGGGGCATTCCTTACATCGACGTGAGGTTCTTTGGCACCGCAGCGGGGACAGTGACCACGTTGGTGTTTGAGACCGCCACTGCCGTAACGGCGGCCAATGGGCAGGCGTGGATCGTATCGGCATATGTCAGCCCGGTTGCCGGCACGCTTAGTGGCGTTGCCAACGTTCAATGGCTCATCAACGAAACGACGACTGCTGGCGCTGCGATCAAGACGAACTTTAGTTCCCCGATAACAGTGACGGCCGCGCCGCTTGCTGCACAGCGCATAGCCTATTCGGTAACGTTGACCGGCGGCGGCACTGTGGGGGCTATTCATCCACGGCTACAGCTGAACACGTCGCCCAGTGTGCCTGTGAATGTGACGCTAAGGATAGCCGCGCCGCAGCTCGAATTGGGCGCGTTCGCCACCAGCTACATCCCCACCACTTCGGCGGCGGTTACGCGGGCGCAGGATAGATGCAGCATCTCTGCGGCAAATATGGCCCCATGGTTCAATGCGCTGACCGGGTCATGGTTTGCCGAGTTTGTCTTTCAGAACCCGACCTCGCCAAACATCCGTATTCTCGCATCTCTTGGGCAAGCGGCGGGCGGTAGCGCCGGTATGGTGTTCGTCGATCCAGCCCAGCATGTTGCGCAATATGACGGCGGCACGGCTCTGGTCACGACAAGCCCCGCACTGGTGGTCAACGCGGTGAGCAAAGCCGCCAGCACATGGGCAGCAGGGACCGGTCAGGTCTGTGGTAATGGCGGCGCCGTGCTCTCCGGTGCAATGCCATCCGGGTTCGGCAATCTGAGCGTCGTCGGCATCTGTTTCCTGATCCCGTCCAATCCAGGTGTCACGGACAACGCGACAGGCTACCTGCGCCGGGTCTCCTACTGGTCGCGGGTGCTGACTGCCGCCGACATGCAGGCAATGACCGCGCCATGACAGATCACCGCTGGAACTTCCCGACATCTGGCCTCGCGTTGGCGCTGGACGGGCTGGCTGCGCTGCGTGCCGGGCTGGGCCTGAGCGAAGACGCGATGCTGCAGAACGCGTTGGGCGACCAGCGCAATGCAGCAGGGGCGCTCGCCACTGTCACCGTGGACGGCATGCGCAGCACGAGCGATGCCGTCTGGACGGGCCGGCCCGGCAGTGCCGCCACCAGCTACTCTGACGAGCTATCCGGCAAGACGGTCGAGATACCGGCGAAGGGTTCGCCCGATCGCTACTACATGCACATTCGCACGGACAGCGAGGCGCCGGGGTTCGACCCGGCTGCCTACGGCCTGGCGGACACCGATCTGACAGAGAGCGCAGACGTGCTGGGCATCTGGGCCGGGGACGCGGTGCCATGAGCGCCTGGCATCAGGTGGAGTCGTGCAACGCTGGGACGTGGACGCCAACGCCGCCCTGTCGCGGTGCGAACGCACCCAAACGGCCCTACAGCGTCGGCTCCTACGGCTCTGGCCCCTACCCGCCAGGCACCCCGCCGCCGTGGGGGCAACCGGCCGACGCGTGCGGCACCGGCAGTTGGATCAAGACGCCACTGCCCGAGCTTGAAACGGCATGAGCGACTACACCAACACCCCGTTCTATGGACTCTACAAGCCCACGGCAGGCGCTGACGTGGACGTATGGGGCCTACACTGGAACATCAACGCCGATACTATCGACACCACGCTGAAGGAGCATAGCGACGCCATCGACGGGTTAGGCGCATCAGCGGGGGGCGTCACCTCATTCAATACGCGCATCGGCGCGGTTACCTTGACATCCGGTGACGTCACTGCGGCGCTGACGTTCACGCCTTATGACGCGGCCAACCCGGCGGGATATCAGACGGCGGCGAACGTCACGGCTACCCTCGCGCCGTATGCGTTGACCAGTGCCGTGCCACAGGCACGCAACGCGGCCCGCCTTCAGGCGCAGTGGCAGAACGCCGCCGTGGTGTCCGACGATACCGTGTGGCTGTGCTTCGACACACCATACGCCGGGACCGTTAACGCGCTGACGTATTTCACCGGCAACGGTTCGTTCACCGTCAACATCCAGATCAACGGAGTCAGCGTCACTGGCCTCGGTGCTGTCACCGTCAACAGCGCCACGCCAACGACACTGAACGCGACCGCCGCGAATACCTTCCCCGAGCACGCGCGGGTCACGGTGGTCATCACCGGCAGCACCGGCAGCCCGACCGATGCGCTGCTGTCGCTTGCTGTGACGTGGAGTTAGACGATGGCGTTCGTATGGTCGGATGGGTTCGATTGCTACGCGACCGGCGCCGATGCCACAACCGGCTATTGGGATACCACTGTCGCAAGCTCACTCAATCTCGTGGCGGGGCGGTTCGCTGGCAGTCAGGCGTTTTCATGGAACGGCACCGCCAGTCAGACTTTGGCTAAGACAAGCAGCGTCAATGACGCGGTGCATCATATCAATGTGGCGTTCCGCCAGACGTTTGCTATCAGCGGTTCGAGCCTCGGCTTGTATTTACAGCTACTCGATGGAGCCACCGCGCAATGCTCGATTGTGTTCCGCTCCGATGGGGCGATCTTATTGACGGCTGGTGCCGCAAACGGGACCGTGCTGGCGACATATACCGGCGCGTTTCCAGTGGTGAATACGTGGTATTCGTTCGAGATTGAGGTCGTCATCAGCAACACCGCTGGATGGATGAAGGTCCGCAAGAACGGCAACACGACCGAAGATTTCACGTCATCGCTTACGTTGGATACGCAAGCCTCTGCCAACGCATATGCGAACAAATTGCAGATCGCACAGCAGATAGCAGTGTCAACGCAGAACCTGGACGACCTCTACTGGCGCAGCGACGCATCCAGTGTGCCGTGGCTTGGCGATATGAAATGCATCACGCGGTATCCTGCGAGCGATGCGAGCGTGCAGTTCTCGCGAGCGCCTACGACAGTTGTGATGACGCCATATGCGTCTTTCACCACAGCGACGGTGACGGCTGGGAATGCTCGCTACACACCATTCACTGCAAGCCGTGATGGCATGATCGGTGCCGCCACGGTGTCACTGGTTGCTGGATACACTGGCAACCTGAAATGCTCCATCTTCGCATCATCCGGCACCGCGCCAACTGCTGTGTTGGGGTCCGCTGCCGTGGTGGTGAACCCTGCCACTGGTGCCAATACGCTGACATTCAGCACGCCAGTAGCAGTAGTCATGGGCGTGCAATACTGGATCGGTTTTGTCAGTGACACGACATCTGGCACATGGAGCATAGCGAGCGCAGCCGCTGGTATGCAGAGCACAACCTCTTACGCCAGTTTCCCTTTCGCGTCGCCAGTTGCCACCAGCACCCAGGCGACAATCTGCTCCCTGATAATCTCACCGACGAATGCGGCTCTGGTCGCTGAAGCACAGCAAGACGGAACTGCCACATACGTCTATGACAGCGTGCCAGGACATGCGGACTTCTACGGCATCAACAGCATCGCGAGCACACCGCTCACCACCTTCGCCGTCACCACGCGCGCCTACGCGATCAAGAGCGACGCCGGCACGCGCACGATGGCGGTGCAACTGAAGAGCGGTGCATCCACGGTGGCGTCACCGACCGTTGTGCTCACACCGAGCAACTGGCAGTGGGCGTGGCGACATGACACGACCGATCCGGCAACTGGTGCTGCATGGACTGCTGCGGCAGTCAACGTCTGTTCCATTGGCCCGACAGTGATCGCCTAGCATGGCTCAGTCCTACTCAAACCCCGGCGGATCAGGTAACCGCGCCGGCATCATCACCGTCACCACAACCGGTAACTTCACCGGCGCTGTTTCGCTGCTAGTCGACGGCGTGACGGCAGCGGTCACCTCAATGTGGTTCAACAGCGGTAACTCCGGTGTCGAGGTGAAGTTCACCTTCGCCGCGCCGCGTCTGATCACTGAAGCCAAGTGGTATCAGAGTGCCATCGCCGCTCATGGCGACTGGCAGTGGCAGGGTTCGCCTGACAACTCGGCGTGGACAAATATCGGTAGCACGTTCACGCTTGGCACGGCCGCGACGCAGACCATCACCACGCTATCCGGCAACGCCACGGCCTATCGCTACTATCGAATGCTGCAGACCACGGGCACGGCAAGCACCAGCCCTTATCTGTATGAAATCGAGTTCAGCATTGACTCTGGGGTAGCCAACACAACGTGGAACCCAAGCGATAAGACCGCCAACATCACGCTGACTGGCAGCAATCTGATTGCCACGTCCACGTCAGTATCGCGTGGGATCGTGCGCGCAGCAGACTGTCAGGTCGCGGGCAAGTTCTACTTTGAATACACCTGCAATGTGATAGCAGGCGCGAATACGTCCCTCGGCATTGCAACCAGCCTGATGACATCAGCAGGTGCGCTTTCTGATCTCAATGCTTGCCAGATCAATAAGACATCGGGACAGGTGTGGGCCAACGGCGTGAACGCCTTCACGTTCGGCACATCCCTGGCCAATGGCAATGTCGTGTGCATTGCGCTCGATTGCACTGCGCGCTTGATCTGGTTTCGCATTGGCGCAGCAGGAAACTGGAACAATAACGCGACATACAATCCGGCAACGGGTGTTGGCGGTGTCGCCATATTCAACTTCGGCGCGGCACTTCAGGCGTTCCCGTTTGCAGGATTGCAGGCGACATCCGATCAGATCACAGCCAACTTCGGTGACACCGCGTTCGTCGGTGCAGTGCCAAGCGGCTACACATCCGGCTTCACCGCAGGCGCATCTGTTCCCACCAACGCACTCGCATCGCAGGCCGTCGCCGAGCATTGGCTGACCACCAGTCCGCAGGCCCAGGTCACCCAGGTTGTGGCCGAGCACTGGGCCAGCGTCGCGTCCGGCAACCTCCAGGCCGTCGTCACACAGGTGATGCTGGAGCATTGGGCGTCCGTCGCCGTGGTGGTCCCGGCGGCTGGCGGGCCTATGGTCACGATGATCCACTAGGAGACAGCCATGACAGTAAACTACAGGCCGAGGATGACATGCTGAGTGCCGGTGCCATCTTTGGTTCGCTCCAGATAAGCGATCAGTTGACGCAGTCGCGGGATACTGTCTTTCAGGCGACCGAGCGTGACGTTGCATCCATGGCAAAGCCAGCCGCGTGCAACGCCAGTCATATGGCAATGATCAAAGACGGTTTCTCCGACGGCGTCGCAAGCCTCGCATCCATCAGGCTGCTGGCGCCCCAGCAGAGCGCGATTGCCGGGACGAGATGTATAAGCTCGTCTCTTCTCTTGGGCCTTGTTCTTCTCGGCCAGCTTGTCTGGGTTGTCGCGCGCCATCCTGCGCAGGCGCTGCTGGTATCTGGCCCGGGATTTGACCTCAGGTCGCTGTTTGTAAGCCGCGCGTCTCGCCTTCTCTTCCGGAGTGCGGCTGCGTGCAAGCTTAGCGGCGTATCGCTCAGCTTGCGTGTTATATTTGCGTCTAGCCATTTGGTCCTCCGACAAGGATCGTTGGTCAGGGGTCTCGGTAGTGTTTCCAGCACTGCCGAGGCTCCGCTTCTAGCATAATAGGAGGCGAAAATCACTGTATTAGCTGGCACTATCCGAGCATCCGCCACTGGCAATCCGGATTGGAAAAACTGCGACGGCGGGACGGTCTACGTGGCCGAGAACAAGGTCAGCGGCGTCACCGTGCTCCCGCGCGCCGCCCCCGCGCCAGGGTTCGGCGATCACCGCGACTGGCGGCGACGCGTCGGCACCAAGTATGGCTGGACCGGACTCGGCCCGAATGGCTTTCGCTTCCGCCTGCCGGTCGCGGCGGATGGGAATTATGTGAAGACGAATGATGATACAGCGGACACTTGATCATGCCTGATTGGCAGTCTCTCACTATCCCAGAACCTAACAGCGGGTGCCTGCTGTGGGAGGGTTCTGTCACGCGTGGCTATCCCCGTCTCGGCAATGCCCAGGTGCGGCATCTCGTGTGGGAAGCGACGAATGGGCCACTGCCTGACGGTATGATTATCAGCCCACAGTGTGACAATCGATTCTGTGTCAGTGCTGATCATCTGTTCTCGCGGCTGAAGAGGACGACCAGCGACAACTGGCAGGACCACGCCATCCCCGAGCCGATGAGCGGATGCTGGCTGTGGGAAGGCATGATCGACGGTCGCGGCTACGGCAAGTATGTTGTGGCCGATAGGCACCGGCAGGCCCACCGGGTGGCGTGGGAGGCAACTAATGGCCCAGTGCCGGCGGGGCTTGTCGTCTGTCATCACTGCGACAACCGGCTGTGTGTGAACCCTGATCATCTGTTCGCCGGCACGCAGGCTGAGAACAATCTGGATCGCGATCGGAAGGGGCGAAACGGACAACTCAACAAGACGCACTGTCGGCGCGGTCACGCATACACGCCAGAGAACACATATCTGCAGCATAGGGCGGGCGGGATCAGTCGGTCGTGCAAGCAATGCACGCTGGATAGCAATGCCAAGATCAAAGCGCGTCAGCAGGCAGAAAGGGTAAGCCGCAATGCCTGATACCTACACCGAGAACCTGCAATTGGTCTTGCCGGAGGTGGGAGCCTCGCGCGACTCGTGGGGCGCTAAATTGTCCAGCAATTTCAGTGTGTTGGACGAGTTCGTATCCATGGCAATGCCGCTCGGCTCGCTGCTCGACTACGCCGGGCCAACCCCACCGCCCGGCTGGCTGATCGCGGACGGCCGCGCCGTATCCAGAACCACCTACAGCGAGCTATTCCAGGTTCTGGCCACCTACTGGGGCGCAGGCGACGGCTCGACCACGTTTAACCTGCCGAACTTCGGCGGGCGCGTGTCGGTCGGTGCCGGGGCCCTCACGGACGAGAACGGCACGCCCGGCAATTATATCTTTTCCTCGCGCCTTGGCGTGCAGTTGCGCCAGGTCGTGCAGGCCAACCTGCCGTCGATCAATCTGACGGCGACAAGCGCCGGAAGCCATAGCCATGCGGGCGCCACCGCGGCGGGCGGCACGCATAACCACATCACCGACACGCAGGGCGTCCACTGGCACGGTGGCGGCGCTACGGGTGCAGGCGGCAGCCACCAGCACGGCGGCGGGACTGATCTGCAGGGTAACCACAACCACACGGTCGGCCTGTGGAACCTCGGCACAGGCGCGGCGGGCGGTAGTATCGGTGTGGTGTCGGACATATTCGGCGGCGCGTCATACACCACCAGCGTCAATGGCGCGCACACGCACGCGATTATCACCGACATAGCGTCGGCTCACACGCACAGCATCGCCACGGATGGCGGACACGCGCATACCACCACTACGATCGGCGACCACGCGCACGCCATCGGTGCCGATGGCAACCACACGCACACTGTCGCGCTGGGTGGCGGCAATCAGGGGCTGGATATCCGGCAGCCGCTCGCGGTCGTCACCAAGATCATCTATGCCGGTGGCCAGGCTGCCGCAGCCGCCACGACCACTGCAGTGCCGCTGGTGCGCCGGCTGATGTCGGCACCCATGAGAGGCACCCACTAGTGCCACGCCTCACCCAGGCCCCGCCGCCGGGCATCGTCAGGAATGCGACGCCGGAAGCCACTGTCGGGCGCTGGTGGGACTGCAACAACATCCGGTTTCGCGGCGGGCAGATCCAGCCGATCGGCGGCAACGTGAATATCATCGGCACCGGCATCGAGGGGCCGATACGCGACCTGCTGACGTGGCACGACAATGCCGGCGTCAGGTGGGCAGCGTTCGGCGGCGACACCGGCCTTTATGCGTTCCGGTTTGATACCGATCAGATATACATCCTCACCCCTGCCGGTGTCGGGCCGCTCGATCCGCCGGGCGCGCTGAACGGCTACGGGTTGGGCGATTACGGCGAGGATGCCTACGGCACCGCACGCGACCCGGACGATGTCGGCCCGCAGGACATATCGGCCACGATGGGCGATCGCTGGAGCATGGATACGTTCGGCGAGCGCCTGCTGGTCGTGCCAACCCAGGACGGCCACCTATTTGAGTGGTCACCCAGCACGCCCCTCACGCGCGCGACGCTCGTGCCTAATGCGCCGGATCAGAACAGGGGCGTGATCGTCACCGACCAGCGCCACGTGGTGCTTTACGGGGCCGGCGGCGACCCCAGGCGCATCGCCTGGAGCGACCAGGAGGACTACACGGTCTGGGCGCCAACCGCGGTCAACATGGCGGGCGACAAGCTGCTCGCGACGCAGAGCTACGCCATGACCGCGATTAAGATCGCCGACAGCATCCTGCTGTTCACCGGCAACGACGTTCACAAGATGACCTACGTGGGGCCGCCCTACGCGTACGGAATTGTCGAGATAGCATCTGGCTGCGGGCCGATCTCGCCGCGCTCTGTGGTGCGGATTGGCGCCAATGTCGCATGGCCTGGCCTGCAGACCTTCTGGGGCTATTCCGGCGCCGTGCAGCCCCTGAAGTGTGACGTCGATGACTGGTTCTTTAGCCTCGTGAACCGGCAGATGGTGGGGCGCGTGTTCGGCAGTCCTAACCCGGCATTCTCGGAACTTTGGTGGGACTGGCCGGATGAGGGCGCGAACGAGTGCAACCGCTACATCGCGGTGAACTATGCCGATCCAAACCGGCCCTGGACGATCGGGGTGCGGGAACGCACGGCGGCTGACGGCACCGGGGTGATGGACAACCCGATCCTTGCCGGCCCCATAACCCCTACGGCTGGGGCGCTGTTTTTGCATGAATACAGCTACCTGGATGACGGTCTACCACGCGCCCCGACAGGTGCAGTTTACGCTGAGTCTGGCAACATCGTGCTCGCAGAAGGAGATCACCGTTTTCACGTCAGACAAGTGGTTATGGATGATGTGACGCCCAGCGGCCTTGGCGTTCGATTCCTGACCCGTGAGCAGCCAAACGGTCCTGAGCACGACACGGGACTCTATACTGTGGTTCATGATGGGTTAATGGATGTCCGGTTTAGTGGTCGACACATCCGTATGCGGATAGAGGCTCTTGAAGATGAGCCGTTTGCTATTGGTCGCCCGCGGCTCAGTATCAGGAAAGGCGGGAGGAGGTAGCGATGACAGTTCGCCCGGTCAGCCGTCCGCCCGCGCCGTTCCAGGCACCGACTGCCGGCAGCATCGACGAGCGGTTGGCCATCATCGCCGCCGAGATCAACCGCAAGGCCAACGCCGGACTGGCGGGTCCTGCGTACCATTTCCTTGGGCTGATCTCGCCTGACGGCACGTCGTGGCGCGTGTCGATCACCGATGCCGGGACGATTGTCACAGAGGCGACTCCGTGACCAACGAACAGAAGGTCCGGCGGTTCGAGAAGGCGCTGGCGCAAGCCGGCAACACGCACTCGATCTCCGACGTCATGCAGCGGATCGAGCAGAACCGCGCCTGTTGCTGGACTGCCGGCGATTCGGTGGTGGTCACTGAGGTGCTGGTGTTCCCCAGGCTCCGCGCCGTGAACTACTGGCTGGTGAGTGGCAAGCTGCAGGAGTGTGCGGCGCTGCAGCCGGATATCGACGCGTGGGCCCGCAGCGAAGGTTGCAGCATAGCCACGGCCACGGGCCGCATGGGATGGCTGCGTCTGACACAGACGCCGATCGGCGAAGGATGGCGCGCTGCCGGCATCAAATATCTGAAGGAGCTACGCCCATGAGCGGTGGCGGCGGCAGCGGAGCCTCGACCAACACGGTACAGCAGAGCAGTGCGTACATCCCGCCATGGCTGGAGAGCTACGGCCAGCAGGCGGTGCAGCGTGCCGATGCGCTGTCGCAGCAGGCTTACAACCCTTACACCGGGCAGACCGTTGCCGGCATCGATCCGGCGCAGCAGCAGGCATACAACCAAGTGGCTGCCATGCAGGGCCTGGGGACTGGCGCAGCATCAACCGGCATCAATGCCCAGGCGGGCATGGCGGGGCAGGTCGCACCGCTCACGGCTGGCGGCATCAATGCCAATGCCAACCAATTGCAGCAGGGGTTCAACCAGCAGGTCTACGGGCCGTCGCAGGGCCTGCTGGGCAACTACACGAGCCAGGGTCCAGCCACCGCGCAGGGCGTTGCGGCTGGCGCGCAGCAACTGATGTCGCCCTACACCAACGCGGTGATCGATCCTGCGAATCAGTTGATGCAGCAGCAGTTGCGCAGCAACCTCAACACGATCGGCGCCGGAGCCAACCAAGCCGGGGCTTTTGGTGGCAGCCGGCAGGGCGTGCAGGAAGGTATCGCGCAGAGCCAGGCGGCGCTGGGGTCCGAGAAATACCTCGGCGACCTGCTCAACAACCAGTGGAACCAGGCCACCGGTATCAGTCGGGACGTGGCGCTGCAGGCTGGACAGCAGGGGCTCGCCTCCAACACCGCCTTGGCGAACCTGCTGCAGGGCGGCTACGGGCAGAATCAGAAGATGGGCGCCGACATCATGTCGTCGAATCTGAGCCAGGGCCTGGGGGCGGCGCAGAACCTGCCGCAGAGTCTGACGTCGCTGCAGAACATGATGCTTGGCCAGTCCAACGCGCTTAATCAGGCGGGCACGTTGCAGCAGCAGTATCAGCAGCAGTTGCTCAACGCGGCGCAGGGCGCTTTCGCCCAGCAGCAGGCTTTCCCGTATCAGCAACTGCAGACGCTGCTGGGTGCGGTGTCGGGCATTCCCTACAGCACATCCAACACGGGCTTCGCGCAGGAGATGAACCCCTACTACAGCAACCCGTGGGGTCAGGCGATCGGCGGCACAGCGGCGCTCGGCGGTCTGGCCGGCGGTGTCGGCAGCCTGTTCGACAACACCAACGCGGGGAACGCATAGATGGCAGACGCGGGCGTAGGCGAGGCTGCCCTGCTTGCTGCGGTTGCTCCGGAGGTGATCGGCGGCGCGGCGGCGGCAGGGACCACGGCTGCGACGACGGCGGCGGCGCTGGCGGCGATGGCCCCGGAGGCGATCGGTGCAGCCGGGGCACTCGCCGGGACAGCCGCTGTAGCACCGGAGATCGCGGCGGCTGCGGTTCCCACGCTCGGGTTGGCGATTCCTACGACGGCAGCGGAGGCGGCGGCAACGATTGCGCCCGCGGCGACAGAGCCGATCTTCCTCGGCGGCACCACGTCAGAACCGTTGCTGGGGACCGGCGTGCAGGGCGGCGCGGTGACCGATGCGTCGTTGCTGGGGCCTTCCGCAGCCCCGGAAGGCGTCCCAACCGTCACGCCGAGCGGTGTCACGGTCGGCACCGAGGCTTACGGGCCGCAAGAGGCGCAGGGCCTACTCGGTAAATTGGGCACGTGGTGGGACAAGGCGACGCTGGGCGAGAAGCTCAAGGCCGGCGGCACAGTGCTTTCAGGCGTCAGCACCGCGGCCAAGGCGGCAACGCCCTCGACACCCTCCAGCGGTCCCAAGACCACGATACGGCCTGGCACCACCGGCAAGCCGATGGGCGGCGAGCAGACGCTGGCACAGGTGGTCGAGGCGCTGCTGAAACGCCGCGACGCCTACACCGGGGGCCAGTACGGCGTGCCGGTGGCGTATCGGCCACGCGGGTTGCTGGGGTGAATAAGGCGGCGCCTCATAAGGCGCGGTAAGCAAAGGGGACCGCCATGCCGACGCTTGAGGAGCAGATCGCCGCCCTGAACGAACAACTGAACTCGCAGCAGGCCCCTGTGTTGCCGACGCTGCCGCGCGGGACGCCGGACGACGGCACACGTCCCGGCTTGCTGGGGCGGATCGGTGAGGTGCTGGCGGGCGGGCAGTCGCCGACCTACCGCCTGAGAGGCCGGGAGGAGGACGCGGCTGGCAGTAGGGCGCTGCTCAACTTCGGCCTGAACATGCTGATGGCGTCGGGGCCGGCGCGCGTGAGGCCAGATCTGCTCTCAGCGGCGGCGACGGGGCTGCAGGGCGCGCAGCAGTCGATGGACCTCGACCAGCGTCGGGCGGCTGCGGTGGCGCAGCAGGATTACCAGCAGCGGATGGACCTGGCGAAGCTCGGCGTCGAGCAGAACCGCGATCGGATCGAGCGGATGAAGGCGGGGCTGTCGTTGCTGCAGCTGCAGAACCGTCCGGTGATCAATGCCGATGGCAGTGTCAGCACAGCGGGCGCAACGGGTGGTGGTGGGGCGGGTGGTGGTGCGGGCACAGCGGCTCGGCAGTTTACCGGCGACTTGGAGAAGGACCGCCAGCTGATCAAAGGATGGGAGTCGGGCGGCGATCCAACAGCGCTGAACTACGTCGCCAAGGCTGACCCGACCGCGCGCGCCAGAGGCGCCACCGCGTCTGGGCTGTATGGTTTCATCGACAGCACGTGGAAAGAAGGCCTCAAGATGATCGGCGGGGACCCAGCGAAGTATCCCACCGCGGCCTCGGCGCCCCCGGCGGTGCAGGACGACGTCTTTACCGCGGTCTACAAGGCGCGCGGCACGGCACCGTGGGACCCGTCCAAGTGGGGACAGAACTGGGTCAAGAACGCCGCTGGCGGCTACGATCTGGTGAAGACCGGCACGGGAGGCACGGCTACGCCCCCGCCCTACAAGGTGGCCACGACCGGCACGACCCCGCCACCACCGACCCAACCGCCTGCCGCCACGCCCGCTGTAGCCGGCGCACCAGCAGCACCGCCACCCGCGCCAGGAGCCACCCCACCTGCCGTCACTGCCGCACCCGGGGCCACACCGCCGACAGTACCTGGAGCTACGCCGCCCGCGCCAGTCGCAGCGCCGCCTACCACCGGACCGTTGGCCGGGTTGCCGAAGATCGACGACTTCGTGGCGCAGAACATGGCCAAGCCGACGCCTGAGGAAGAGGCGATGTGGCGTACGCCGATGTCGCCCGAGGAAGAGCAGAACCTGCGCGATGGGATGAAGCGCCTGCAGAGCTCAGTGGATGCGGCGCGGGCTTCCTATAATGCAGCCGGATCGAAAGACTCGGAAGGCGCTTACCACTCTGCCCAGAAAGCCTATGGCGATGCGGAAGCTGAGTTGGCCAAGCGCCAGCGTGAGGCGCTGAAGGTCGGCGATGACCGCAAGGCCAAGTGGTACGAGGGCGAACGGGGACGCCTTAAGGATCTCTACGGCGAACTCGTCAAGGGCAACGTGCAACTGCGGCAGTCGCAGGAGACGTCCCTGCTGGAAACCAAGCGCAAGATTCTAGAGCCGATCAATGCCAAGGC
>Ga0222622_10000274_pt1 | contig 18607 bp, 12 predicted proteins | sample PLM2_5_b1metaG_FD_177335 | JGI IMG/M metagenome (GOLD analysis project Ga0222622, IMG submission 177335) | Groundwater sediment microbial communities from an aquifer in East River, Colorado, USA - PLM2_5_b1 | ecosystem: Environmental > Terrestrial > Soil > Riparian zone | place: USA: East...
GGTGAACTCGCCCGTCGAGACGTCGAGCAGCGCGACGCCGTAGGAGGCGGGAGACGCGGGGAAGATCCCCATCAGAAAGGCGGGCTCGCGTGCTTCGAGGTACCCGGCGTCGGTCAGGGTCCCGGGAGACACGACTCGGACCACTTCGCGGCGAACGAGCCCCTTCGTCTTCTTCGGATCCTCCATCTGCTCGCAGACGGCGACGCGAAACCCCTTCTTGACCAGGCGCGCAATGTAGCCGTCGGCGGCGTGATGGGGCACGCCGCACATGGGAATCGCTCCGCCGGTCGAATCCTTGGACCGCGACGTGAGCGTCAGCTCGAGCGCACGCGCCGCCGTCAGCGCGTCCTCGTAGAACATCTCGTAGAAATCGCCCATGCGGAAGAACACGATGGCGTCGCGAAACTGGCGTTTCGCTTCGAAGTACTGCCGCATCGCCGGCGTTGCGCCGGCGGGCTCGGAAGACACAGGAGGGGAGGCCATTTCGGGGAGCGTCTGGGCGTGAGTATAACATTGACGTTTTCGGGCATTCCTCAGCTGTGACGACGGTCGAACGAGTTTGACGAGGTCGGTTCGTGATCATTCTGGCGCTCGATACCACGACGAGGGACGGCAGCATCGCCGTACTGCATGACGCAACCGTTCGTGTCGTGCGCCGAGGCGATCCGTCGCGCACGCATGGTCAGCGGCTGCCGCGCGAACTCGCGGGTGCGCTGGACGAAGCAGGTGTTCGTATTGAAGATGTCGACTTACTGGCCGTCGCCGCTGGCCCCGGCTCGTTCACCGGTCTGCGAATCGGCATTGCCACGATCCAGGGAATCGCCATGGCGCACGGCAAACGCGTCGTACCGGTCTCGGTGCTCGAGGCATTAGCGCGTTCGGCGGTGAACGCGGATCGCACCATTGGTGCGTGGATGGACGCACAACGCCAGGAAGTTTTCGCCGCGCTTTATTCAGCGGACGGTGCTGACGTGTTGATTGAGCCGGTCTCGGCGGCGCCGGCGACCGTGCTGCACACGTGGTCGCAGACTGTCGACCTGCCACGCGTGACGTTCATCGGCGACGGGGCCATCCGTCATCAAGAGGTCCTCCGAAGCGCACTCGGCGATGCCGCGGTCATCGTCTCACCCCCGCCGCTTGCCGGTGTCATCGGGCAAATCGCCGCCGGGAACCCGGGGCGTGCGGTGTTGCCGCACGCGATCGTGCCGATCTACGTGCGTCGTTCCGACGCCGAGCTCGCGCGCGATCGGCGTGCCGCACTGCCATGAGCGCCAGCGCCGCGCCGAAGTACTCAATCACGCGCCTGCAGCACGGAGAGGATCTCGACGCCGTCGTCGCCCTCGAAGCGGCCTCGTTCACCAATCCGTGGTCGCGCGAGATGCTCGAACACGACCTCGCGAATGCCGATGTCGCCAGGGTGTACGTGCTGCGCGACGAGACCGGCCCGCTGATCGGCTTCTGCGGCTGCTGGTTCATCTACGACGAACTGCATATCAACACGCTTGCGGTCAGTGAAGAACATCGACGGCACGGATTCGCGACGCGTCTCCTCCGTTTTGTGCTGGCGGAAGCTGCAGCGAAGGGGATCACGTCGGCGACGCTCGAAGTCCGGCGATCGAATGAAGCGGCCCTGGCGCTCTACGAGCGATTTGGCTTTGAAATACGCGGGATCCGGCGCGATTACTACACGAACCCGGTCGAAGATGCGCTGGTCCTGTGGAGCGAAAAACTCGGCTTTTTGGATTCAAATCCGGAACCTTGAAGCGGAATCCGGCCTTGTGATACGGTGGATTTATGAATGTCCAGGAATAACCTCTTCCCCAGGAGGCGGAAATGCCGAACTTCGAAGAGTTGAAGCGTCAGTTATTGCAGAGCGACGAAGAGTACCGCCAGCTAGCCAATCGTCATCACGCCCTCGACGAACAGATCCACAACCTCACCGATCGCCCATATCTGACGCAGCCCGAACAAATCGAAGAAGTCCGGTTGAAAAAGGTCAAGCTCCACCTCAAAGATCAGATGGAAAGCATTCTGCGCCGTCATCGCACGGACGGCGGCTCGCCGCACGCGGCGCACCGCTGAGACACGCCGTTCGCTAGCGGATTTTCAGCTTCCTTTTTCACCGGAGGGCCAGCAACCGGTTCAGTCCGGCTGACAGGTTCCTGGCCCTCGTGACTTTCTGCCCGGTTCCGGGCATCATCGCATCCAATGAGAATCGATCGTGCGGGATTTCCGTTCATTGCGGCGGCGCTCGTGCCGGCCGCGTTGCTGGTCAGCGTGCGCCGCTACGCGCTCGCGGCACCGTTCGCGGCGCTCGGCGGGTTCATGGCGTATTTCTTCCGGGATCCCGAGCGGCAGATCCCGCAAGACCCCGGCGCCGTCGTCTCTCCCGCCGACGGTCGCGTGATGATTGCCGGGCCGAGCGACGGCCGGTGGGCCCCGCCCGGCTCCTGGACGCAGGTCACGATTTTTCTGTCGCCCATGGATGTGCATATCAACCGCACCCCGGTCGCCGGCCGTATCACGCGCGTCGACTACCGCCCCGGCAAGTTTCTGCCGGCCTACGACGAAGGGTCGAACGACAACGAGCTGAATGAAGTCTGGGTCGACTACAACGGCCAGTCCGTCGTGTTCCGGCAGGTGGTCGGAATCCTCGCGCGCCGGATCGTGTGTCGGGTCCGGGAAGGTCAGGTGCTCGAACGCGGCGAACGCGTCGGCTTGATGCGGTTCGGATCGCGCATGGACGTTTTTCTACCCGAGACGGCGACGCTGCGCGTCTCAGTCGGCGATCGGGTGGTCGGTGGGGAAACGATCCTCGCGACGCTTGGGAGTCCTGCCGTTGGATAACCCGTCACTGCTGCGGCGCCGCCGGGAAGATCGGCCGAACCGATTCCGCCGCGGGGTGTTCCTCCTCCCATCGCTCTTCACCGTGGCGAATCTCTTCTGCGGATATGCCTGCGTGGTGTATTCGACGCGATCCGACTTCGACACCGCGGCGCTGTTCATCGGCATTGCCATGGTGCTCGATACACTGGACGGCTTCTTTGCGCGTCTCACGCATTCATCGTCGGCGTTCGGGGTCGAGCTCGATTCCCTGGCGGACGTCGTTTCGTTCGGTCTCGGGCCGGCGATTCTCGCATTCACCTGGGGCCTCTGGCCCCTCGAACGCCTCGGCTGGGCAGCGGGATTTCTCTACGTGACCGCGGCCGCTATGCGACTGGCACGCTTCAACGTGCAGAGCACCACGACCACAGCCTCTACCGACAAACGGCACTTCGTCGGCATGCCCAGTCCTGCGGCCGCGTCGGTGATTGCGTCCACCGTCTATCTCTATCCATACGGGCTGCAGGAACGCCAAGCCGCCTTCCCAGCGCTGGCGATGGTCCTGGTGCCCGCGTTCCTGATGGTCAGCACGATTCGCTTCCGCAGTGTGAAGGCGATCGACGTCGGCCACACGCGTTCCTACTTGTCGCTGTTTCTCGCTGCCGTCGCGTTGGCGCTGGTCGCCACTCATCCTCGCATCGCTCTCGTCGTGCTCTCGTACACCTACACCGGTGCCGCGCTCATCATGTGGGGTTACAGCAAACTACGCCGCCGCAGCGCCGAACACGCGGCCCCCGTTCCGGATCCAACGGATCACCCGTTGTAGACCCACAGATATAGCTTTCGGGCGTACCAATCGCGACACTCTCTACCGTCACGCTGCGATCACGCTCCTTTCATCTCCTGCTTAGGACCGTGATGCAGCGTGAGGGTGAACCACGCGCGTTTAGTGAGCGATCGGCAGCCGCACGGTCACCGTGGTCCCGCGCCCTTTGCCGCTCACCACGTCGACCGCTCCACCATTCAATTCGATGTTGCGCCGCGCAATGGGCAGGCCGAGGCCAGTGCCGGTCGTCTTTGTCGAGAAATAGGGTTCGAACACTCGGGCCAGCGCCTCTTCGTCCATGCCGATGCCGTTGTCCTCGAGACGAAGCGTCACGAACTCGTCGTCGGCTGACGCGTCGATCGTCAGCCGGCCCTGGCCGGGCATGGCGTGCAGCGCGTTCTCGACGATGTTCGAGAGGCTGCGTGCGATGAGGGTGCGATCGACGAATACGCGTGGTAGCGGCCCGGCGACGCGGTTGATGATCTCGATGCGCCCGGCGAGACCCGTGCGGTAGGGATTGATGATGGCGGCAATGAGTTCTTCGACGTCGACCGGCGCCGGACGCGCGGTGGGTGACGAGGCGAAGCTGGAGAACTCGGCGGAAATCTGGCGGAGCAGCCTGACCTGGCCCAGGATCGCGTTGACGCATTCCTCGAGCACCTCGCCCAGCGGCTCACCGCGATCCGCGTGCACGCGGCGGAGATGTTCAGCCGAGAGTTGGATCGGGGTGAGCGGGTTCTTGATCTCGTGGGCGACCTGACGCGCCATTTCGGCCCAGGCCTCGAGACGATGGGTGCGTTCGAGCTGGGTGCGCTGCGCTTTGAGTTCGGCCGCCATGCTGTTGAATGCGTCGACCAGGCGGCGCAGCTCGTCGGCCGATCGGACGGCGATCTGCGCGTCGAAGTCCCCGCGTGCGATTCGGCGGGTGGCGCGGGTCAGCCGCCGAATGGGATCGGCGATGCGTTCGGCCATCGAGAGCCCGATGGCGGCGCCCAGCAGTACGAAGAGGAGGGCGGCGAGATGAACTCCGCGATCGAGTTCGTCGATCTCGCGATCGATGTCGCGTTGCCGGGTGGCGAGCGGCACGGTGAGGATTACTTTCTTATCACCCGCGTGCACGGGCGCAGCCGCGACCGTGTAAGGAACCGAACCGATGCGATCCTCGCCGACGAAACTCGGCAGCCGTTGCAGCGCAATCGCTCGATAGACACCGGCAGGCGTGCGCCGTGCCAGCAGTCCCGACTCGAATAAATCCCGTTTGCTGGTGGCGACGAGATTCGCGCCTTCGAAGATGTTGACGTCCTGATCGATGACCTGGCTGATCCAGATCATGACGTCGTCGCTCGCCGGCGCGAGCCCTTCGGTGCGCTGCGTCAGCGCATTCGACTGCTCGATCACCCGCTGCGCGACCGCCGCCGTGCGCGCCGCTTCGAGCGCGACGTCGGCAGCCAGAAGATTCGCGAAGTACCAGCGGATCGCGACGGCGAGAATCAGAACGGGAATGCTTGCGGCGAGGACGAAGGCCAGGAACAGTTTGCGATAGAAGCTGGCACGGATTTCCCGAAGCAGCGCGCGGCCCAGCCGCGGACGCGCCCGCGCCACTCTGGTGAAGAGGGCCGTGGCGACCAGGACGAGGACGTACACCACACCGGCCAGCGTCGTCAGTTCGGCCAGGTGCACGAGATGATCGAACGGCGTCAACGTGCGATAACCGATCGCGTAGATAAAGACGCGATCGTTCGAGAAGAACACGCGATACCGGCCGCTGCTGGTCTGCACGGTCGTCCAGAACGGGCGGCGCGCGGGATCGTAAATGCGCCGAAAGAGATCGGCACCGATGGACCATGCGGCGTGGGGCGAGTTGTAAATGGCGCCGAGACTCCAGCCGTAAATGGCCACTTCCACATCACTGCGTGGCGCATCATCACCAGCGGTCCCGTTCTCGGTGGGCCGGAACACTTCGAAATACGGATTTTGCGACGTAATGAAGGGCAGCGTCCGTAAGTCGAACACGAGAACGTGCACGACGATCGTGCCGACAATACGCGGAGCTGCGCCGGGGGCTGACGGGGCGCAGATCTGGCGTGCCGCGTGGAGCATCCGACGTTCATCGGCGCCAAATGGCGCGGCCTCGCCAAACACATCCCATTGGCACGGTGATGCGGCCTCGATCTGCGGCGCCTGCGCCGTTCCGGAGTATTCAGGCAGGTTCAGTGCAAAGCGGCTGACCAGCCCGCAGGAGGGGTTGTAGAGTTCGACGGCGGACGTGAGCCGCGCGCGGGCGAGCGCGGTGCGGCTCCACACCAGATATGCGCCCTGCGTCGGTTGGCAGGGAGCCGTCGCATTCGGATCGTCGGTGACAAGAGTCGGCAACGTGCCGAGCGCATCAATCTCGGATCGCGCTTCGGTCAAGCGGTGCTGCAGCGTTTCGGAATACTGCTGCGCCTGCGTTGCATAACGCGATTCGATCAGCGCCCGCATCGCCCGTTCGGCAAAGTAGTCGACCGATGGATACAGCAGCAGCGCCGGCAGCAGAAACGCGGCAAAGAGCGCGAAAATCCGTGCCACCACGGTCGTGTGCCGGTACCAGACGACGGTCCGTGTGGCGGCAAGCGCGGCAACCGCGCACGTCACCGCCGACAGCACGAGACCAGCCGGCGGCAGCGACCACCCTCTGAGCGGCGCCAGCGCGGCGACCGCGACCGACGGCCCCGCCCAGAGGAGAAGAATTCGAATACGGGAACGCGACGCGCGGCTCACGCGCCAGCGGGCCAATGCGGCGCTGAGGATTAGCGTGCACGTCCACAGGGCCGCTGCGTGGCACGCCAGAATTCCGGTGAGCATCGCCAGCCGGTTCCCATCCGACGGGTACAGCGAGAATCGCCGCAGGTCGGCCGTGATGGGATCGACAACGCGGGGCAGCAGCAGCTCGAAGGCGACGAGGATGGTGGCCACCGCAAAACCGGCAAGCAGCTGTCGCAACAGGAACCCTGCGAGCGCCCCTTCGACATTCCTGCGCCGCGCTCGCAGTGCGAGGCGCAATCGAACGACTGGCCCGGCGACCAGCGCGATGGCCGCAGCGATCGTCGCGCCTCCGGTCAGTAGAAGAGCGCTCGGCGGCGGCCGACGGCCGAGTTCGAGTGCCAGCGCGAGTCCTGCGATCACCGATCCGGCGGCCAGCAGCACCAGGCTGATCGTGGTCGCACGGACAAACTCACGTGGACTCGTCGCGGCGGAACGTCGATCGAGTACAGGTCCGATCAGCAGCAGCATCGTCAGGACGGCGATCCAGAGCACCGCGGAGGCAACTAGCCGCCGCCACTCGCGACGCGAGGCGTCCAGCGTGTCCGGTGCAATCGAAACCTCGACGAGTGTTTCCCCGCCGGGCGCGTGCAAGAGAAATGAGTGCTCGCGCGGACGATCGCCTGCACCTTCCGCACGCGTTCTGAGCGATGCGGGGCCAAACGGCGTATCGAGAACGTATCCGGTCGCGGTGATGGTGGCGGGAGCGGGCGCGGGGGAGAGCGCATATTCCGGCACGACCGAGCCGAGGCGGTGCTGGTCCGTGTCCAGAATCGGCAGCACGTGAACGAGCCGGAGTCCGAGCGGCGAGGGCGTCACGAAAAAGGCGGACGGTCCGCTCAGCCGCGGCGAGACCCCTACGTCTGACGGACGTCCGACCCAGGCCAGCGCAACACCGGTGCGATCGTAGATGGTGACCGCGACCGCATCCGGCGCGGCATCAACTTGAGCCAGCCGCCGATCCAACAGCTCGAACAGCTCGCGTGCGGCATCAGGTCCGCCGCCGAGCGCGCGAGCAGCGTCGGCATCCCTGGCAACGCTCACGGCGACCCGGGAGAGCGCTGCCGTGGTCCTGTCGAAATCGCGCTGGACCCGCTGCGCGACCCGAGCTTCGGTCGCCGCTCGGGTGACGCCGAACCGCCACACCTCGACGAGCGCGCCCGAGACGGCCGCGATCAGAGCGAACGCCAGGCCGAACAGGACCAGGCGGCGCGCACTCACGCGCCGCTCGCCGTCCGTCGAGGTGAGCGAGGGGAACACTCAAGCAGCAGAATACCGCAAAGGGTACAATCAGTTAGTTCGATGCTGCACCCTCCCGCATTGAAGGCTTCCCTCAAACGTGGTGCGTTCATCGCTGCCGCCAACTGGCCGCTCATTGCGGTGCAGTTCATCGCTGAGGGAACGCAGCAGTTGCTGCTCGCGGTCCCGGTCGTCGGCGGCGTGGTGCTCGTCGTGCTGCTGCTCGGTGCAGACGTGGAAGATGTGATGGCGAGCGACATGAAGGGGAGCATTCCCCACGTGATCAGCGCGCTCCGCGCCAACCCTGTCGCGCTCGGGTTTTTTGCCGCGTCGTTTCTGGTCGTCCTGCTCGGTGCCTCCATTCTCACCTTCATCGTCAAAGGCGGAACGGTATCGATTCTCGCCGCGGCCGAGTCGCAGGTCGGGCCGATCGAACGTCCCCCGCTGCGCTTGACGGCGCTGCGTCGCGCGAATCTCACGAACATCGAACCGTTTCTCGAAGGCTGCCGCCGGTTTGCGCCGCGCTACGTCAAGCTCGGACTCTGTCTGCTCATCGTCTATGGTTTGACCGCAGCGGCGTCACTCGGATTCGTGCTCGGCGGCTATGGCGTGTCCGATAACTTCGGCGTGCTGCTTGGCTGGACCTTCGCGGTGGTTCCCGCGCTCAGCGCGCTGGTCGTGTGGATCACTCTCGTCAACTTCTTGTATCTCCTGACGCAGATGGCGATCGCCATCGAGGACGTCGGGGTTCGAGACGGCGTGCGGAAAGTGATCCAGTTCGTGCGCGCGAGCATTCGCGAGGTCGCAGGCATCTTCGGGGTGGTGCTCCTGCTGGTCGGGATTACCACCGTCGCGTCGATCCTGGCGACCGCCGGTCTCGGCCTGATCGCCGTGGTGCCTTTCGTCGGGCTCGCGATGGTGCCGCTGCAGCTCGGCGCGTGGCTGCTGCGAGGGATGGTGTTCGAGTACCTCGGGCTGAGCGCACTCGGCGCCTACCTGACCCAATATCGGCATTACCAGCACAGTCTCGCCACGGTTGCGGTTCCCGAAGCGACGGATGTCACGGGGCCACGTCTCGCATGATCAATTACGACGATTTTCTTTCGCAGGCGGCCGCCGGCATGCAGGAATCTGCGATCCGCCGGATGGGATCCATCCTGGCGCAGAACCGCGATCTGATCTCGTTTGCACCGGGTTATCCCGCTCCCGAAACTTTCCCGTGGTCCGAGTTTTCCGAGATCGCACGCGAGCTGCTGTCCGGCTCTCATCCGCACGCGCTCCAATATGGCGCTACGCGCGGGTTGCGTCCGCTCCTCGACATGATCGCCGCCGTGATGGAGACGCGTGGTGTCGCATCCGATCTGAGTCGTCTGCTCGTCACGACCGGCTCACAACAGGGACTGGACCTCGTCGCACGAGTCCTCCTCGATCCGGGCGACGTCGCTCTCGTCGAACTGCCCGCCTACACCGGCGCGATCACCGCGTTTCGCAACGTGCGCGGACAGATGGAAGGCGTGCCGCAGGAAGATGACGGCATCGATCTGGGCGCACTCGACGCCACCTACCAGCGCCTGATCAGGAACAACCGCCGCGTCCGCTTCCTGTATGTCGTGCCGAATTTTCAAAATCCGACCGGCATACTCATGAGTCTTCGGAAGCGCCAGCAACTCCTCGAATGGGCCGCTTCGCGGAACATGCTCATCGTCGAAGACGATCCCTATCGAGAGTTGTACTTCGAAGCCTCGGCGAGCGAAGCGGACGTGCGGCCGATCAAGGCGGACGACCGCGACGGACGGGTAATTTACCTGAGCAGCTTTTCCAAGACGCTCGCGCCTGGCTTCCGGGTCGCGTGGGTTGACGCGCCGGCGCCGATCGCCGTGAAGATCGAGATGGCCAAGCAGGCCAGCGATCTGTGCACGGGCGTATTCGACCAGCGGATGGTGCTCGAATGTGGACGCCGCGGAATTCTCGACCGTCAGCTGCCAATGCTGCGCAAGCATTATGCGGACAAACGCGACGTGATGGTCGCGGCATGCCGCAACGAATCGCAGGGGGCCTTGACGTGGACCGATCCGCGCGGAGGCTTTTTTCTGTGGGCGAGCTTGCCACACCATCTCGATGCGGATCGGCTGCTCGATCGTGCCGTCCAACATGGTGTGGTGTACGTCGCGGGCAGTGCGTTCTTCGTCAACGATCGCGGCGGCAGCCAGATCCGGCTGTCGTTTTCCGCGCCGAGCCACGACCAGATCCGCGAGGGCGTTCGCCGGCTGTCGGACGCTATTCGCGAGGAGCTTCGGGCGGGGCAAGCGGCGGACCGGCCAGCACGAGCTTCCACGGCCCGCTGAGGGTTCCGGTAAATGCCGACATCACGGCCGCGTCCCCGGAGTGCCCGAATGCCGGCGGCATGACCAGCGGTTCCTCGAGAGTAATCTGACCAGCCGACTGTCCATTCGACGCCGCAAAGGCGCTCAGTTCGGCGGCACTGCCGGCCACCAACACGACCGATCCAATCACCGTGGGTCCGGTGGTCGGCCGGAAAGGCACAGCGGGATGCCAGAGCAGCGCGCCGTTGGTCCGCCGATAGGCGCGCAGCGTGTTGTCCATCGACGTCACGTAAATATGCTGGTCGTCGGCCGCCGGACGTCCTCTGAGCACGGCGCCGAGACGAACGCGCTGCCAATCACGCTCGCCGTCGGAAGCGCGTAAACAGTAAAAATTCCGGTCACCGGTGCCGAAGAGAATGCGATCGGGAAACGCCAGCACTTCACTCAATGGGCCGACGAACGTTTTCGTCCAGCGATCCTTCCCGGTGCGAAGATCGATCGCCAGCAATCGCCCATCGGTGAGCGGCACGTAGAGATTGTCGCCCTCGATTGCCGGCGTTACCCCGGCTCCGGCGAGCGGACGATTCCAGACTTGGCTGCCGTCTGCAGATCGCAGCGCCACGATGGCATGCTCGGTTGCGGCGATGACCCAGCCGCCCTCCACGAGGAGTGGCGCCGTCGTCCGGGCTGACGGAACGCTCCACACCCTGGTGCCGTCAGCGGCGTTCAAGGCCACGATCTGATCGGATGCGGCAACGTAGACGCGGCCGTCGCGCGCCGCCGCTGGATACGGCGACCGCAACGACACGTCCCACGCCGGCGTGCCATCAGCCATCTTGCGCGCTGAGACGACACCGGAATCCAATACGATCACTATCTGATCGCCATCGATAACCGGGGGCGCGACGGGGCCTGCAGAAATTGGAACACTCCAGCGGATCGACGATGGCAGTAGTGGCGACAGCGAAGAGGATGGCAACGACGGCGTGGCCGGCGCGGTGGCGCCCGCGATCTGCGCGAGCGCGAGAAGAAGGGTGGTGCGAAGCGGGGGCACGTCTTATAATAGTGTGCCTGACACACCTTGACGTGCGCGACGCATCATTCGTCCATCAGGTCTCTCGATGATCGCGAATGACATTGTCTCGTCGTCCAATCACCACGCGGCACGCTCAGTGAATCACCAGACCATCGTCGTTCTCGATTTCGGATCGCAGTTCACGCAATTGATCGCGCGGCGTCTGCGTGAATTGTCCGTCTACTCGGAAATCCTTCCGTTCGATACACCGCTCAGCGACATCAAGCGGCGAGAGCCGGTGGGCATCGTGCTCTCGGGCGGACCGAAGAGCGTATCGGAAACTGGCGCGCCGCACTGCGAGCCCGGCGTCTACGATGCCGGTGTGCCGGTGCTGGGCATCTGCTACGGCATGCAGTTGATGACGCACGCGCTCGGCGGAGAAGTCGCGCCGGCGCCGCACCGCGAATTCGGCCTGGCGACAATCGACATCGAGCCAGACGCGCCGCTGTTTGGTTCGATTCCATCTCACCTGCGGGTCTGGGCGAGCCACGGCGACTTCGTGAAGAGCGCTCCGCCGGGATTTCAGGTGACGGCCACCAGTGCCAACGCGCCGGTTGCCGCGATGGTGGCTCGAGATCGGCGTCTGTATGCGCTGCTCTTTCACCCAGAGGTCGCACATACCGATCACGGTCTCGATATTCTTCGCAACTTCGCCTACGACGTGTGCGGCTGCACCGGCGACTGGACGATGTCGTCGTTTGTGGAAGAAGCGACTGATCGGATTCGGCGCCAGGTCGGAGATGGCCGGGCGGTGTGTGGTCTCAGCGGCGGGGTCGACTCGACGGTCGCGGCCCTCCTCATTCACCGTGCCCTTGGCGAACGCCTGACCTGCATCTTCGTCGACAACGGCGTCATGCGCGAAGACGAAGCCGGCCAGATTCGCCGGCGATTCGAGCGCCTGAAGCTGCCGCTCGTGTTTGCCGACGCCTCCGCGCTTTTTCTGGAACGGCTGGCCGGTATCACCGACCCGGAGCAGAAGCGGAAGATTATCGGGGCTGCCTTCATCGACGTGTTCGAGACCGAAGCGCAGAAGCTGGGATCGTTCGATTTTCTGGGGCAGGGCACGCTGTATCCGGACGTCATCGAAAGCGTGTCGGTAATCGGCCCGTCGCACGTCATCAAAAGTCACCACAACGTGGGCGGCCTTCCCGAGCGGATGCGGTTCAAGCTGGTGGAACCGCTGCGTCTTCTTTTCAAGGATGAAGTGCGGCTGGTCGGAAAAGAACTCGGACTCGAGGACGAGTTCGTGTGGCGGCAGCCGTTTCCCGGACCGGGCCTCGCGGTGCGCATCCTCGGCGAGGTCACCGGCTCGCGCCTGCAATTGATCCGCCGCGCCGATCACATCGTGGCCGAGGAAGTGAAGCGCGCGGGCTGGTACCGCCGGCTGTGGCAGTCGTTTGCGGTGCTGCTCCCGGTGCAGAGCGTCGGCGTGATGGGCGACGCGCGCACCTACGAGTACACGATCGCCATTCGCGCGGTCGAAAGCCGCGACGGCATGACCGCCGACTGGGCGCGGCTGCCTCACGATTTGCTGGCCACCATTTCATCGCGCATCGTGAACGAAGTGAAGGGCATCAATCGAGTGGTCTACGACATCAGCTCGAAGCCGCCCTCCACGATTGAGTGGGAATAGGCAATGTTCAATGCTCAATGTTGAGCCAACATTCAACAGTGAACATTGGACATTGAACATTGCATATGTCTGATTTCGTCCACCTTCATCTTCATTCTGAGTACTCGCTGCTCGACGGCGCGTGCCGGATTGAAGAACTGCTCGATCGGGCCGCCGAGCTGAAGATGCCGGCCGTGGCCATCACCGAGCACGGCAACATGTTCTCCTCGGTGATCTTTCACGATCAGGCGCGCAGGCGCGGCTTGAACCCGATCCTCGGGTGCGAGGTCTACGTCGCACCCGGCGATCGCCGCACCAAGAGTGGGACGCCGGGGGAAACCGCCAATCATCTCGTGCTGCTGGCGGAAAACAACATCGGGTATCACAACCTGATCAAGCTGGTGTCCGCCGGGTACACCGAAGGGTTCTATTACAAGCCTCGCATCGACAAGGAATTGCTCGCCGCGCATGCGCAAGGCCTGATCGGCCTGAGCAGCTGCCTGAAAGGGGAGGTGGCCACCGGCATCCGCACTGAACAGCAGCAGAAAGCCATCAACGCCGCGGCGGCGTACCGCGACATCCTCGGCGTCAACAACTTCTTCCTGGAAATGCAGTATCAAGGTATCGACGAGCAGCGCATCGTCAATACCGGCCTCGTCCCGATCGCCAACGACTTAGGGCTGTCGCTCGTCGCGACCAACGACGTTCACTATCTTCAGAACTCGGACTTCAAGCCGCATGACGTGCTGCTGTGCATCGGCACCGGCAAATCGGTCAACGATACCGAGCGGCTGCGATATCACGGCGATCAGTTCTACCTGAAGACGGCGGAAGAAATGGCTGCCGTGTTTGCCGATCACCCCGAGGCACTGGCCAACACGCTCAGGATTGCGGAACGCTGCCACGTCGACCTGACCAACACCGTCAACCATCTGCCCAACTTCGACGTGCCGGCGGGGTTCACGCTCGACGAGTACTTCGAACATATCGTGCGCGAGGGCTTCACCCAGCGGCTGCCGCGCCTCAAAGAGCTTGCCGCGGCCGGGATCCTGAAGCACACGATTGACGAATACGAGCGTCGACTGAGCTACGAAGTCGACATGATCAAGAAGATGAAGTACCCGGGGTACTTCCTGATCACCTGGGACTTCATCCGCTACGCGCGCGAACAGGGGATCCCCGTGGGACCGGGCCGCGGCTCCGCCGCGGGAAGCTTCGTCGCGTATTGCCTGCGGATCACCGATGTCGATCCGATGGAGTACGATCTGATCTTCGAGCGCTTCCTCAATCCCGAGCGGGTGTCGCTGCCCGACATCGACATCGATTTCTGCGAACGCCGCCGCGGCGAGGTCATCGAGTACGTCACGCACAAGTACGGCCGCGAAAACGTCGCCCAGATCATCACCTTCGGCACGATGAAGGCCAGGGCCGTCGTTCGCGACGTGGCGCGCGTGATGGATATCCCCTACGCCGATGCCGACAAGGTGGCGAAGGCGATCCCGCCGGCGCTCGATATGACGCTGGCCAAAGCGCTCGAGGAAAACCCCGTCCTGAAAGAGATGGAGCAGAAGGACGAGCGGGTCAAGGAGCTGCTCGCCGTCGCGCGACGCCTGGAGGGCATGACGCGCCATGCGTCGGTGCACGCCGCCGGTGTGGTGATCGCGCCGCGGCCGCTGACCGAGTTCGTTCCGCTCTACAAGAGCCAGAAGGACGAAATCGTCACGCAGTGGGCAATGAAGGAGGTCGAACGCATGGGCCTCCTCAAGATGGACTTCCTCGGCCTCAGCACCCTCACGCTGATCCGCGACGCACTCGACGAAATCCGCCGCACCGAGTCCGTCGATCTCGACATCGACGCGATTCCCCTGAACGATGCGAAAACGTTTCAGCTGTTCTGCGACGGGCAAACGTATGGCGTGTTCCAGTTCGAGAGCTCCGGCATGCGTGAATTGCTGCGCAAGGCGAAGCCGGAACGGCTGGACGACCTGATCGCCTTGAACGCCCTCTATCGTCCCGGTCCGCTCAAGAGCGGGATGGTCGATGATTACATCTCCCGCAAGCAGGGGAAGACGGAAGTCAAATACGAGCTCGCGCAGCTCGCGCCGATTCTCGAGGACACCTATGGTGTCATCGCGTATCAGGAACAGGTCATGCGCATCGCCGCGGTGCTGGCCGGCTTCACCATGGGCCAGTCCGACGTGCTTCGAAAGGCTATGGGAAAGAAGGATCCCAAAGTCATGGCGAAGCAGCGCGAAGCGTTCGTCACCGGGGCGGTCAAGAACGGCGTCAGCGAAAAGAAAGCCACCAAGATCTTCGACTTGATGGAGTTCTTCGCCGGCTACGGGTTCAACAAGTCGCACTCGACCACCTACGCGTGGGTGGCGTATCAGACGGCGTATCTCAAGGCCAATTACCCGGCGCACTTCATGGCGGCGCTGCTGACCATCGAAGCCGCCAACACCGACAAGCTCGCGATGTACCTGGGGGAATGCCGCGACCTTGGCGTCACGATCCTGCCGCCCGACATCAATTCGAGCGAGTTGGCCTTCACGGTGGTGGATGGCGGCATCCGCTTCGGGTTGTGTGCGGTCAAGAACGTCGGCGAAGGCGCCATTCAGTCGATGCTGAATGTGCGTCGCGAGCTGGGCCGCATCGATTCGCTTTACACACTGTGCGAGCACAGCGATTTACGACTGGTGAACAAGCGAGTCCTCGAGAGCCTGATTAAGGCGGGCGCACTCGACGGGCTGGTGCCCGCGGCGGCCGGCTCCGTTGCGGCGCGCCGGGCACGGCTCTTCGCCGCCGTCGACAAAGCGATCGAAAACGGCGGCCGTCACCAGCGCGATCGCGAGAAAGGCCAATCGCAGCTGTTTGGGGGCTCGGACGACGGCGGACCATCCGGGGTGGTGCCGCTGCCCGACGCGGCGCCGTGGACGGAGATTCAACAACTCGCGGGGGAAAAGGAAGCGCTCGGCCTCTACATGAGCGGCCACCCGCTGGATCGTTTCAGCGAGGAGCTGAAGACCTTCGGCGCACGGCGCGTTGCCGATCTCACCACTTCGGAAGCCGACATCTGGGCCGGCGGCATCGTGTCGGGCCTGCGGCCGCTCAAGACCCGAAAGGGCGACCGCATGGCCGTGTTCATGCTCGACGACGTCGCCGGTGCGGTCGAAGTCGTGGTGTTTCCGGAAACATTCAGCAAGTTCGGTTCACTAATCGAGAGCGATGCCATGCTCCTCGTCCGGGGCAAGTTCGAACGCGACGACGAGTCGGCGCGCCTCGTGTCCACCGAGCTGATGCCTATCGCCTCGCTGAAAGAGAAAACCACGCGCGAAGTGGTGATTCATCTCGGTCATTCGCTGCAGGGGCGTCCGACGCTCGAAGCGCTGGCCGAACTGCTGTCGCGGCACCGCGGCGATCGACGCGTGTCGCTGGAGCTCGACGTCAACGGACCACCGCCGATGCGTGTGCGTGCCGACGTTGCGCAGCGCGTCCGTCCTTCGGATAAGCTCGTCGCCGAAGTGGAGCAGATCTGTGGAAGCGGGACAGTGGAGTTGAGATGAAGACTCAGGGCTGAAGGCTCACGGCTCAGGGCCTTCAGCCTTCAGCATTGACTTATGCCTGATTTGCTTGAATTCGAGGAACCGGTCGGCGTGCTGCTGAAGGAGATCGAGGCACTCAGCCTGATGCCGCGCACCGCGGATCGGGAACGCTCGATCGAGACGCTGCGGCGTCGTGCCGACGAGATTCGGGCGGAGTTGTACGCGAATCTCACGCCATGGCAACGCGTCCTGGTCGCCCGCCATCCGAACCGGCCGAATACACTCGATTACGTCGAACGCCTGTTCACCGGGTGGGATGAACTCCACGGCGATCGACGCTTTGCCGACGACCACGCGATGATCGCCGGGCTGGCGCAATACCGTGGCGAACCGGTGGCAGTGCTCGGCCATCAGAAAGGCGGCGACACCAAGCAGAAGATTTACCGCAACTTCGGCTACGCGCGTCCCGAGGGTTATCGAAAAGCGTTGCGGGTGATGCAGCTCGCCGAGAAGTTCCATCGGCCGATCATTGTCTTCATCGATACGCCGGCCGCATATCCAGGGGTCGAATCGGAAGAGCGCGGCGTCGCGGAAGCCATCGCCTTCAACCTGCGCGAAATGATGATGCTCGAAGTGCCGATTGTCGTCCTGGTCTGTGGCGAAGGCGGCAGCGGCGGGGCGCTTGGCATCGCGATTGGCGACCGGGTCATGATGCAGGAGTTCTCGGTCTACAGCGTCATCCCTCCTGAAGGGTGCGCGGCAATCCTGTGGAGAGATGCGAACCGGAAGGTCGAGGCCGCCGCCGCACTCAAAATCACCGCACCCGACATGCTGGCGCTCGGACTCGTCGACGCGATCGTCCCTGAACCCACCGGCGGCGCGCACAATAACCCGGATGCTGCGACGGCCCTCGTCGATCAAGCGCTGTCGGCCGCCTTGCTCGAGGTGATGGCGCTCTCGGTTGACGCACGGTTAACCGCTCGATACGAGAAGTTCCGCAAGATGGGAGAGGAACGCATGTCGTTCGTCGACGCAAACCGCCCGTCACCCGAGTCCGCTCAATGAGCCTAAGCCTTGAGCCTTGAGCCTTGAGCCTTGAGCCTTGACCCCTGAGCCCTAAGCCTTGAGCCCTTCATGAAATCTCTCCTGTGGCAGCACCTGCCATGCGACGACGAGCAGGCTGCCGGCCTGGCCGTTACACTCGGCGTGCATCCCGTGATTGCGCGTTTGCTGTGTCTCCGCGGGCTGGGTGACGCCGAGCAGGCCACGCGGTTCCTCAACCCGTCGCTCGACCACCTACACGATCCCTTCCGCCTCGCCGACATGGATCGCGCGGTCGATCGGCTCGAACGCGCGCTGGCGCAGCGGGAACGCATTGCCATCCACGGGGACTACGACGTCGATGGCATCACCTCGACCGTGATTCTTCGCCGCGCCCTCGACATGCTCGGCGGCGACGTGGTTCATTTCATCCCCGAACGCCTGCGCGACGGCTATGGACTGCAACCGGCCGCCATCGATCGACTGCATGGCGAAGGCGTCGGGCTGATCGTCTCGGTGGATTGTGGCATTCGCAGCGCCGATGCCGCGGCGCGCGCGCGCGAGCTCGGCGTCGATCTGATCGTCACCGATCATCACGAACCAGACGGCACTCTGCCGGTCGCCCTCGCAGTCATCAACCCGAAGCGATCCGACTGCACCTATCCGGACAAGCACCTGGCCGGCGTCGGCGTCGCGCTGAAGCTCGTGCAGGCGCTCTGCGACCGCGCCGGCAAGAGCAAGTGGCTGCCGGCCTTCATCAAGATTGCGGCAATCGGAACGCTCGCCGATGTGGTTCCGCTGGTGGGGGAGAATCGTGTCATCGCGAGTCTCGGTCTCGCCTCGCTCAGCCGCGGTCCCCACACCATCGGCCTGCGATCGCTCCTCGACGCCTCAGGGTTGAGCGGAAAGACGATCGACAGCTACCAGGTGGCGTTCATGCTCGCCCCTCGCGTCAACGCGGCTGGCCGCATGAGCACGCCCGACATCGCGACCCGCCTGCTCCTGGCCACCGACGAGGCGATGGGGGACGAAGCGCGCGGCCTCGCCCAGCAGTTGAACGATGAAAACCTGCGGCGGCAGCAGGAGGAAGCGGAGCTCGTCGCGCAGGCTCGCAAAGCCATCGAAACCGATCCCGCCGTCGGCGCGCACAATGTTCTCGTTGTCGGCGGCGATGGATGGCATCGCGGCGTGATTGGCATCGCGGCCTCCAAGCTGGTCGATGCGTTCCACAAACCCGCCATCGTGCTTTCAGTCGAAGGCGACCTGGCCTATGGGTCGTGTCGAAGCATCCCCGACTTCAACATGCTCGCCGCACTCGAGCAC
>Ga0222622_10000275_pt1 | contig 18527 bp, 18 predicted proteins | sample PLM2_5_b1metaG_FD_177335 | JGI IMG/M metagenome (GOLD analysis project Ga0222622, IMG submission 177335) | Groundwater sediment microbial communities from an aquifer in East River, Colorado, USA - PLM2_5_b1 | ecosystem: Environmental > Terrestrial > Soil > Riparian zone | place: USA: East...
AAACAAACAAAAAACGAGGCTCAGTGATCTGACCCCCAAGAAAGACGCGCGTGCAGGCCGCCTGCCTATTGTGAATCAAGGGCCGGCGTCGGGCATCGCGCCGCAGCCCAGCGCTTCTTCTACATCGAAGAAGCATCTAATCAAATTCCCGCCACCGCCGGCGTAGCCGCCGCGCCACACGTGCTGAAGGTCGCCTCAGGCGAGAGAGTGCTCTCGCCTGAAGGCGGTGGCGAGATGGATTGGGGATTTGCTGCTCGCAGCTGCATGAATTGAAGTCCCCAACGCGCACAGATCCATAGCTTGTCTGTTCGACGAGCAGCGTTAAAAATGAGATGATTGCATCCGGCGGTTTCAGGTCATGTTTGGGGCATTTCGGTCGAGATCCAAAAAGGGAGATCGAACTGGAAATCGCGGGTGTTTTGTTCATGGACGTCGTTTGGTTGTTCGACGCTTTCCATTAACGACCTTGGCTGACTTCGACACTTTTTCTTTCTTTTTGCTTCTGTTTAATCTCCCTGCTGCAGGTCCATTTCGAGACGGCGATCCCGAGTCGGCGCCGCCTCTCAAATTCCAAGAAGAAGTATGTAACTCTATAACTGTTTGAGTTGCACGCGCTGAAGGTCGCCTTTTGGATGAGGGACTGCGCAGGCGTTGGATCGCTTCGAACAAGCGTCGAGGTAAGTTTCGTTTCTTGATCCCTCGCTTAAAAGCGGCAGCCAGATTGATTGGGGATTCGGTCCTCGCGATTAGCTGCATGATTGAAGTCCCCAACGCATAGAGATCCATAGCTTCCGGGCTGCCAGAATTCCATGACTGCCTCGGTCTTGAGTAACCGGGAGTGGCTCCCCAGGGTGGATCTGTTTCATCCAGGCGGCAGGCGCCTTCGAAATCCAGCGCCCGCAATTTGTGATTTTTCTCAACTAAAAAGTTATCGGGCTTACAATCACGCCATGCCCACCCGGCAGCGTGAATGTCGGCGACGATCCGCGCCATCTGCGCGCAATAGTCCAGCATCCGTCGAGTTGACATTCGCTGACGGCTGGCAAGCATTTGCTGCAACGATTTTCCGGCGATCCGTTCCGTTACGAGATAGTAACAGCCGTTTGCCCGGAACGTTCTAAGGACGCGCGGCACACCGGCGGTGCCAGTCAATCTTAGAACTTCCGCTTCGCGTTTGATTCGAAAAAAGCCGTCGCGGCCCAGCCAGTCAGTTTCTCCATGGCGCCTGCCTTCTTTAATCACGCAGAGTTTCCGTGGCACACAGGAAATATCACGGGCTTGGTAAATTCCGCCTCGCCCTCTCTGGGTCAGCGCCTCATAGCCGGTGTAATCGGTTTCTAATGGCGTTTCGACCTCCAGCGCGGCCTGCGAGCGGACCGATTGAAAGGGATCAGTCAACCAGTGTGGAACCGCGGCGCGAGGTCCCCGTGAATCCGGGACAAGTTTGCCGTCCGGCCGCGCAATTGCAAGCACCCGCCTCTTGCGAAACGTGGTCTTGAGACGCAACGAAAAACTGCCATATCGGTAGTAAACACACGATCGATTTCGCAGCGCGTTGTCGTAGGGAACCATCGGCGCGGCGAATTTCGCAGTCAGAGCGTGAAGCTTGGACGCAACATCGGCTGCGGCTTCTGCGGATTGTGGGTAAACGGTAACAAACTTGCCCACCTGACTGAATCCGTAATAGATCCCAGAGTTAAGCTTGTGTAGCTCGGCAAGGGACTTAGGCGCTTTGAACCATATCCCGCGCCGCTTCAGGTAAGGGGCAATCAAGCGCAAAACAGCGCACGCAGACAGGATGGTTGCCGAAACGTGAAGCTTCCAGCCTTGAGACAAATCACCGCGGAGTCGCTTGCGGCTGTATCGCCAAATCGAGCCTTTGACTCGAATCGGCAGATAAGCGTCGCAAAGCTGTTGCCATTCGTGTTCCGCTTTGCGAGCTAATGGATTCAGCCAGCGGTCCATCAACGAAAATTCCAGTACTTAATGCTCACGCGGTTGTGCCTGCGTGCCGGTGCCGGCCCCGATTCTGCAGCCAGCTCTGGTCTCTCACATTTTTGTCTTCTCCCATTAGCGTGTTTGTGTCGTCTCATCAGAAAGAAAACGCAACACCGATGAACGCCGCAGAATTTCGCTGTCTTGCGCTTTCATTGCGCTGCTACAAGAGCGCCGAGCCGTCGCTCCACGTGCTTGTTGACGAGTTCCGAGAAATGGCGATTAAGGAGTCGTTGGTCGATCCGCGATTTCACTCTTGGGTCATCCAAGCGGGGCTCGATCTTTTTCACAATGCGAAACAGTTCGAACCCATCGCCTCGCTCGACCGGTTTGAGCACCTGACCGGCCGAAGCGCAGAGGAATCTCTGCTGGGTTTCTCTGGGAATGTCTTCCAAAAGAAAACCCACGCGCCGATAAGGATACCTTCCCTCGCTGGCAACTTCCTCCATCGACATTCCGTCTTCGCGCACGCAGAACAGCGCTTCTTTGGCGGCATCGCGCGATTCGAATTCGATGATTTCGGTTTCGAATTGCGTCAGAGACAAACGCAACGCGGCCAATTCGTGTTGACGGGCTTGTGGCACAAGCAGCGCATCGCTGCGGATGCGATAGGCTGCATCTATCACAAGCATCATATTGAACCACTCCGAGTCGCGCCCCAGCCTTTCCAGCCAATCCGCAAGTTGCGACGGTTCAATGTCGTTACGATCAAAAAACTTTTGCTCTGCGACTGCAATTGCGCCTGGATCTGGGTCCTTTTCAGCGCACTGCGCTGCCAGGCGCCACATTAACGCGGTCGTCATCCGGTCCAATTCTCCAGAGAGAATCAATTCCGCCAGGAACAACTCGCGTAATTCGGGCGACGCGGAATAATATTCTACTTCATCCGGAACGAGCTCTTCATGAAGCGCGTTCGCCCAGCAATTGCGGGTAAAGTAGTCTATGAAATCATCAGGGGTGAGGCCACGGTTCCCCAGCCATTCTTCTGTTTCCTCGGCAGTGATCAAATCGTATTCGTAACGAAAAGCGTCCCGCGCACTGGAAATCGCAGCCCCATCTAAATCAAAGTCTAGTTCATCGGAGTACCTTTCAGCCTCGACAGTTTGGAGAAATTCTTTCCATTTCACCTCCAATTCGCCCCTGAAAACGGCTACATCGATAGCGGCGCGCGCCGTATATTCCTGCTTTCCGCACGCGCACACTACCAGATCAAAACCTGGTCCCGGGGTGACCATTAAAGGCAGTTTCTACAGTGTTCCGGAAAGAAAGTCGAGTCTCGTCATAAAATATCGGCAACCAATGATTTGACCTCCCAAGGCAGGAAACGCACGGTGTCGCTTCGCATCATGCCGGCCGCTTCACTTCAGGCTCTGCTCACGAAGTCCATTGATTATGCGGGAATGTTTCCGCCCTGCAGTCTTGCGCTCGAGCCTGCCTTGGAAAATCAAGCCCAGTATGTCCGTTCGGGCGACAGTTGGATGCTCGGCGCATTCGTGCTTCCCGTTGAACAATTCGATGCAGCCGGGCAATCGCTTTCGCAATTCGATCCTTCGCATCCGCTCCGCGTGGCTGCGCTCGGACCCAAAACTGCGAATGCGGATAGATTTCTTGATGCGCTCGATGAAGCAGACGCGGCGATTCGTGCGTTGTCGAGCAACGTCGATCTCGTGTCGATCAGTCATCTGGAAATGCTTTTGCCGCCCGATGTCGAGCGTGGATTATTGGACGAGGCGAGGTCAATCGTCGTTGATTTGCCCGTTTTCTGGGAAGCGCCTCCGGAACGAGCCCAACAAATCATCGCGTTGCTGGCCGAACATAACTCTGATGCCGACGTGACGACCTTCGGTTACAAGTTGCGCACCGGCGGAGTGACAGCTGATGCATTTCCTACGTCCGCGCAGATTTCCGAAGCGCTGGTGACGCCGGCCACGCATCAACTCCCGATCAAGTTTACGGCGGGGCTGCATCATCCCATCCGTCAATTTCGCGATGAAGTGAAAACAAAAATGCACGGATTTCTTAATGTGCTCGGCGCCGCGGTGCTTGCAGCGGAGCACCGGTGGGATGCGCATCAAACCTCCATCATGCTGGAAGATGAAAATGCAGATTCGTTTTCGTTTACTGACGATCTTTTCGCGTGGCGCGAATGGAAGATCGATCTCGAACGGCTGAAATATCGGCGGAAATTCGTGACGTCGTTCGGCAGTTGCAGCTTTAATGAACCGCGCGAGGATTTGCGCGCGCTGAATTTGTTGTAGGGGAGGGACGCCGCGCTGCGCCGTATGGAAGTTAGGCATCCTGCCTGACTCGGCCGGCGGGCTTCTAGCCTGCCGATCATTGATCCGACAGGCAAGATGCCTGTCGGCCGAGACAGCCTGGAAGGCTATCTTCCAGCTGCGGCGCGAGGATTTGCGCGCGCTCGGACTTCTTTGATTTTCAAAACAGAAGATAACAAAGATAACCAAGACAAATCACAAATCCTTCGTTGCCTTCGTTTCCTTCTGTTAAATAAGGATTCATGAATTCGGCTCTGAGCAGTTTTATTGAAGTCTCACCTGAGTCCCATTTCCCAATCCAAAATCTTCCGTTAGGCGTTTTCCAACCGAGAGAGGGTAAAACGCGCGTGGGCGTTGCCATCGGGGATTTGATTGTGGATCTTTCGATTCTCGAAGAGCTCGGTCATTTTCAGTCAGCAGAGTTTCAGGACCGAAGGGTGTTTTCAGAGGATTCGCTGAATTCATTTCTTGCGCTGGGCCGACCAGCGTGGCGAGGAACGCGCGAAATCCTTCAACATCTTTTGTCGTCTGAGACAGCGACGCTGCGCGATGACACGCGGCTGCGCGAAAAAGTGTTTCACGCACAAAAGGATGTCGCGATGAAATTGCCGACGCGCATCGGCAACTACACCGATTTCTATTCGTCATATCATCACGCGCACAACGTCGGCACGATGCTGCGCGGCCCGGAGAACGCGCTAATGCCGAACTGGAAATGGTTGCCTGTGGCTTATCATGGACGCGCCAGCTCGGTTGTCGTCAGTGGGGCCGACGTGCGCCGTCCAAGTGGCCAGACCAAACCGCCGGACGCTTCGGCTCCGGTTTTCGGTCTGACCAAAAGCCTCGATTACGAATTGGAAATGGCGTTCCTGATTGGTCCTGGCAATTCGTTAGGCGAACCGGTGCCGATCAATCGCGCGATCGATCACATCTTCGGTCTTGTGCTGATGAATGACTGGAGCGCGCGCGACATTCAGGCATGGGAATATCAGCCGCTTGGCCCGTTTCTGGCGAAGAACTTTTGCACGAGCATTTCGCCCTGGGTTGTCACGCTCGAAGCACTCGAACCATTCAGGAAGCCTTTGCCGCCGCAGGACCCTGAGCCACTGCCGTATCTGCGCGGCAAAAATGATTTCACGTTCGATATTCATCTTGAAGCCAGCCTGCAAACTTCGTCGATGGACTCGCCGCACATTATCACGCGCACAAATTTTCAAAATCTTTACTGGAGCATCGCGCAACAACTCGCGCATCACGCCGTGAACGGTTGTAATCTCGAACCCGGCGATTTGCTTGCGAGCGGAACGATCAGCGGTGCGACTGAAGAATCCCGCGGCTGCATGTTGGAATTGACCTGGCGCGGTGCGAACCCGCTCAAGTTGCCAAACAGCGAAACCCGCAAATGGCTCGAAGATGGTGACACACTAACCATCACCGGCTGGTGCCAGGGCGACGGTTATCGAGTTGGTTTCGGCGAAGTAAGCGGACGAATCATTGGAAGTGACAAGTGAGTAGTGGAAAGACCGACCTCAAGCCGGTTGTTGTCCTTGCGCGATGTGTTTCCTGGATCGGGCATCCGTTGGTTTTCATTAGCCTGTCCGTCGCCATTATCATCATCTTGCGCCTGGCTAACCGCGCCGGGCTCGCGCTTTTGCTGACTTTGTTGGTGACGCTAATTCTGCCGATGGGACTTTTACTTTTTTGGGGGGCTCGAACAGGCCGATGGAGTGACGCAGATGTTTCCATTCGATCAGAACGTGTCCGATTTTATCCACGCGCGATTCCAATTTCGGCGATGGCTGTGATTGCGCTTTGGCTATTGCGCGCACCGGCTATGGCATTGCGCGGTGCCGTGGTGACGTTGTTTCTGCTGCTTGTGGCCGCGCTGGTCAATTTTCGAATCAAGCTGTCCTTGCACGCGCTTTTCGCTTTTTACAGCGCGATCATTCTATTTGTGGTCCATCCGGTCGTGGGCGCGATTGCTTTCGCCCTGGCCTTTCTCGTCTTCTGGTCGCGGCTTTATCTGGGGCGCCATGACTTGTTGGAAACGCTGGTTGGCGCTTTGCTTGGCTTACTGGGTGGACTGGTCACGGCCTCGTAGAGACTGCCGTGTCGGGGCGCATCGAAACGAAGGACAGCGACAAGCCCATCAGCGCACAGCTTCAAGACTCAATAGCGCACCCGAACGAGAAATAGTCCTTCAGCCGGCGCGGCAAAACGAGTTGACTCGACCTGGGCCAAGTGCACCCGCGCAGCGATCTCCTCGATCTTCATTTTGCCGAGCGCGCATTGCACAAGCGAACCGACCATTAATCGCACCATCTTGTAGAGAAAACCGTTGCCATTGAATTCGATTGTCACGCAGGGACCTTTTTGCCGGACGCGCACAGAATGAATTGTGCGGATTGTGCTTTCCTCTGTTTTGCCGCGATTGGCAGCGAAGCCTGCAAAATCATGCGTGCCGGCGAAATGCTTTGCGGCCCTCTTCAAAACATTGAGATCGAGCGGGCGCGCAATGTGCCAGGCACGGCGGTCTTCAAATGGAGGCAAAACAGGCGCCGACCAGATTCTGTAGCGATAGATTTTTCCTTTAGCCGAAATTCGCGCGTGAAACTCGTTCGACACATATCGGCAGCGCATCACGCGTATTGTTGGAGGCAGTAACGCATTGAGCGCTTCGATCCAACGCGCGGGTGCCAAAGCTTTATCAACATCGACATGCCCGCATTGCGCGAGTGCATGAACGCCGGCATCCGTGCGTCCGGCTCCGTGAACACGCGCGGGCCTGCCGGTGACGCGCTCAAAGGCGCGCTCGAGATGATCCTGAATCGTGTTGCGATGAGATTGACTCTGCCACCCGGCGAACGACGCGCCGTCATAAGCGACTATCATTTTTAGCCTTCGCGACATGGCAATTCGTGAGTGGTGATTCGTGACCGTGACTTGTGATTAGTGATTAGAACCAGTCTCACAAATAGCGCTGTCATGTTGAGCGAAGCGAAACATCTCTGTCCATTTCTCTTGGAGAGGATCGGTCCAAAATTGATCCGAGATTCTTCGCTTCGCTCAGAATGACATTATGAGACGGCTTGTAGTGATTAGCGACTGCGTCTTGACTGTGTAACCAATCACCGATCACTAATCACTTTACTTGCCGTCTCTGCAGCTCGCCGGTCCAGATAGCTTTGCAAGATCATTTGAGCCGCAACTTGATCTACGTAGCCGCGCGTCTGCCGCGTTTTCTTACCAGCGTCGCGCAGCGCGCGATGGGCTGCGACGGTGGTCAGGCGTTCATCCCAAGTGACAACCGGGCACGGCAGAATTGCGCGCAGCTTTTCTACAAATTGGAGGACTTCAGTCGCAGCCGAACCGATCTGACCGTCCATCCGTTTGGGTAATCCCGCGACAACGTGATCAACTTTCTTTTCGCGCACGATCTCCGCGACGCGCGAGGGCGCCTGTTCGTTCGCAGGAATGGTTTCGAGCGGATGCGCTAGCAGCTGTAACTCATCAGAGATCGCCGCGCCGATACGCGCACGCCCAAAATCGAGAGCCAAGATTGGATTCATTTAAAAGGAGTCGCTCGCCCACTAGAGCTCGTCGTTCGACGTCGAGCGCCTGGTCCTCTTGCGCGCATGCCGATTTAACGTTGTAACTCTTGTAACGTTTTTAACCTTTCTTATTGCAGTTCGGGCGGAATTTTGCCAATCAGGTCCTTGATCCTTTCAGCTTCATGTCGGTGACAGATCAACAGTGCATCTTGCGTTCGCACGATAATGAGATCATGGACTCCAAGCAGCGCGACGCTTGTGCCGTCTTCCTCGAAAACGATGTTATTGCTGGATTCGAGCGCGGTAATGGCGCGGTTCGCAGCATTTCCGTGTTTGTCTTTCTGAAAGTAATTGGCCACTGCTCTCCAGCTTCCGATGTCGTCCCAGTCGAAGCTGGCCTCTACTACGAGGACGCGATCGGCCTTTTCCATGATCGCGTAATCGAATGAGATTCGCGGCAGTTTGCTGAAGCGCTCACGCAAAGCTTTCTCGAAATTTTCCGGAGCTCTAAGCTGCGAAATGAAATCAGCCAACTCTGGCGCCTGACGGTTGAATTCGCGAAGCACTGTGGGCACCGACCAAACGAACATCCCCGCGTTCCACCGAAAATTTCCCTTTCGCAAAAACGATTCAGCCAGATCGAGGTTGGGCTTTTCGCGAAAGCGAAGGACCCGATGGACCGCATCATTGTCGGGACGCTTGCGCAAACGTACCGGCTTGCCTTGCTCGATGTATCCGAAACCGGGGCAGGCCCAGGTTGGCTTGATGCCGATGGTGACAAGCTCGCCTGTCTCCTCCGCGGCGTCGGCAGCCAAGGCGAGGGTTTCCTGAAAGGCGACTCGGTTTGCAATCAAATGATCGGCAGGCAGAACAAGCATGATGGCTGCGTGATCGCGAGCCGCTACCCAGCCGGTGCCGAGCGCGACCGCAGCAGCGGTATCGCGTTTGGCTGGCTCGCCTACGATGTTCTCTTTTGGAAAATTGCCGAGTAGTTTGCGAACTGCGCTCTCCTGTTCTGTGTTCGTGAGGATTAGAATGCGCTCGGGAGGAATAAGATCTTCAAGCCGCGCCAAAGTTTCTTCGAGCAGAGTTTTGTTCGAGACCAGGCGCAGCAGTTGTTTAGGGCGCGCCCGCCTGCTCAAAGGCCAAAAACGTTCACCGCTGCCACCGGCGAGGACGAGGGCGTAGATCGAAGCGGGCATGTCGATGAAGAATGGGAGGATCTTTCCTGTCGCGAAAATTGCCGTTTATTTTTCCCAAACGCGACGTATATGGTACGCGATGTCTTTCCCCATATCCATTTCAAAAACTGCCGAACAGCTTCCCGTTGATCCGTTGCTTGTCGTCACACGCACCGCTATTGGCCTTGGCCTGGGCATGTTGGTGGCCGATAAAATCAAACCCTCGATTCGCCATGTGGCAGCGATTGCGCTCATTGCGATTGGTGCTTTGGCGGCGGCGCCGTGGCTCGTGAAAATCACGCTGGGACAGATCAATCGGCCCGAATCCGAATGGGGCAGCCGCGCCCGGTTGCGATCGATTCGCGACGATTCCGGCTACAGCTCCGATTCAGAATTCTATTGACGGTCTGTAGCGGGGATCGGTGATCCCGGCTAAGGAACACGCGTGCCAAGAACACCGGCATCAACGATGCCGGCTACAGGAACGCTTCGACAACGGAATCCGCCAGTGCTTTGCCTTTTCTAGTTAGCACGAAATTACCGTCGGATTCTCGAAGTAACCCGAGTGCAATGAATTCGTTGGTTTGTTGAACGGAATGTCTCAGCTCCGAAGCAGAAACGCCGTCGCGCGTGCGCAGCGACATTGCGATTCGCTCAGTGCGTTTCATTTCACTCGTCAGATCTTCGATGGATGCAACTGCTGATTGGCAAGAGAGAACGCGATCAATGTAGCTGCGATAATCGCAGACATTCTGCCAGCGCTGCATACCGACAGTCGAAACCGCGCTTGGGCCGATGCCCAGATAATCTTTGCCGAGCCAGTAAGCGCGGTTGTGAACTGACGAAAACGCGGGACGCGCATAGTTCGAGATTTCGTAATGTTCGTAGCCGGCGTGCTCGAGGATCGCCATGGCAATTTCGAAAAACTCAGAGTCAGCGTCTGCGTCCTGCCGAAATTCGCCACGGGCGTGTCGCAGAAAGAACTCGGTGTCCTCCTCGTACGTGAGGCAATAAGCCGAAATATGATCAGGCTGAAGAGCGATGGTTTTCTCCAGAGTCGATCTCCACTGCTCGATTGTCTGGCCGGGTAATCCGAACATGAGGTCGACATTGATGTTTGTGAATCCGGCTGCGCACAGAAGATCAAATGATTCTTCTGCCTGCCGCGCGTTGTGCTCGCGTCCGAGCAATCTCAGCAAGTGGTCCTCCCAAGACTGTATACCGAGACTGATTCGATTAACGCCGAATTTTTTCAGAAGGTCGGCTTTTCGGGCGGAAACGCTGCCGGGATTGGCTTCGATTGTCCACTCCTCAAGACGTGAGAGATCGAGCCGCTCACGCAATCCGCGCAGCAGCAGTTCCAGTTGGGCGATAGTGAGCGCCGTTGGTGTGCCACCGCCGAAGTAAATCGTTGATGGAAGGAGCAAGGAGCGGCGGGCTCTAGTCCGCCTGGACGATTTGGAGATCGGCCCTCCCTCATATAGTTCCAGCTCGCGCAAGATCGCTTCACAAAATCGCCCGGTCTGGGAGCGATCGAGCAGATCCTTGTAGAACGCGCAATACGGGCAGATCCGCGCGCAGAAGGGGATGTGGACGTAAACGTGACGGATGGGCCCTGTAGTGGCAGGCGTGTCGCCTGCATTGCCGCGCGATTCCGCAGCCGACACCCCGAACGCTTTCGGGGCTACAGTGCCAGAGTTGTGATTCCCGCTGTTACTCATAAAATCCGTCAGACTTTGTTGTCATTCCGAGCGGAGTCGAGGAATCTCTGGCTGGAAACATAGATCCCGCGGCAGTGGGAGACTTCGCTCGACATGACAAAACTGGGAAAGTTAGCTCTGGTTCTGTTTTGCGCCATCACCTCCGGGCTAGCGCAATCACCCCAGACGGCGCCGACACCTTCGATTGTGTATGCTGTGCATGATCCCGGCTCAATCAAAGATTACAAAACGAACCCGCGCGTCGTGCATGAGATGGTGAACCGGCTTGTTCGCGCCGCGACCGGACAGCCTGACGTAGCAAAAGCGTGGGCGTCGCTGGTTTCCCCAGACGACAGGATTGGAATTAAAATCTGCGCAGCGGGCGGTGAGCTGTTCACGACGCACCACGCTATTGTGAACGCAATCGTGGACGGGCTGGCAGCGGCGGGTCACCCGCGCAGCGGCATCATCGTTTGGGACCGGTCCCTCGGTGGAATTAAAGAGGCCGGATATCGGCCGACGGCTGATGGTTACCAGCTAAAAGCAATTGCCCCCCATGAGGGGTATGACGCGAAGGCCGTCGTGTCTGCTCCTTTGGTAGGAAAACTGGTGTGGGGTGATTTCGATTATGTCGGCGATATAGGGAAGATGCCGCTTTTCGCCGATGCCGATGCCACCAGCAACGTGAGTCATTTTTCAAAAATCATCTCCAATGAAGTCGACAAAGTTATCAACGTTCCGGTGATGAGTGTTAGTGAAACGAATGGGATCGCAGGTTGCATTTACAACATGACAATCCCAAATATCGATAACTGGCGCCGGTTCGCACAGGGCTCGCGGTTTGGCGCAGAAAGTCTCGCGGAGATTTATGCCAACCCCCTTATCGCGAAAAAAGTTGTGTTTAACTTAATGGACGGCCTCATCGGGCAATATGCGGGCGGTCCGCAGCCGCAACCGAATTACGCAGTTCATCATGCCACGTTGTATGCAAGCAAGGACCCGGTCGCCCTCGACGCCATCGCCTTGAAGCGTTTGGAAGAATGGCGCGTGCGCACGAATCTCCGTCCGATCGGCCCACTTGCGGCCTATGTCGACTTTGCAGGTCAGCTCGGACTCGGTAATTCAGCGCCCAATCGGATCGAGTTAAAAAATATCGGACGATGACGACGCATACTGTAGCCGGGGTCGTTGACCCCGGCCATCGATCGCAGACGTTACGGACAGCAATTCTACGCTCGGTCTCGCGTTCATTTTATCTTTCGATTCGATTCTTACCCACGCAATTACGCGAACCGATCGCGCTCGCGTATTTGCTTGCGCGAGCAACCGACAGCGTTGCCGACACACAGGGAATTTCTGTGCCGGTGCGAATCGAAACGCTGAAGATGCTGTCGGACGGGATTCAGGGCAAATCTTCGCGCGATGTCGTTGTCGATCTGATCGCCGCATTTGTTCCGCTCCAGGAGAAAACGAGCGAACGGCAACTGCTCGAGTCATTGCCGGATTGTCTTGGTTGGCTCAGTCAGATCGAGCAGGCCGATCGCAACGACATTCGCGGCGTGCTCGAGAAAATCACTCACGGCCAGATGCTCGATCTGCAGCGATTCGATAACCCGCAAGAAATCCGCGCGCTCGGGACAGCTGCCGATTTGGATGAATACACCTATTTGGTTGCTGGTTGTGTCGGTGAATTTTGGACGCGACTCTGTTTTCGGCATGTTCGGAATTTCGCAAGGCTGAGCGAAGACGAGATGCTGGCGCTCGGCAAGCGCTACGGCATGGCGCTTCAGTTGATCAATGTGCTACGCGATGCCGGCCCCGACCTCCGAGCGGGCAGATGTTATTTCCCGGAACACGAATTGAACGCGGCGCGTCTGGCCACATCGCAGATTCTCTCCGAACCAGAACGCTTTCAGCCGATTTACCGAACGTGGCTGGAGAAAGCAAAGGCGGGGCTCGAATGCGGGATGCGATACTCGCGCGCGATTGAAAACCGCCGGGTGCGTACTGCAACAGTTCTGCCGGCATTAATCGGCGCGCGTACACTTTCTCTTTTAGCGAACGCTGGAGCGGCGGCTTTGCAATGCACAATAAAAGTTCCGCGCCACGAAGTGCGCGCGATGATTTTGCGGCTTGCCGTTAGTTTCGCATCACGCAGGGCGATCGACGCGATATTCGAGCGCGCCGCGATGCGTTGACCACAGGTCTAGCTTTCGGCAGAGTCGAGCAAAATGGCCACGACGCGCGATCGAGAAAACGCGGCCTTTGATTTGGTGACAAACGTGAGGGCCGAAGGATGAAGCCGTTAACGTTGCGAGAGATTCGAGATGAGGAAATGCCGAACAGGAAAACCTAAATACTCTGGTATGGCTGGTTCGCCAATGTCAATCCGGTTTGGCTTTCTTCCCTACAAGCAGGAGTTGAACTTTGCCGCTGGGAAAATCATCCCGGTGCCGGAATTCGATGAAGGCCTCAAGTTCGTAAAGAAACGCGTGGATGAAGAGGGCTACCTTTACCCTCCGCGCGAGACCTATCTTGTCGTTGATTCAAACGGGACTCGCACTGTTCCGACGAAACGGTCTGCCCGTTTGTTTTCTCTACCACCCTCGCACGAACTCCGTATCACGTACAAGCCCGAACCTAACATCCGGGAAGGATCGGCTGGCTTCATCATCCATTTCTTAGCCTTCTTATTTGGAACAAGGCTTCAATTCGACAAATGGTATTTTGACGGGCGAGTTCCCGTACGTGCACGACATGGAATGGTCGTAACGGTCACAAACCGCTATAAGGCGGAGCGCTGCCTGGATCAGGCTTTCAAAACTTGGGCAGCGTGGCCAGAACTCGAACAGCGACGTTTCACCAACATCCTGTACATGTTTTCGCGTACGTCCGTTTATCAATGGGATTGGGAGGAATTTATCATTCAATACATGGTGCTCGATGCCCTTTGGAAAATGGGAGAACAGCTTTTCGGGCTTCGGGCCAACGGGCACGGAGATCGCGCGAGAAAATTGTGCGCCCACTTCTCTTATAATGTAGAGAACTGGATCGATGTAAAAGAATTGGTCAGACTGAGAAACGGGCTTTTTCACGAAACGCTTTGGCACGGAGCGCGCCCCAGTTCGACCGCCGGAAAACTGACGGAGAAGCGGCCATATTACGTGCACATCAGAATGCGGACTCCAAACGAAATGCTGATTGCGAAATTCTTGCGGATCGTGGCGTGATCGACGCAAATTTCCAACGCGCTTACAAAAAATAGTTTCGCTGCCGGTCGCTGATTGGTCGGTCGAGTCGCTCCAACACCTGCAGCATGTCTTCCCAAACCTTGCGTTTTTCCGAGGGCGCCTGGTTCCGAAGCAAGTAAGCAGGATGATACGTGATCATGAGCGGGATGCCGTTGTAAGCGTGCCAGCGTCCGCGCAGTTCGCGCATTGTTCCTCGCATTCCAAGCAAGCCTTCCACCGCAACTGCGCCAAGCGCGACCAAGACTTTGGGCTCGATAACATTGATCTGCTCTATCAGATAGGGCCGGCAGGTCTGCATCTCTGTCGGCGTCGGTGCGCGATTTCCAAAACTTCCTGACGGCATGTCCGGCCGGCACTTGAGAATGTTCGCGATGTAAACGTCTTCGCGGGCGAAGTTCATTGCCTTAATGATTTTCGTCAGCAATTGTCCCGCGCGCCCGACAAATGGTTCCCCTTGTTGATCCTCATCCACGCCGGGCGCTTCACCGATGAACATTAAGTCCGCGTCTGGATTTCCTACGCCGAAGACGGTTTGTGTGCGCGAGCAGGCAAGGTGCGCGCATTTCGTGCAAGCGCACACGCGTTCGCGAATCGGGTCGAGTAATGCTGCTTTGCTCGGCAGCGCCTGTAGCCGTCGCCCTGTGGGCGACGCAGAGGTTTCCCGCGCGCCTTCGTTAGACTTCGGCGTGGCAGGCAGGGAAATGGCTACAGAAACGGTGCGTAATTGCGCGAGCACAGTTCTCGATGCGCGCGGCGCGCGATCGGTTGACTCTCGAATTCTCTCCAGCGCTGCGATAACCAAATCGAGAGCTGCTTCTGTCATTTGCAGCAATCGTGCAAAATTTTGCGCGCGCATGCAATTTTTTTCCCCCCGCCTTTTATTAACACCGGACTTCAGGCCGGTGAAGTTTGCCGTGATGGACACCAGCCGTTTCAACGGCTTACGCTGTTATGGTAAGCCGTTGAAACGGCTTGCTTGTGTGAATTACGTGAGGCACCGGCCTGAAGTCCGGTGTTAATCACGATGAGTACGAAGCTAAGCGATTACGCCTATGATCTGCCGCGGGAACTCATTGCGCAGCGTCCGCTGGAGCGCCGTGAGGATTCCCGCATGATGGTGCTGTATCGCGCCCGGCACGCAATCGAACATCGCCAATTTCGCGAGCTGAGAACGTTTCTGGGGGCGGGCGACCTGCTTGTGTTAAACGACACCCGCGTTCTTCCAGCGCGCCGATTGTCGGATGACGGCGCGGTCGAATTTCTGTTTCTCGAACGCGTCGGCCAAAAGCGTTGGAAGAGCCTGGTCAAGCCGGGACGCAAAATGCGGGTTGGCGCGACGGCAAAGATCGACAACATCACTTTGCGAGTTGAGGAGATCACAGATGGCGGCGAGCGCATCGTTGCCCTGGACAAAGATGTCGATCTTTATGCTGGCGGCTCCATGCCGCTGCCGCCGTATATCACCCGCGCGAGCGATGAAAAGGACACGGCCCGTTATCAGACCGTTTTTGGTGATGCGCCCGGCGCCATCGCCGCGCCCACGGCCGGTCTTCATTTCACGGAGGAAATTCTAGGTGAAATCCCGCACACGTTCGTGACCCTGCACGTCGGCCCGGGAACATTTCTGCCCGTGCGATCGGAAAATATCACCGATCATCGCATGCATGCGGAGCGCTTCTGGATTTCGCAAGAAGCCGCAACCAAAATCAATAGTGCGAGCCGAATCATCGCCGTTGGAACGACAACGGTTCGTACGCTGGAATCAGCAACTCAGGCAGGCGGCGAAATTGTCGCCCGAGAACGCACGACAGACCTATTCATTTACCCGCCGTATCGTTTCCGGGTCGTCGATGTTCTACTTACGAATTTTCACCTGCCGCATTCCACTTTGCTGATGCTGGTGAGCGCGTTTGCAGGTCGTGAATTTCTGCTGCTCGCGTACGAAGAAGCGATTCGCGAACGCTATCGCTTTTATAGCTACGGCGATTGCATGCTGATCTTGTAACGCTTCCTCTCGAATCTTCTTCTATAAAGACGGAGGAAGAGGAAGATTGCGAGGTCGCAGATTGTGCTATTTTTCCGCACCAATGGCAAACGAACCGAGAGGCGAGCTGGTGATTCAGACCATTGCCATGCCCAAGGATACCAATCCGAACGGCGACATTTTCGGCGGATGGTTGACCTCGCAAATGGACCTCGGCAGCGGAATTCTCGCGGCGAAAACCGCACAAGCGCGAGTCGTTACTGTGGCGATGGAAGGAATGTCGTTTCTCGAACCGGTGCGGGTAGGGGATACCGTCAGGTGTTATGCGCGAGTGGAGAAAATCGGCCGAACTTCAATGACAATTCCAGTGGAGGTTTGGGTCACGCGTTATATGACGGGCGAGGAGCGCCGCGTAACACATGGCGTTTTTACGCTGGTCGCTGTTGATGAATTCGGGAAGCCGATTCCGGTAAAGCGGAATCAACCACGAATGGACACGAATTAACACAAATGAAGATCGAGATCACACAAACGAGTTTGCCAATGGATTCGTGTTTATTGGTGTTCATTCGTGGTTAAAATCACTTCGTCATTTTTTCGATGACGCACTTCGCTTATCTGTTCGAACGTTTTCCGTCATTCGGACAGACGTTCTGCTACCGGGAAGTTGCAGAGCTCGATCGGCAGGACATCACGCCGCCGATTTTCTCCATTCGAAATCCAAAAGACGAACCATCGCAGGACTGGGACACGCGCATTGTCAAACGCGTGCATTATCTGCCCGAGGAAAAGGAATTGTTGGATGATGTGCGCCGAGCTTCGAAAAAAGGAAACGTCACGTCAGGAATTGTCGCCGCGCTCGATGAATGGGGACGACGGACCGATTTCCTTCGGCTTTATCAGGCAGTATACGTCGGCTTGCGCCTGCAACAGTTCGGAGTTGGTCATGTTCACGCCCATTTTGCGGGAATGGCCGCGCGCACGGCTTTCTGGATCCACAAATTTTTTCCAATCACATTTAGTTTTACCGCGCATGCTAACGACATTTTTGCGCCGCGAGATTTCGAGATTGGACTTGATAAGCTCGTCGACACAGCGCGCGTGATTGTTACCGAGACTGATTATGCCGCGCAATTTTTACGAGAACGATTTCCAGAACGCGCCGATCGCATCCATCGCATTTACAACGGCCTGAATCTCGCTGAATTCGGACGCACGGATTTTTCCCCTACGCCGCTCTTGATCGTGGCAGTAGGTCGTTTGATCCCAAAGAAGGGATTCGCCGATTTGATTCGCGCCTGCGGATTGCTCGCAGACAGCGGGAAATCATTCCAATGCGAGATCATTGGTGAAGGCCCGCTCGAAAACGAATTGCACGCGCAAATCGACCAACTGAATCTGCAAGATCGCGTCGCACTGTCTGGTGCCAAACCGCAGCGGGAGATCCGGCAGCGTCTCGCCGTGGCGAGCGTTTTTGTGCTCCCGAGCGTGGTCGACGCGCACGGCGGGATGGACAATCTTCCCACAGTGATTATGGAAGCGATGGCGGCCGGATTACCGGTCATCTCGACAGACGTTGCCGGCATTCCAGAAATGGTTGTCCAAAACGAAACAGGTTTTCTGGTGGGACCAGGCGATGCCGTGAGGCTCGCTGGCGCGATCGAAAAAGTAATTGATGATCGTTCGTTAGTACAAAAACTGGGCGAAGCGGGCTACGAGCGCGCGCAGGAGCTGTTCTCGATTGAGAAAAATGTGCGCGATTTGTGCGCGATGCTTGAAGCGAACCTATGCTAATCTTGTAGCCACCGCCCTGTGGGCGGTTGCCTCAGGGCGCGAAGTTCAACGGCTCACAGAGCCGTGGCTACAATAAATCGCGAACACAATTCACCGCGCGCAAGTAAACATCGTGCGGCCCGCCGCGAATCAGTTCCTCGCTGATCAGATCCACGGGGTCGTTGTTTCCAGCGGGCAATAGCTGCGGGATTCGCTTTTCGCCGGTCTGTACGCGTGACACCTCCAGGAGATCGCCGCATTTCGCGTATGTGACGCCAAATTCCACATCACCGCTGGTCAATGCGACTCCGTGAACCGGTTGGCCGTCATGTTCACGCAATTCAACGTCGATGTGTCGCCCTGACGCTTCCGTGAACCGCAACTCGCGTGAAGATTTCACCGCATCAATCTTCCATTCCAATTGCGCTGCCAGCCAGCCCACAAACAGGAGAGCGGTGGATCTGAATCCGGGCGCAAAATCGATCCGCACCTTGCTGATCTTGGCCAGGCGATGATGCGAAGCGGGATGATCGAAGAATTGCGCGAGCGCAAAGCGAAGGTTGTCCAGCCGCGTCCAATTCAAGTCACACAAGACCAGGCGCTGCTTCGCTTCGCGTTGGGCTGTTTCCACCAACGCCATTTGCGCGGGAAAATCTTTCCAGTCATGGCTGTCGTAGATAAATCTGTCGACCCACTCCCAGAGTTGCGCGTCCATCGGGTCATGGAGTTCCCCCTGCCACCAAAGATAAAATGGCAGGTCCGAATCCAGATTGGAGAGGATGATGCTTGGCAGTTGTGTGGTGCATCCGCCTTTGA
>Ga0222622_10000276_pt1 | contig 18491 bp, 27 predicted proteins | sample PLM2_5_b1metaG_FD_177335 | JGI IMG/M metagenome (GOLD analysis project Ga0222622, IMG submission 177335) | Groundwater sediment microbial communities from an aquifer in East River, Colorado, USA - PLM2_5_b1 | ecosystem: Environmental > Terrestrial > Soil > Riparian zone | place: USA: East...
CATCTGCAATCGCGCACAGGACATTGTGGCGCCAGGCACCGCCGTGCGGGTGCGGCTCCAGCCGCGTGCGGCTGACGCGATCCCCAGTTCGCTGCTCAGGATTTGCCGGGCCTGTGAGGCGAGGCTCGAAGTGAATGTCTGCCCCACGACCACCGCGACGTGGACGGTGAACGCATGAAGCCGAGTCAGCGGAAGGCCGCCCTCGCGCGGAAGGTCAAACAGGCCGAGCAGCAGCTGCGGCTTGAAGTGCAGAGGAACGCGCACCGGCTCTTGGACGGCTTCCTCGCCAGCACCGACCCCGATTCACAGATGCCGATGATCGACGTGATCTGCGCGCACGTCGCGGTGGGCTACGGGTTTACGGTCGGCGTGAGCGTCGAGCACCCGGACGCGGCGAATCGCGTGCGGGAAGACCCCGCCGTGACCGCCGAACTCGCGCAGCCGAAGCCGCTGATCGAGGTGGTGCCGTGACCGCCGCGCTCGTCGTCGTCCCCGGGAGCCTACCGCTTGCGAACGCGCGTCACGAACGCTTCGCGCAGGAGTACCTGATCGACCGCAACGGCCAGGCGGCGTATCAGCGTGCAGGCTACAGCGCGAGCGATAACGCCGCCAAGGTGAACGCCTCGAAGCTGCTAACCGCCGCTAACGTGGCCGAGCGGATTGCCTACCTCGAGAGTCTGCGTGCCGAGCGGGTGGGCATGACTGCTGACCAAGTGCTCCGCGAGCTCGCCGTCCTCGGCACCTCCGATGTGCGACACTACGTGTTTTCGGACACGGGCATCGACCTGGCCGCTGATGCGCCCGACCACGCGATGCGGGCGGTGCAAAGCGTGAAGCGCCGCGTGCGTCGGATCGAACGGGAGGACGGACCGGCCGAAGAGATCGAGGAGGTGGAGTACCGGCTCTGGAACAAGCCGGCGGCCCTACGGATGGCCGGCGAGGTCCACCGGCTCTTTGTCACGAAGGTCGAGCAGGTGCCGGTGCCGCAGCAGGTGGAGAGCGGTGAGGCGGTGATGGCCCGGTTGCTCGACGCCATGCCGCGGGTGCTAGTGTTCGTGGCCGGCGACAAGCGGGCCGCGATGCTGAAGCAGCTCCGAGCGAAGGAAGAGATCGTCGTGCGCCCCGCATGATCTTTCCCTGTCCGAAGCCGCAGCGCCAGCCGAAGCAGCTGCCCAAGCCGCGCCGTCGGCCGAAGCGGCAGCCGCCGGGGCTGCGTCGGGGGCGGCTCTCCTCGCGCACCCGCGTCAAGGCGCGGAACGCTCGGCGGAAGGGCTCGGCGTTTCCGCACCGGCGCGATGTGCAGTATCGCGCGTTCATTCGGGGGCTCGATTGCTTGCTCGCGGGGCGCCGCACGACGGTGCAGATCAGTCCGTTCGACCGGCATTGGTGGGGCGGTGAATGGCTGCACGTCTGCTTCGGGCGGATCGAATGTGCGCACGTCAACGAGACACAAGCGCCGCACCTGCTGTGACGCCATTGAATCGCGCTACGCCGACGAGGATGAGCGCGACGAGGATAGCTACCCGGTGGACCGTGGGGGCGCGCCCAAGGGGGACATATGAAGTACGATGACGTAGTGCCGGTAGATACCGTGGCGCTCGAAGTGCTCCGCTTCGCAGTCCAGCAAGCGGTGACCAAGGTGCAGCTTCAGCGCGCCGAGATTTCCGTGCTGGAGGATTTCATCGGTCACGGGCTTCGGTATCAAGTGCGTTGGATGATGGCGGGGCGCAAAGGGCAGACCGTATCGTATCCTGCTGACTGGTGGCAGGCGGTGCGCGAACGATTCGCCCCAGCATGGTGGCTCAAACGATTCCCGGTGCGGCGCGTGACGTGGCGCGCATGGGAACTGTTGCCCGATGTGAAGCTACCGGCTCGTCTCACGGAGAACGCCGTGCAAATATTTGAAGTCGAGCGTGGGGCGTGAACGTTCAGGCGCAGGTGCGGGCGGCCCCCCAATGAGCCCACGGGCTGTCGTGCCTCCCGCTACTGGCGTGTGTTTTGGGACGCCGCGCTGGCTCTACGATTGGTTGGACGCGCGGTTCAAGTTTACGCTCGACCCGTGTCCGCTGAACGATGCGGCGATTTGGGACGGGCTCGAACGGTCATGGCGCGACGAGCGCGTGTTCTGCAATCCGCCATATGGGCGCAAGGAGATTCCTCGCTGGCTGCGGAAACGCTTTGAGCCCAGCGTGGCGGTGTACCTACTTCCGGCGCGCACGGACACGGAGTGGTGGCACGAGTGGGTGTTGCGGGAGGCGAGCGAAATCATCTACTGCCGCAATCGGATCGCCTTCGTAGGGATGACCACCCCGGCTTACTTCGGGAGTGTCATCGTCGTCTATGACGGCGCGCCCCGAACTCCCGTAACGAAATCTCTCTGGCTCACCGACCTCGAGCCTGCGACTCGTGGGTATCGCCTATCGGAGGCTTTGTGAACGATTTGCACGCTCGGCTAGTGGCTGGGCTGGCGGCGTTTCTGGCGGCCGCGGCCCAAGAGGAAACATGAGCGACAACTATCCGAGCGAGAACGATCTGCAGTGCCTGCGCGAGTGGGACTTCAACGACATGCGTGGGTGGCTCGACTTCGCGAAGGCGGTAGGCAACTACTGGCCCGAGGACCATTTCTGGACTGAGGAGCCCGACGGCACGATTTTCGTATCGACGGGCGGGTGGAGCGGGAACGAGGACATCATCGACGCCATGAGCGACAACTTCATCTGCTGGACGCAATGCTGGCAGGTGCATCGGCGCGGCGGGCATTACGAGTTCAAGCTACCCGTGGCGGCCGCGGCCCAAAAGGAGACCACATGAGTCGATTCTACACCGCCGCCCCGTTTGGAAAGTGCGAGATGTGTGACGCGCCCGCCATTCTTGAAGTGCGCGGGCCGTTCAATGCGGTTTACGGGCACGTCTGCAAGCGTCACGCGGCGCAGAAACTTGCCCGACTCGAAGCTGCTTGGAAAGAAACGCCAGCAGCAGAAATGCCGAAGGTTGGCCGCGCTGGAACGGCTGTGGGTGCTCGTTAGCCAATGGCGCGGCAACGCGGCGTATTGCAGAGAGCCCCCGGCGCGTGAGGAAATCGCACTGCTCTGGGACCGGGTAGCGAATGAGCTGCGGGCGGCGCTGCCCGACTCCGGGGACGCGCCCCGCGCGCCGGGGATGCGGGAAGCCGAACAGTTGTGCCGCATCTACTTCGACATCGCGGCCGCCGCACTCGGAGAGGACGAAGTGCGCCGACAGCGTGATACGTTGATTTCGCGGGCGGCGTTGGGGTCCGCCCCAGGTGCTCCAGAGAAAGATGTGCAGAGGGAAAACAATCTCAAGGATCGGATTAACAGTCTTGAGCGGGAATTATGGACGTATTCTCGTACAGAACCGAGTGAAGATGCAGTAATTGCAGCGTTCTACGCGCTGTATGGACGCAAGGGCGGCAGGCCGACCGACGCACGGGATGGCCCTGAGTTGGTGGCGGTGTTCAAAGGACTGGTCGCTGCTTACGTCGTAGACTTTGGGGCGGCGTTGGGGTCCGCCCCACCACAGGAGCCGCCAGATTGCGAAGCCGCGCACGGCCCTGCGGTGAACGGCTGCTGCCCACGTTGCGGAGGTCCCGTCCATGTGTTGGGCTTCGAATCCTGTGATTGCGGGCGCGAGCAGATTGAACAACTCGGTGCGCTGTCATGGGGTATCGCCGACGCGTTCCGCGCTTCCTTGGAACAAGTCGCGGATGCGGCGCTGGACTTCGTAATCGCGGAGAGCGCCGTAGGCGAAAGCGGCCCGCAGTATGATGCCTTAGTCAAGGCGGTGCGCGATTTAGGCGTAGCGCGTGGGTCCGCCCCACGCGGGACCCTAAAGTGAGAACCTGCGAACGCTGTGGGCATCCCGACTCGTGGCATCGGCTCGACGACGCGCTGAACATTCCGCCAACCGACCCGAGCGCCCCGTTCCGTTGCATCGGCTACGACTGCGAAGTCCCCGGGCGTCCGCCCAAGCAACCGGCGTGCGATTGCCCTGACTTCGTGGCCCCACGCGGGACCCCGGAGGACCAAACGTGAGCGAGCGCGCCGGATGGACGCGATATGAGACGGTGTGGGGTCAGCGGTGGTGGAAGCACGTGAGTGGTGGCATCGTGACTCGCCGGATCGGGGACTGGCGGTACGTTGCGTGCGACTGGCAGGTGCGCGTGCGCTCCGGTCTCGGGGCAGCGCAGTACGAACTTGGCTATCGATGGACGTTGCGCGGAGCGATGCGATTGGTTGAGGGTGCAGCCCTACCCGGCACCGGGGAGCGCGCATGAGCTGGCGTCCCAAGTGGTACGATGCGATCCCCGCGTTAGCCGAGCGTGCGCGGGCGGCGTTGGGGCCGGAGCGCCCGACGGCGACGTGAGCGACCGCCCCCTCAGCGCGGCCGAGGCCCAGCAGCTCGCCCGGGACCTCGACTACCTCGGCCTCCTCGTCAACTTCCCGTGGCACGTCCAGCAGCAGTTCGCTCTCGCCGCCGCCACCAACGTCGTCGATGTGCTCGGCGGTACCCAGTCCGGGAAGACTCAAGTCGGCATGGGCATCGTGTCGCGCCTCGTCCGGCGGGAAGGCCCGATCTACCGCCGGCTGAAGGATCCCGAAAGCCGCCCGCTCAAGACGTGGGTCTCGCCGCAGACGTTCGAGAAGTACAAGTCGAACTGGGAGCCGCGCCTCATCGGCCAGGTCTTCCACGGCCTCCAGTACGAGTACGTGCAATCCCCGCAGCCGGTGTTCCGCTGGCACGACGCCGTGACGAAGCGGCTCGGCGCGGGCCCCAACGAGCTCTGGGGCAAGGCGCAGGAGCAGGGCTTCATGGCGTTCGAGTCCGACGTGGTCGACCTGATCGTGATGGACGAAGAGCCGGCCGACAAGCGGATTCACACCTCGAGCGTGCAGCGATTCGCGACGACGAACGGGGTGCTGGTCTACACGTTCACGCCGCTCAAGGGCATGACGTGGACGCACGGGATGTTCTACGTCCCGACGGTAAAGGACGAATACAAGGTGGCGGACCGCGTCTGGCGCCACGGGAACGCCATCACGCTGATTCAGATGGGCATGGCCGACAACCCGGCCAGCGTGGCGGGCGGCGGCGTCGCCCGGCTGCAGCAGGATCCCGGCATCACCCAAGCGGAGAAGAACACGCGGCTCTACGGACACTACGGGTACGCCGAGGGGCTGATCTTCAAGGAGTTCGCCGATCTCTTCGTGGAGGCAGCGTGAGTCTTCTGACTGTGCGTCGGGCGACGTTCGTATACGATGCGGCGCGGCTGGCGGCCATCGCGGCCAACGCTCCAGTCATTCCCGTACCGTGGGCCGAGCGTGAGGAAACGTTCCGCAACCAATTTCTCGATGTGATCGAACGCCAGTGTGGACCTCAGCGATCAACGTCGCCGGAGGAATTGCACGGCAGTTGGATGCAGGCGTACTTCGCGATGGGGTGGGTCTACGGCGAAACCTACGACCGCGAGCGGAAGACGCACCCCGACCTCGTGCCCTACGCGCAGCTTGGACAGTTGGAGCGCGACAAGGACGCGGTGTTCGTCGCGCTCTGCGAAATCGCCCGGCAGTGGGTGTACGAGACCGATTGAATCCCTACCTGATCCCGCACCTGCCGCTCGACCGGCCATACAGCTGGGTGCTCACCGTCGATCCGAACAAACGCCACGGCGGGCTGCTCACGGCGATCGACCACGAGGAGAACCGCTTCTACGCGGCCGAGCACTACGCCGAAGGGCTGCCCGACTCGCAGCACGCCGAGTCCTACCTCCGGATGCTGGCCGCGTTCAAGCTGAAGCCGAACCGCGACGCGGCACTCTTCGCGGACCCCGGCGGCGCCGGCGCGCAAGCTATCATCAACCTCGCCGAGGTCGGCCTGTTCTGCACACCGGTCCCGAAGGACGCCGGTTCGGTGAAAGCCTCGATCGAGCGGGTGCGACGCGCCGCGTGGGTCGACCCCGGCCACCGGCACCCGCTGGCCGACGACAAGGACCTGCGGAAATCCAGCGCCTGGGGGCATCTCTGGGCGCTCGTCGGCGCGCCGCACTGCTACTTCCTCACGGCCCTGCGGTCGAAGTGGACGCTCGACGGCGTGGACTACGACGAGTCCCGGCTGATGTGGGAGCTGCGGCAGTATCGGCAGAAAGAGAACGGCAAACCCGATGAGCCGGTGAAGGAGAAGGACGATCTTGTGGATTGTCTGCGCTACCTTGAGCTGGTGCGACCGTTCGCACCGGCGGCGGAGGACACGACGGCGGTGCGGGAGCGGGCGAAGCTTGACGCGCTGTCGCGGAAGGCGAGCGACGAATTTGACGATCTCGTGAAGAAGACGAAGGAACCTAAGCAACGCTCGGAGGTGTGGTGAACGAACTCCTCTACGTCGCGATCGGCTTCGCCGTCGGGTCGTTCGTGTGGGTGCCCGTGCTGCGCTTCTTACAGCGAGAACTCGTCTACTACCGCACCGAATTGGCGACTGCCCAGGACCGCCTGGTCCACGCGCACCTTGAGGACCGGGCGCTCATCCCGCCGCGGCCGGTCGAGACCGAGCCACCCAAGCCGCTTCCGCCCGAACTGGCGGAGACCGTCGCGGAGTGGGAGAGTCCCGAGGCGCGGCAGGCGATGGAAACCAAGCTCCGCACCATGTACTTCGACCGCGGCTGGGGCGTGCAGGCCATCTTGAAGAGCCTCGAGAACGAACATCCGTAGGTCGGAGGCCCACAGAGCGCCGCCTGTTGACTCTCGGTTGCGTAAGGTGAATATTCAGCACCCATGAACAGGCACCGCGCGATCTAAAGCTGACCGGGCTCGCGCCCGCGCCCGCTGTTCGGCCCCCATCTATCGCTGACATCCGTGGCGAGGGCTACCCCGCCCCCGGTGCGGAACCCAAGAAACTCGTCCAGTACGTCCAACTGCTGCTCCAAGACGGCGATGCAGATGCGATCTATCGCTACCGCCGCTCCACGCAGAACCTCCTCTTCGCCGATGGCCGCCAGCACATCGACTGGTCGCTGAAAGACAAGACCTGGAAGGACGCACCGACCACGCGGCCCGTGGTCACGATGAATTACATCCGGCCGATCCTGCGCTCGCGCTCCCAGCGGCTGATGTCGAGCGAACTCAAGTGGCGCGCCATCCCCCGCTCGAACGCCCACGAGGAACGCGACCGCGCCGTCGTCGCGGGCAACCTCCTCGAGTCGCGCTGGCACAGCTCCGAGATGGACGCGAAGGCGCGCCAGGCGTTGTTCCTCGCCGACTGTTGCGGCGTCGCGTACCTGAAGCAGTTCTGGAACCTGAACATCGGGCCGCTGACCGTCGCCACCGTCATCGCGCCACACCCCGCGACCGGCGAACCGACGCCCTACCCCGTCGATCAGGACGGCAACCTGCTCGCCGACGACGCCGGCAACCCGCTCGAGGGCGTCGACCTCGGGTTCAAGTACCGGCCCGGCGACACCGACACCGCGCTGCGCACGATCTTCAACATCCGCACCAATCCCGACGCGCAGGGCCTCGAGCCGAACGAGGGCTTCCGTTGGCTCACCGATTCCGAAGTCGTGCCGATCAGCGTGGTGAAGGAGCGGTGGGGCGACCGCGCGAAAGCGGTCCAATCGGTCCAGGGCATCGGCATGATGCGCCAGTACGAGCGCATCGTCCGCAGCATCGCGGGCCGGCCAGGCACCACGTCGAACGACCTCCTCACCGGGCGCGACGGCATGAAGATCCCCGACAAGGAGATGACGCTCCTCACCGAGTACTGGGAAGCGCCGACCGAGTCGATGCCGATGGGCCGCCTCATCGTGGTCGCGGGCGAGGAACTGCTCTACCCACAGTCCGGCGAGCCGGAAGGACTCCCGCAGGAAGTCGTGCCGTTCGTCGCGGTCTACTCCGAGCGCCGGCCGCTCGACGGCTACGGCCGACCGGTGGTGGATGACCTCGTGGCGCCCCAGAAGGTCATCAACAGCCAGTGGGAGTCGATCCTCGAAGAGCAGGGGCTCTCAGGCGCCGGCCAGTGGGCGATGTTCGACATTCCCGGCCTGTCCGACCAGGTGACGAACCAGAGCGCCGCGCACATCAAGGTGCCGATCCAGTCGGCCTTCGCGAACCGCTCAATCTCGGAACTCATCCAGCGCATCAACCCCGCGTCGGTGTCGCCCGATCGCTGGCGGCTCATCGACGCGGCTAAGGCCACGATGTTCGACATCGGCGCCTTCCACGAAATCCAGCGCGGCCAGGTGCCACCCGGCGTCGACTCCGGAATCGCCGTGCAGCTCCTGCAGGAGGCCGAGAACGGCCAGATGCACGACTCGGTCCGTGGCCTGAAGCGAAGCTTCATCGGGTGGGGTCGGCAGACGCTGAAGATCGCGCGCTGGGGCTACGGCGAGCACGAAGAGCGGTGGATCCCGCAGCAGCGGCCCGACCTCGGCTTCCTCGTCGAGAGCGTGAAGGGTGTCGATCTGCCAGACCCCGACACGATCGACATCGACCTCGAAGGATTTCGGCCGAGCTCGCAGGCCGCGTTCAACGCCGAAGTGAAAGAGGCGATGGAAAAGGGATGGCTCGACCCGCAGAAGGGGATGCAGTTGATGGACCTGGGGCGCGGGATCGAAGGCGCCTACGAAAGTCAAGGCCGTCACTACGCCCGCGCGCGCCGCGAGAACTTGGCGCTCGAGAAGGGTGAATTCCAGATCATCCCGCCGCCCGAGGGGACGCCACAGCAGGCGCTCGGCGTCATCGCCGCGTTCATCCATCCCGATGGCGGGTCGTTCCTGCTGCCGCAGGACGACGATCACCTGATTCATGTGGACTGCCACCAGGAAATCGCCCTGGATGACACCAAACCCCTCAAGACGCGGCAAGCAACGCTTTTGCACATAGAAGAGCATCGCTCCATCCTGCGGCAGCAGATACAAGCGCAGGCGGCTCAAGCAGAAGCGCCGCCACAGAAGTCGTCGGCGAAAGGGGCGGGCGCAAGTGTTCGACGGTGAGGGCTGCATCATGCTACGGCGCAGCAAGAGCCGTCCTGTAGGCACCTACGACCTTCTCGTCTCGCTGCAGATGGCGAACCTTGAAGTTGTTGAGTGGTTCGCACGAACGTTTGGCGGCACGGTGAAAGGTTATCTCGGCGCGCGGAAGAACCACCTCCCGACCTATCGGTGGGCGCGTGCGACCCGTGACGCTGAGGCATTCCTGCGCTCCGTCCTTCCGTGGCTCAAGGTGAAGCGCCCCGAAGCCCAGATCGCGATTTGTTACCGACTCACCATCCTCCCACGGAACACGTCGCTCAGTCCCCGCTTGGCCGCGGAGCGTGACGCGATGTACGACGTGCTCAAGGGCCTGAAGCGCGCAGCCGTTGGAATCACCGCCAACCAATCCGGAGCGACAGCAAATGCCTGACGAGACGATCCAAGAAGCTGGCGCCGCCCTCTCGAACGCCGACGTGGTCAACAACTGGGTGAAGGACGGCTCGAAAGCCGCCGAGCCCGTGACCGTCGAGACCCCCGCCGTCGAAGCGACGCCGGCCGCGATCGAGACCGAGCAGCCCCGTGATCCCGCGACGGGCAAGTTCCTACCCAAGTCGGCCGAGCCGAGCGCGACACCCACACCTGCCCCCGCGGCACCCGCGACTCCGGCTCCGGCCGCCCCCGCTACGGCGGCGCAGATCGAGGAATTCCTCGAGGCGCAGCACGGCGAGGGCACGTTCAAAATCCCGAAGGGCGTGCGGATCCCGCTCAAGCGGGGCGACACCGTCGAGTACGCCACGGTCGAGGAGCTGCAGAAGCGGGGGATGCTGGAACTCGACTACCGCCACAAGACGGCGGAGACGGCCCGCGAGCGGCGCGATAACGAAGCGCTCCGCACGCGGCTCGCCGCCTCTGAGGCGCGGGTCCAGGCCCGCGAGCAGTACCTCACCGAGCAGGAAGCCGAGATGCGGGAGGCCCAGAAGGACCCCGAGAAGTGGGCCGCCTACCAGGAAATGCAGCGGATGTACCAGGAGAACCCGCGGTTCCGGAAGGTGATGGACGATGCGTTGGCGAAACGGGAGACCGACGCCGAAAACGCGGTCTATCAGGAACGCGAGTACCAGGCGCAGGTGCAGGAAGGGGTCAGTGTCGCCGCGGGCTGGATCGAGCAGCTGGCGTCGGACCCCAAGTACGCGGGCGTGAACCCCGAGCGGGTGCGCGTCCGCTACGCCCAGGCCCTCACCGCAGGGCAGGCGTCGCTCGACCCCGGCGAAGTCCGGACGCTGTACGAGGACGAGGCACGGTATCTGGCCGAAACCCAGACGCCCCTCCAGAAGCAACTCGCCGATCTCCAGGCCCGACTCGCAGCGGTGGAAGCCGCGAAGGGCGCTGAGAAGCACAACGCAGGGACTGCTCACGCGCTGACCCGAGCGAAGACCCCACCGGTCGCCGCCACGGGTCGTCCACCGGCTCCCGCAGGGGCGCCGGCGACTGGCCGGTTCGGTATGAACGAACTGGTCGAGCGCAACCAGCAATGGGCCAATCAGCGCGACTAAGCGAGGACACACATGAAACTCCGTACTTTCGGCCTGTGGGCGCTGCTCTTCACGGTGGCGATCGTCGCCGTGGGCGCACTCACTGGCCAGCCACACCCGGCGGCATCGCCGCCCCTGGCATTCGACCCGAACGACCTCTGGCATTTCATGGTCATCGGGGCCGTGACGCCCAGTACCCTGACCGAGCTCACCGACCTGGCGAAGGACTACTTCACCAACGTCTACGTGCAGCTCGTCAATCCCGAGACGCCACTCAAGGCGCAGTTCGCCAAGCTCGAGAACGCCCAGTTCACGGGCAAGAAGTGGATCTTCGGCGTGAAGACCCAGATCGGTGGGGCCTCGGCCAACGCGGGCGCGAATAAGTCACTGCCCGCCGCGAACCAGGGCCAGTACGATCAGGGCGAAGCGACCGTCGTCCGGACCTACACCCGGATGGCGCTCGACGGCCTCGCCATCGAGGTCACGAAGAAGCAGACCGGCAGCTTCCGGCCCGCACTGGCGGAGGTGATGTCGGACCGCCTGCAGCAGCATGATCTCGAAGTGAACCGGCAGATGTTCGGGCCGGCCACCGGCGCGCTGTTCGGCATCACGACCGGTGCGGCGTCGGCCACCCAGACGCCGGGCACCGGCGTCGCGGGCGCGATCGGCGACTACAACCTCGTCAACGGCGGGACGGGGCTGCGGCACATCTACGTTGGCGACGTGCTCGAGTTCTACGACTCGACACTCGTCACGAAGCGGGCCGGCGGGCCGTTCACCGTCACCGCGGTGGGCGCCACGACCGTCACGCTCTCGGGCTCGGTCACCACGTCGAACGCGGACGTGGGCGTCCGGGCCACGGCGGACACGGACAACATCGTGGCCACCGAAGCGAACGGGCTCCTCAAGTCGGTGGCGGCCTCCGGCACCTTCGAGGCCATCCCGGCCACGTTCCAAGGGTGGAAGTCGATCGACCTGAACAACGCGGGCACGCTCCGGGACATCTCGGACTCCCTCGTGATGCAGATGATCGAAACCATCCGGTCGCGCTCGCGCTTGGTGCCGAACCTCATCGTCACCCGGCCGGGCATCGTGCTCAAGTACTCGGAAATCTTCCTGCCGCTCCGCCGGTTGGACGGTCAGGACGTGCAGCTGAAGGGCGGCTACAAGCCGCTCGCCGCGGTCATTCACGCCGGCGGGTCGATCCCTGTGGTCGGGGACAACGACGCGCCGAACTGCCGGATGTTCTTCCTGAACACCGGCGCCTTCCGGTTGGCCGATCTCGTCGGCACGGAGTGGGCGGACATGGACGGGGCGACGTTTGACCGTGTGGTCGACAAGGACTCGATCGAAGGCTACGTCCGCAAGTACTGGAACCTCATCACGGTACAGCGGAACGCCAACGGGCTCCTGTCCGACCTGAACGACATCGCGGCCGTCGACAAGGTGGCCTAGACCGTGACGGGGGGTGCTGGCGCCGGTCCGGGCCAGCACCTCACGCCAAACCTCTGAGAAGGAGCCAGTCACATGGCACTCAAGACAGTCACGGTCTCGGCAGAGGGTCTCCTCGCACCGGCAGGCGCCGATGCGGGCTCCGGTATCGGGATCCTCGGCGCGCTGCTGCAGTTCTACAACGCGCTCGTGACCTTGGTGGAGAATTGCGCGTTCACGGCGGCCGGCGTGGCGATGGCCACTACGACGACCGCGGTGAAGACGGTGAACTCGCTCACGTACCTGATCGAGGGCGTGTTCAAGGTGAAGGCCGGCACGGACAACTTCTGGACCGCGGCGAACAGCTTCACCGCGATGCAGACGGTGCCCATCGGCTCACGCTGCATCATCCTCCTCCTGATCGACGCGGCCGGTGCGGCCTCGGCGATTCAGGGGCCCATCGGGACGACCGATTTGTTGGCGACCGTCCCCGTGGACACGATCCCGCAGGCCAAGGCCATCGTAGGGACCGTGAAGGTGGTGACGGGAACGGCGAACTTCGTACCCGGTACCGACGCGTGGAACAAAGCGAACGTGGCGTTCACGTTTGCGGACGGCTACGACGCCTCGATGGTGGGGTGTCCCCGGATCCTGACCCGCGTCTGATGCGCGAGGTCAGGCCGGAGTGGATCGCGGCGCTGAAGGCAGTCGATGGTGGCGCCGAGCTGCGGTGGAACAGCACTGTCGGGCGCTGGGAGTTCATCCTCTCCAGCGCCGACGGTGTGCCGCGGAGCCAGTTCTGGGGCTGGTTCTACCGGATAGAACGCGGTAAGCGGGTGCCCACGACGCCCGACCCCGTGACGGGGCTGTATCCGTTCCGGGACTTGGACGATGACGCGATGCGCGAGGCGATCGACAACCTCACGCGGTCCTTCATCGGGAACCCGTTCGATGGCGCTGGCACCACGCGGCGCGAAGTGATGCGGCGGTATCGGTATAACCGCGAGCTGCAGTCTCAGAAGTACCGAGAGGCAGGCGAAGCGTTCGCCGACATGGCGGCGGAGCGCGGACGACGGCTCCGTGGCGCCCCCCTGATTCACGTACCCGTGACGATCGGCAAATAGGAGGAGCGATGGGCGACTGGAGACTAGTGATCGAGGGCCACGGCTCGCATCACAACAAGGATGTGGCGGAGGACGCCAACATCTTGGCCGGGGAGTTCGTCGACCGGCTGCGGGCCAAGGGCCAGCACGTTCGGCAGGTGACCTTCTACGCCGGCGAGGGGCAACCGGGAGACGACCTCACCGCAGGGGCAGAGGCGAACCGGCGCTTCTACGGCGAGATGGTGCCGCCCGCGGCGGAGGACGTGAAGCAGAGCCGCAGGCACCGGCTGCGCGTCGCTGCTGACGAGCCGGAGTCGCCACCGCCGGAACCGCCGGCGTCGGTCGTCGGGGAGGAAGAGTCGCCCTCACCGGACGCCGAGCCCCTGTAACGACGTACACGGACGCCAACGCGAGGAGCGAGCGGATGAAGCTGCACGAGACGAACTGGGATGCACCAGGTGGGGCTGCCACGGTCGAGGTGGAGTACCCCGACGCGCTGATTCAGGACTTCATGAACTGGATCCGGAAGACGACCGCGTGGCTCGAGAATCCCGAGCTCGTCGAGCGCCGGGTGCGGCGGCTCAACGGACTACTGGCCGACCACCGCAACACGGTGGGACCGAGTGCCTCACCGGTGGCCACCACCGGATTGCTGGGTCGGATGGCCGACCCGGCGTTCCGTGCAGCGGTGGAGGCAGCGCTGCGGGAGTACCGCCTGATCCAGGCGAAGGTGAACAGAACCGCCGCGCTCGAGCGAGCGCGCGCCGCGAAGAAGGAGAAGGCCGGTGCCGTTTAGGTCCGACGCACAGCGCAAGGCGATGTACGCCGCCGCGGCTGGCCACGGCAAGGTCGGAATCCCGCAGGGCGCCGCGAAGCGGTTCATTGCGCACAGCCACGGGGAGTCGACGGGCCACTTGCCCGAGCACGTCAAGCGGGTGCGAAAAGATGTCGGGAAGGGACTGATGAAGCGGTAGAACGCCGCGGGGAAGACAAACGGTGCGTCGCCGGGCCCATAACCCGGACACAGGCGGTTCAATTCCGCCCCCCGCTACTCGCAGATCAGGGCCAAGCCTCTCGCGCAGCCCATCACCGTCCAGTGAGGACCGCGCGTGAACCGTGGCACCCTGAAGACGCTGATCCGGACGTACCTCTTCACGTCCGACGACGACCCGGCCTACAGCGATACGGTGCTCGATCCGATCGCGCAGCAGGCGTACGACAGCGTCTTGTCGGACATCAATCAGGCCAAGCCCGACTACCTCTCGAAGACCGTCACGCTCGCCGCGGATTCCAGCGCCAGCCACGACTACATCTTCGCGACCCAAGCCGTTCCCATCGACGACTTCGCCTCGTGGCTGGAGGTGCGCTACACCGACGAGGATGGGACGGCGCTGGAGGAGGCGCGGCTCGAGGAGTTGCGCGGCGCCGGCTCTGACTTCTTCGCTATCACCGGGCCCGACGAGGCCCCAGTGCTGACCACTTCGAAGGACTCCCCGGCCGGCACGCCGCTCTTCTTCCGCTACGGCTATTGGCCCGCCGACTTCGTCGACGACTCAAGTACGCTGGCGGGGGTGCCCGTGAAGTACCACGATGTGGTGGCGCTCGAGGCCCTGTTTGCCTATGGACTCGGCGGGGAGCAGCGGTTGCCGCCCGAGCTGTTCAACCGGTGGCGGGACCGCAAGGCGCAGATGCTGGCGCGCGTCGGCCGCCGCGGCGTGCAGAACAGCCGCTCGCGGCTGGTGGACGTGGACCTCTAATGGCGAACGACACCATCGGGATCGACGAGCCATCCGCGATCGACAAACTACTCGATACGGAGAGCCTGGTCGTCGGTGCGAACACGGTGCATCGCGAGCGCACGCAGATCGCCGGCGACGCAGCGGCGGCCATCGCCAAGGTCACCAACGCCGACCCGGCCGGAGGCGACTACGCCCTGGCGGTGCGGACGATCCCCGGTGCTACGGCGACCCCGGTCTCGGCCGCGAGTCTGCCGCTTCCCACCGGCGCCGCGACGGGGGCGAAGCAGGATACGGGGAACGCGTCGCTCGCGAGCATCGACGGAAAGGTCGCGACCGAGACCACGCTCGCGCTCATCAAGGCGAAGACCGACAACCTCGACGTGGCGCTGTCCACGCGGACGAAACCGACCGACGTGCAGGCGGTGAGTGCCACGTCTCTCCCCCTCCCAACCGGGGCGGCGCAAGACGCGACCCTGACGGGGGGCACGGCCAAGGGGATTGTGCGGGGCGGGGCGAAAGGCGCGACGGCCGCCGCCGATGTTACGAGCACCGCGGAAGGCGCGGACCACCAAGCCATCGACGTGCAGTTGTATCACGGCGCCGTCGCGAAGGACCCTACGGCGATCCGGGCGCTGACGACCGCCGATGCGGTGAACGTCGGGCAATGGTTCGGGTCAGCCGTGCCGACGGTCGGCCAGAAGGTGATGGCCTCCAGCGTGCCCGTCGTGATGGCATCGGACCAGGGCGTCATCCCGGTGAGCGACAACGCAGGCTCCTTGACCGTCGACGCGCCGGTTGCCACCCCGGTGTTCGCGCGCCTCTCGGACGGTGCGGCGGCACTGATTGCCCAGAAAACGATGGCACTGTCTCTACCGGTCGTCGTGGCGAGCGACCAGAGCGTGCTGTCGGTGATTGGCGACGTGGACCACGACGCCGTGAACACCCTGAAGAACTTCCAGGGCGCCGGGCACGCCTCCCCGAGCGACGTGCCCCCGGCGCTCGTGTCGGCCGCGGGTGATCGCGCGCGCATCTGGGTGGACCGGGCGGGCGCGCAGATCATGCGCCGGCGGAAGCTGCGCGAGTCGTACACCGCCGTCTGCCGGCTCGCCGAGACGACGGCCCGCCTGGACTTCACCTTCACGCACGTCGCCAACACCAACAAGCAACTCGTCACCTTTCACCATCCGGCGACGGCGGTCAAGGAGATTCGGATTCAGAAGGTCGTGATCTTCGCCACGCTCCTCGGGACGGCGGCGGGGTTCTGGTGCGTCGAGCTCCGCGCCATCACCGGCACGCCCGCGACGGGGAATCCGGCGATCACGCCAAAGGCGCACCGACTCGATGCGGCGGCGACCGAAGCGGTCTGCCTGGTGCTGCCGACGACGGGCGGGACCGACGCGACGCCGAACTCGCCCTATGGGAGCTTTACCGTCGATCACGGAATCGAGGCAACGACGCCGCCGGTCGCGCACCCGTTGGTCTCGGGGCTGACGGCGGGCTTCCCGTTCACGCTGTACGACGCCTCTGCCGAGGACGATGAGATGCACCCGATCATCCTGCGCGTCGGCACGCTGGAGGGCGTGGCGATCAACAGCCGCGACACCGCAGCGATGGTGCTCCGCGCGTGGGCCATCATCAAATACACCGAGGAGATTCCCTGAAATGGCCAAGGCTCGCATCACACTGACCGACGGCACCGTCCTCGACGGCGTGAGCAATCTCGCGCAGCGACCCGCAGCGCTCTACTTCACTGACCCGGAGGCTGGGCGCCGTCAGGTGCTGCTGAATGACGTGCAGCAGATCCAGATCGTGAACGAGTCGACTGAGGCCGTGCCGCCCGAGCCCTTCCGCCCTCTCGCGGATGGTGACATCGCGACGCTCCCACCCGAGCCGACTGGATGAAGCGGTTCCTGCGGGCACTGTGGCGGGGCTTCCGGTGGCTGGTGACGCCGTTCTGGCTCATGCGCCTCCGACACTCCGTGTGTTGCCGGCCTGCGGCGCGCGCGGCGGTACGGCGCGCCACGGCGGGCGCGGGCGGCATCGACCGCGTGTGGGTGTCGGCCTATCAGGACGCGGGCGCGCGGGGCTGCTCGCTCTCGGGCTGGCGGCGCCGGCTGATGCTCTACTGGTACGCCGCCAACGACCTCGGCTGGCACCAAGAAGGGATCGAGGGATGCCGCGACTAGCCTTTCACTCCGCCTTCTGGATGGAGCCGCCGCCCACACCGGGGGCCAGTGGCGATGCACGGCGTGACTCCACAAGCCTGCTGCAGCTGAGCTGGGCGGGGCTCCGGATGATCGCCTGGCTGGCACTCACTTTCTTCCGAGGCTGATATGAACCAAGCGGAGATGATCCTCAACGGCGCGGCGGTACAGTCGGCGACGGCCGACAACGCGATCGCGACCGTCACGCTCGCCGCCACACAGGGCGTCAGGCACTTCATCGCGGGGATCGACGCCGACTACTCGGTGGCGGTCGCGCTCATCAAGACGATCACGCTCAAGTTCGGCGCGACCACGGTCTTCGTGTGGCGATGGGACTTCTCGAAGGGACCGTTCCAGCGGAACTTCCCGGTCGCCGTGCATGGGGATTACAACCAAGCGGTGACGGTCGAGCTCGAGGCTGCTGGCAACGGCGGGCAGACGGGCCGCGTCGGGGTCTGGAAGGCAACCGCCTAAACGCAAGAGGGAAACATGGCTGCTGTTTCTGGGACAGCAATCGCCGATTTCGTGGCGGTACTACCGCGTCACCGCACCGTCTTTCACACCGTCATCGACGCGGAGATCGACCGAGTCGGGCAGGCGCTCGTAGTCGAACTGGACCTCCGGTGGGGGTTCACCGGCAGCGACAACGTGCTCGCTGACTACTTAGCGGCTGTGCCGGATTCGGTGCAGGTCGCGGGCATCGGGGCATAAGTGAAGCTCTTCGGGCTGAACCTGAACGGCTGGCGCCAGCCCAAGGGCGGCCGGTGGCAGCTCGAGCTGCCGCGGCTCACGCTGCCGACCGTCCTGACCGCCGGTACCATCGTGGCGGTGGGGTCTGCCCTACTCCTCGGGTGGATGCCCGAGGTCGTGGCGTGGCTCGGGCGGCATGGCCTTCCGGCGGCCTTGGGGCTCCCCCTGTTCGGGATGACGAAGTACGCGTGGGGCGATGTCGACCAGCTCGAAGATGCGATCGCCTCTGGCCGAGCGTCGGGAGAGATCAGTGCCGCCATTCCCGGGCTCGACAGTTTCGCCATGTCGGCCCGGCGCGACGCCGCGATCGCGGAACTGATGGCCGCCAGCGCTGGCACCATTCTCGGCGGCGCTATCGTCTTTAACATCAAGGATCCACGGTTCGCAGGTGGAGCGAAGGGCGACAATGCCACCGACGATACGCCCGCGATTCAGGCCGCCATCGACGCCGCGAAGGCGGCCGAGGGTGTCGTCATCGCCCCCCCCGGCCAGTACCGGTTCACGAACCTTCGCGTGTACAACAAGACGACGATCAACGGGCTTGGTGGCATCGTCATCAATAGCGGCCAGGGCACGCGGGCCATCACCGAGTTTGTGCAGATCGCTGGCACGGCCGACGTATTCGTTAAGCGTGGGGACACCTCACAGAACCTCATCGGCGTGATCCTGCGGGACCTCTGCTTCAACGGCGTCCTCAATGCGTCGAACACCGGCGGGGTCCAGCTCGACGAGGCGGGGCGTTGTCGGTGCGA
>Ga0222622_10000278_pt1 | contig 18434 bp, 16 predicted proteins | sample PLM2_5_b1metaG_FD_177335 | JGI IMG/M metagenome (GOLD analysis project Ga0222622, IMG submission 177335) | Groundwater sediment microbial communities from an aquifer in East River, Colorado, USA - PLM2_5_b1 | ecosystem: Environmental > Terrestrial > Soil > Riparian zone | place: USA: East...
AAAAGAATGATTCGATTTATCGAATGTCCGTCGACGGAAAAAATTTGAAACGCCTGATCAAGAACGCGCGCTTTCCGAGCGTTAGCGCGCCGAATGCATGAAGCAATTCATTGGTGCGATCTTTCTTTGCGTCGCGTTTTGCGCACTCGTTAACGCCGAGCAGCGCAAAATGGCATACGAACGCGGCGAAAACATCTTCGTTGCCAACGCGGACGGTACACATTCTAAAAAAATTGCGGAGGGCGCGTTGCCCGAAGTTTCGCCGGACGGCACACGTGTCGCGTTTAACACTGAAGGCGATGCGAAGAATCGCCCCGGTCCGGAGCGTCACATTGCAATCGCCGACGTCGCCAGTGGCAAAGTGACCGTTCTACCAAATATTTCGAGCGACAATTGCTTCGGTCCTGTCTGGTCGCCGGATGGAAAACAGCTCGCTTTTTCAATTATGGCAGACAAGGCTTGGCAACTCGGTTTGGTGAACGCCGATGGCTCCGGGTTCCGGTTTGTGAAGAATGCAGAGCTAAGGCCCGAATCGTTTGGCGCGCCGGAATGGGCGCGCGATGGCAAATCGATTTTCTGCCACGATCTCGACAATATTTACCAGATCGATCTCGATGGAAATGTTCTGAAGAAGTGGGAGCTCGCGAAAATCTTGACTGACGCGAGCATGAACGGCGGCGATCGACTGAGTGTTTCGCCTGACGGCAAGGCGTTGCTGATGGATGTCGATTGCGGCTCAGAGCACGAGCGCAAAAACTGGGATGGTCCGCAGCCGGCTATTGAAAAGTTCGATCTCAGCGGCGACAAGGCGGTTCGCATTACGGGCAAGGACGATTTTGTTTGGGAACCGTTTTGGCTGAGTGCCAACGAATTCCTCTGCATCATTCAGAAGGAAAAGGAAAATCAGCCGTCAATTTATCGGATGACGCTGGACGGCAAAAGTCCGAAGCTGCTCGTGAAACGCGCGCGAACGCCGAGCGCGAGCGCGCCGTAAAGATTACGTCAATAAGACACTGTCATGTTGAGCGGAGCGAAACATCTCTGGCCTATTCCTTGCGAGGATCAGTCCAAAAATTAATCCGAGATTCTTCGCTCCGCTCAGAATGACAACCGTTCTTATAGGCTCTCGCCTTAGCTCAGAAGCTCCCGAGCTCTTGCCAGCGCTTCCGCGATCTTGCTCGTGTCTTTGCCAGCGCCTTGCGCGCTTTCCGGCCGGCCGCCGCCTTTTCCGCCAACAATTGGTGCGATCTGTTGGATTAGCTTGTTCGCCTGAAGTTTCGCGGTCAACGCCGAAGGGACATAAGCGACCAAAGCGACTGATGCGTCTCGCGTGCCGGCGAGAAAGATCGGGCCTTTGGATTTGGACTTCAACGCATCCACGACTGCTTGGAGCAGTTTCCCATCCGCGTCTGCCACTTCCGCCACGCAGAAACTTTTTCCCGCGTGCGCCGCCACCAGCTCATTAGCGATTCGAGCAGCGCGGCTTTTTAACTCTGCCTCGGCAGCCTTGGAACTTTTCTTTTCCCATTCCCGAACCTCGGATTCCACTTTTTCGAGATGCGCCGCGCGAGCATCGATCTGTTTCAGCATTTCAACCGTCCCTCCGCTCTTCCGGAAATTTGGTAACGCGGCGATGTCCGGCTTCTTGCGCGCTAGCATTTCAAACTTTTCCTGTTGGTTTGCAGCTTCCTTTTCTGCCCAAGCACGCGCCGCATCACCCGCGACCGCTTCAATTCGCCGAATACCTGCGGCTATCGCTTCTTCCCTCACAATGCGAAACGCGCCAATTTCACCTGTCGATCTTACGTGCGTTCCGCCGCATAGCTCCATCGAGTAACCGTTGAGCGCATTCGGCGAACCGCCGATTTGGAGAACGCGCACGGTGTCCCCGTACTTTTCGCCAAAGAACTGAATGATGTCTTTTCGCTGTTTCGCATCGGCGAATGGGATTTCAGTCCACGAAACCGGCGTGTTCTCCGCGATTTTTTCGTTCACCAGTTTCTCTACATCGCGCAAGTGCTGCTTCGTGAGTGGCGCGCTTGAGAAATCGAACGTCAGCTTATCGGGCCCGACATAGCTTCCCTTTTGCGACGCATCACGCGAGACAACTTCGTGCAATGCCCAATGCAATAAATGCGTGACTGTGTGATGTCGCTCGATCGCGTGACGACGATCAACGTCAACGCGAACAATTACCGTAGAGCCCGGATTTGGAGCCAGCTCATCTTCGATGAAATGGATCCAAGTGCCGCCAAGCTTTCGAGTATCAGCAATTCGGAAAAATCTAGCGATGGCAGTATCGCTTGTCTCAAACATTCCCGTATCCCCAACTTGGCCCCCCATCTCGGGATAACAGGGTGACACGGCCAATACGACAGCCGTTTTATCTTTGAGAGACGCAACTTCTTCCACCTTGGAAACGGCTTCGAGATCGTCGTAACCAACAAACCTCGTTGGATCCTTCGTTTCAATCTCAGATAGTTCGACAATCTGTTTCTTTTGCGCGCTGCGTGCGCGTGCGCGCTGTTCCTCCATCAACCTATCAAAACCGTCCTTATCAACGGTAAAGCCACGCTCACGAGCCATGAGCTCGGTCAGATCAAACGGGAATCCATAAGTGTCGTACAGCTTGAATACGAATCTCCCTGGCATGATTACCCATCCGCCGAGCGGGGCGACTTTAGGGATATCTTGCTCGAGAAGTGCGATCATTTGATTGAATTCCTCAATACCCTTGTCGAGCGTCCTGTTAAACGCTTCTTCCTCGCGCTTGATCGTTTCCTTGATTGCTCTTTGTTTCGCGCGGACTTCAGGGAAAACGCCGCCCATCGTTTGCGCGACGATATCAACGAGTTTGAAGAAGAACGGCTCGTGAAATTCGAGCGTGCGGCCGTAGCGAACGGCACGACGCAAGATCCGGCGCAGGACGTAACTGCGGCCTTCGTTCGAAGGAATGATTCCGTCGGCGATCGCGAACGAGAGCGCCCGGATGTGATCGGCGATGACGCGAAATGCGATGTCGATCTTCTCTTGCTCATTCTGATTTTGTAGGGCGGCTGTGTCAGCCGCCGGCGTCTCGCAGAGACGCCCTACAATTGGCAATGTCGAACGATATTTTTTTCCGCTCAGTTTTTCCAGCTCGTCGAAGATGGGGCGAAAAATGTCGGTCTCGTAATTTGAAATGATTCCAGAGAAATCCGTGAAATTGTTTGTGCCTTGAATGATTGCGGTCACGCGCTCGAAACCCATTCCGGTATCGACGTGACGCTGGGGTAGCGGCGTGAATGTGCCATCGGGATTCGCGTTGAACTGAATGAACACCAAATTCCAAATCTCGATGCAGCGCGGGTCTTCCTTGTTCACGAGAGCGCCGCGGGTGTCGCCGTCCGGAGTAAGATCGACATGCACTTCCGAGCACGGTCCGCACGGGCCGGTGTCGCCCATCATCCAGAAATTGTCAGCCTTGCCACTGCTTAGGACATGAATAGCCGGATCGAGATCGGCTTCGCGAAACAAATGCGCCCAGTGCTCGTATGCTTCCTGGTCGAACTCGCTCGGTTCTCCGGGACCGGGCTTGTAAACAGTCGCGTAAAGCCGTTGTGCCGGAAACTTCCAGCGTTCGACGAGTAATTCCCACGCCCACTCAATTGCTTCCTTCTTGAAATAATCACCGAAGCTCCAATTGCCGAGCATCTCGAAAAACGTGTGGTGATACGTGTCGAGCCCGACGTCTTCCAGATCATTATGTTTGCCGCCGGCGCGGATGCACTTTTGCGTGTCAGCCACACGCGGCGGCTTCCACTGCGGCTTTTGTTGTCCGAGAAAAATCGGCACGAACTGGTTCATCCCGGCATTGGTGAAAAGGAGATTCGGCGCGTCAGGAAGCAGCGACGACGACGGAACAATCGTGTGCTGTTTCTCGCGAAAGAAGTCGAGAAACGATTGCCGGATCTCAGCCGAGGTCATCATTTGCTAACCACGAATGAACACGAATAAACACGAATTTCAGGAAACCTGAAACCGCCACTCGGGATAAGTGCCGGTGGCTTGCTTCGCGATTGATGCGTCGCCGGGAAAGTTAGCTTTTCTCTTCGTCCAGCTTCACTTTGACCGCGGCTTCAATTTCCTCGTACAGGGCCTTGTCGTTCTTCAAAACTTCCTTTGCGGCGTCGCGCCCCTGGGCAAGCTGCGTGCCTTTGTAGTTCAACCATGAGCCCCGCTTCTCGACAATTTGTTTTTCCAAAGCCACATCGAGGAGTGCGCCGGTCGAGGAAATCCCCTCGTTATACATGATGTCGAATTCGGCCTCCGTAAACGGAGGCGCAACTTTGTTCTTCACGATCTTCATGCGGGTGCGATTGCCTGTAACGACGCCGTCGGTCTGCTTGATCGCGCCAATGCGGCGGATATCCACGCGAACGCTGGCATAGAATTTCAGCGCCTTTCCGCCGGGCGTCGTCTCTGGATTTCCAAACATCACGCCAATTTTTTCGCGGATTTGGTTTGTGAAAATGCAGCAGGTCCGCGCTTTTGAAATAAGCGACGTGAGTTTGCGCAAGGCCGCGCTCATGAGTCGCGCTTGGGCACCGACCGTGGTGTCGCCTATCTCGCCCTCCAGCTCAGCCCTGGTAACAAGCGCCGCGACCGAATCAAGGACAATTACATCGAGAGCGTTGGACCGCACCAGGGTCTCGCAAATCCGCAGCGCTTCCTCGCCGGAGCTTGGCTGAGACACCAGCAAATCGTCTAGATTGACGCCAAGTCTTTTCGCGTACGCCGGATCGAGCGCATGCTCGACGTCAATAAATGCCGCGAGTCCGCCACGCTTTTGCGCCTGCGCAATCACCGTCAGGGTAAGTGTCGTTTTTCCGGACGATTCAGGACCGAAAACTTCTACTACCCGGCCCCTGGGAAATCCGCCCACACCGAGAGCACGGTCGATCAAAATATTGCCGGTGGGAATGACATCGATATCGACAATTTTTTCATCGCCAAGACGCATGATCGCGCCTTCGCCGTAATCTTTGGCTATCTGCTGAATCGCCAGATCGAGGTTTTTGTTTCGCGCCGCCGTCAGTTTGTCAGCGGCTGTCTTTTCTTCGGTCTTTGTCGCCATATCAGGAGGACTCTAAGTACGACCCAGGCGACGATTCGCCAAGCAGAAAAAGGTAGGGCGGTTCACCCGAACCGCTCGCGACGTGCGCGACACCGCCGATGGAGCGCGGGCGATTGAGGTCAATCGCCCCTACCTGAAAACAACAAAGGCCGCGAATTTCCACGTTCACGGCCCTTGAGGTGCGACGAAGCTGACCGTTATGAAACGGTTATCTTCCGCGGTTTGACATGCTCCGCTTTGGGCAGAGTTACCGTCACCAAGCCCCGCTCTATTTTGCGCTGGGCCGCGTAGCGCCTTGACAGTTTAATTATTGAACGGTTAATCGCCTCGTGAACCCGCCAAATGAAAGCCGTCGCGAGCTCGATTCCGTCGTCGTCAATATCGAGCTGACTCTCGTCAGCATCATCCAGGGGGTCGCACTTTTCTTCCTAACCGACAACGCCCGTGCGTTAATGTCGACGCGGCAATGGAGTGCGTTTTTGTACGTCGCGGCAGGGTTGTGCGTGATTTTCATATTTTGGTCGCGTTCCGTTATCCACACCCTCACGCTAATTCGGTGGCCATTGGAGTTCGGCCACAACTTTTTCTACATCGCTTGCGCGCTCGGTGAAGCGATTCTTTTTAGCCGGCTCGATAATCCTCTCGCGTGGTTTCAACTAAGCGCCGCTTATTCAGGCATTGTTTGGCTGCTCTTTATTTACGACATGCGGCTGATACGCGCGCGCATCGCCGAATCACGTGCCGATTCCGAGCACGCTCTTTACTCCTGGGCCAGATCGGATCAGTTGCTCAATATTCGTCTGCTCGCCCCTCTGCTGATTGCGCTCAATCTCGTCTCTGCGTTCGCCATTTGGCGGTGGCCTGACTTGTTCATCGCTCGTGCCGGTCACATTTGGTTGATTAGCGCCCAACTTCTTTCCTTTATCGGTTACCTCTTTTATACCGGCCGTTACTTCAGCGCGATTGCGCCACTTGTCCTGCGGAGCCGGCAGGCAAATTAGCCGAACGCGATGTTGATGCGGCGCCCCGGAGTTCTTTGCCACGACTTGTCGCGGATCATTGCTGGTTCTCTTTTCGCCGATGGGTTCGCCTCTGGAGTCAATAGCTATCGCTCGAGGTGGACTTGCTGTCGAGATAAAGCACAACGAACGCGATGCCGAGCAATGGTTGAAGAATTTTTTGCAGAAGGTTCAGAGCGAAACCGGAAACATTAAAGCCCTGAGCTCGCTGGGCTTCAGTCAGTTGTTTTAGGAGCGCCTGGGGATCCTGTGTGGTCACCAATTGATCAAAATAGTGGTGAAGCGTCGTCCACTCGGAAACGAGTGTGACTGCGAGCACAAGCGCGAACCAAAGGGACGCAATGAACGCTCCGCGCCACAACGGGCGTTTAAACCAGGGAAGATCGCGTCCGCTATGGGCGAGTTTTCTGCTATCACGCAGTGAATCAATGAAGGCGGCGTTTTCTAGAACGGCAAACTGCTGCCAAAACAGAACGTTGACAAAGAAACGGCCGAACATCCAAACCTGCAGAACTAGCAAAGCGAGGACAAAAACGATCAACAACAATGAAGACGCTCCGGCAAGAGCCATGCCTGCGATAACCAATCCGAATACGATCAGCAGGAAGAACACGCCATAAACGAAGATACATAGCGCAGCGACGCGCGGCCAAAATCTGACAGCTTCATTTAGCGCCGCGACCAAACCGAGTCGACCTCCGCCGGCAATTTCAGCAGTGACAATCTGGACGCCCGCGACATAGATCGGCCACATCACCATCGACAGGACGAACATCAAAAGAGAAAAAGCCCCCGCGGCGAGAACGCGCCCATCGACATCTGAAGCGCGCCCGGTCGGCGCTAGTGCGGTCGTTGCCTGGCTGACTAGCGACGGCAGTAACACCAGCAGGGTAAGCCCAAGAAATTGAAAAAAGCCTTTGCGATAAATCTGCAATGTCTCGGTCAAAATGCGGCCGAAGCTGCGATGTCGCGTTTGTAGCGGCAGCTGTGTCGGCCGCGGGACGCTCGCCGCCGCGATCGGCCCTACATTGAACAACCCCGGAATCGCTGCCGCTGTGCTCCAAAGATCGGCACCCGCTTTTCGGGCTTCGTTTTCAGGAAGGAGCCTCCCCTCACTCTTCCATTCACGCAGCGTCTCGATATCCGTCGGCCCATACTCCTTTCCCTCGACGCGCACGATCCATTCTTCCGCCATGTCTTGATCATCCAGTATCATGCATTCAGAATCCAGCATCAGCCTTTCCCAATGAAACTGTTGCTTATCGATGGTCATTACTACGTTTATCGCTCGTTTTTCGCCATTCCCAATCTCTCCAATTCGCGGGGCGAACCGACCAACGCCATTTTCGGCTTTACGAAAACGCTGCGGCTAATGCTGAAACATTTGCAACCGGATTTAGGCGCAGTTGTATGGGACGAAGGCGTGCCGCAGAAGCGAGTGGAGCTGCAACCGGCGTACAAGGAGACGCGCAAAGAGATGCCCAAGCCCATGATTCCACAGCTCGAGTTCATTCAGGAACTCACACCTTTGCTGGGTTTTCGGAATATTTCCCTCCCAGATACTGAGGCTGACGACTTGATGGGCTGTTATGCCGTAGCCGCGTGCGAGCGGCCCGGGATGGGAGTCGTGCTCGCGACCAACGACAAGGATCTTTATCAATTGGTCGGGCCTTGCGTTAAAGTCTATACCACGGCGAAAGCGGACCTCTTCTCACCGAAGGATGCATTCGCGTTGTTGGGCGAAGACCAGGTTACTGCAAAATGGGAGGTTCCACCGAGGCTTATCGGCGATGTCCTCGCGTTGACCGGCGATTCGGTCGATAACATCCCGGGGATCGGCCTGGGTCGCAAAACCGCCGCAGGATTGATTCGCGAGTTTGGCGGATTGGAACCCTTGCTAAACAATATCGAGAAGGTGAAAAGCGCGAAAACGAGGGAGAAGCTCACCAAGGCTCGTGAGCAAATTTTGCAAAACCGAAAAATGGTCGAGCTCGATTGTCGCATTGAATTGCCTGTGCCGATCGATCAGCTCCAAATCGAACCTGATTATCCTGCGCTGATCGCGGCATTGGAACGGTGCGAATTTAAATCGCTGCTTCAGGAGGTGCGTGACGAAGCGGTGCGAATCGGATCTGACCAACAGGAGAACCTGCTGTAGCTCAAGGAGTTACGGACAGACACGAATTCTTCGTAAAAAATTCGAACAAACTCCGGGACCGGGTGTCGAAAGTAACAGGTTAAGGCGATTCGGGTGGTCGCACGATTTTCTTAGATTCGTTGTTTCTCCTTAGCGTGCGCTGCCCGAATCTTTTTTTGTCTCTCTGAGCGACAGAACGGTGGGGGCGACACTGCAGCGTGTCTGAGCCGTGGGTGTCTAATAGACCCGCTGGCATTTCGCAATTATCGTGGGCATTGCTCCGAGCTCATGAAGGCAAGACAATACGACCCCATCGCCGCCGCTCTCAAAGAAGACATCGGCGACGGCGATGTCACAACTGACTTTTTCGTGCCAGAAACGCTGCACGCAACCGGACGCATTATTGCTCGCGAAAAAACCGTCGTTGCCGGTACCGGAGCAGCTGCGGAAGTTTTTCGGCAGGTCGATGCTGCGATAGACATCCAGATTAGTCGCCGCGACGGCGATGACGTTGCGGCTGGCGACGTGATTATGGAAGTGCGTGGCCTGGCCCACTCAATTCTGAAGGCCGAACGCGTCGCGCTGAATTTTTTCCAGCATCTCTGCGGCATCGCAACGCTCACGCGCGAATTCATTAACGCTATTGGGACTGGTTCGACCAAGATACTGGATACACGCAAAACCATCCCTGGGTTGCGTTCGTTCGAAAAGGCTGCTGTGGTCGCCGGTGGCGGCGTTAATCATCGTTTTGGCTTGTACGACATGGTCATCATAAAAGACAATCATCTCGCTATCCTCGGAGGACTTTCCAGTTTTGCTGATCGAATTCGTCGTCTTCGGCAGGAGCGGCCGAACATCCGCATTGAAGTCGAGGCCGATGATCTTGAACAAGCACGCGCTTTTGTCGAGCTGGACGGCATCGACGTTATCCTTCTGGACAATATGACTCCCGCGCAAATTCGAGAAGCCCTGGCGCTGAGAAGGAACAATATCAAGTTCGAAGCAAGCGGCGGCATCACGTTGAAAAACGTGAAGCGCGTGGCAGCCACGGGCGTCGATTACATTTCCATTGGCGCGCTAACCAACGCCGCGCCCGCCATCGATATCGCGCTGGAAATGACACATGTTCCCCGGTGAAATTTTAGATCGGCTAATTGCCGATGAACTGAAAGTCCAATTGCCCTGCGCCGTCATTGGACGGAACACCATTGTGCTCGAGCAAACTGGTTCGACAAACGACGCGATTTTGCAGGTCGCATCTGCAAACTCAAACGAAGGTCTGGTTCTGTTTGCAGAGCATCAAACTGTCGGGCGTGGTCAGCGTGGCAATCGTTGGGAATCGCCGGCAGGGAAAGGGCTTTGGTTTTCAATTCTTTTGCGACCAAAAATCCAAATCAACGACTCTGCATGGCTCACGCTTTGGGCGATCGAAACTATTTCGGACGCTATTCGAACGGAGTTTTCTCTCGAACCGGCGATTAAGCTACCCAATGATATTCAGCTTTACGGGCGGAAAGTAGCCGGCGTGCTGGTGGAGATGCGCGCTCGAGAGAAGGCTCCGCACCTGGCTATTGTGGGAATCGGAATTAACGTGAACCAGTCGGTGGAAGATTTTCCGCCGGACCTGCAAAGCCGTGCAATCTCGCTTGCCATGGCGCTAAATCGGCTAGTTGATCGCCAGAAATTTGCAGTCGCTCTCCTGCAACACCTGGATCTGACCTATCGCAAAAGGTTCACGAGCGCGGGGCTGTAGCCGAGGCGCTAACCTAGGCTCGCTTGCAGGGTCAAACACCGAGCGCCGCCGCGGTTCAACACCACGGCTACAACTCCACAACCGGCTTAAGCTTTCGCCTGCTGCGCCAGCCAGTCCCGATAAACATTCGGCGAAATCTCCGATGGCTTGATCTCGCTGCGCCCCCCCCAGAAGACGTTTGTGTAAGAAACCGGAATGTCACTCAATCGAAGATGCCGATCTATCGCAGCCTTATGCTCGAGGAGCAGTTGTTTGTCAGTGCCGTGTGCCACAGCCATGACGTTGACGTTTTTAAATTCCGGTCCCGCTTCGCGCCAGTAGCAATGCGTCAGAATATGGTGACGACCTACCTCGCCGCCCGCTTCAATTTCACGACCGGACGGCACTGCCCAATGAAAAAGGGCGTTGAAGCGCGTGACACGCACACCGCCGGCCGACGGTTTGACGTGCTCGAGAAAAGTTGAAAAACGGCCGACAATCTTTCGGCCGCTCAGTGCTTCAGCAACGCGGTAGAATTCTTCCAATGATACGGCAGCTTCGTTCGCGCGCGCAGCCCAGGGCGTTGGCATGATCTCTTCCGGAGTAAATTCGCGCTTAAGCGCAAGCAGCACATTCCATTCGGGCTCGCTCAGCTCGACCATCTGCACTGGAATCATCTTTGCGGGCTGATCTGCCTTGCTGCCTGGTTCAATCGTTTTCCGGCGAACGTGGCCAACGCCGAGCGTGAAAATTCCTTTTGCGGGCATCAGACGAAAACGCTCCGCGCCAACCTTTTCTGCCAGCAGCTCGCAATGCGCTTGCAGCGAAAATCCCCGGGGAACTTTCAAGGTTGTCCAAAGTTTGTAGTCCGATCCGGCGCTGACAGTATCGGTCGAGCGCAGCACCACGTGACCAGAAAAAGGATCGCGCTCAAACATCCAATCGAAGGCGGCATCGATTTTATCCTCGGGCACTTTCCATGCGACCAGCGCGCCCTCAGCCAGATTCGTTGCAAGCAAAGTTTGCCGAACGCGCCTGATTGTTCGCGCACGCAACATCGCAGCAATCCGCGCCATAACGACGTCAACACCTACATCTGAGCGGCTCGCAATTTCCTCGAATGGCTCACGCACGAATCCCTCGATTTTGTCCTCGGAGATGGCAAGGATCCTCGCGTTGATAGGATCGTTGTGCTCGACCGGCAACATCCCAATTAATCGGTCGCGCCAGCAAACTTGTCCAACCACGCGCAGCGCACGCTCACACCCCAACCTGGCGGCTTCTTATCAGATCGCACAGACAAGCACCGCCGCAAAATGACAGCCCGTGCCGGTGAGGACGAACAGGTGCCACACAAAATGAGCGTAACGCAGGCGGTTGTTCACGAAAAACAACACGCCAGTTGTGTAAGCGATGCCACCGGCGATCAGCAAGAGCAGCGCCGAGAGCGGCACCGCGAGCGCGAGCGGCCGGATGAAAATCAGCGCAAGCCAGCCCATCCCCAGATAAAGCGTCATAGCGAATTTTCGATGGCGCGCGGCGCCGCGTGTCGCCTTTACCAAGACCCCGAACGCGGCCAATGCCCAGACGATTCCGAGCATCGTCCAACCCCAAACTCCACGAAGCGGCCCCAGAGCAAAGGGCGTATATGTGCCGGCGATCAACCAAAAAATCGCCGAGTGATCCAGGATTTGTAAAACCGATTTGATGCGCGTCTGAGGCCAGGCGTGATATAGCATCGAGCCGAAATACAGCAGCAACATCGTCGCAACAAAGACAATCGTGCCGACAAAAAAAGAAATGCTGCCATGGCGAAGTGCCGCCAGGAGCAAAATCGGCGCGCCGATTATCGCACCGACGAATCCAACCCCATGACTGATACTATTCGCCAGCTCCTCGCCACTGGATTGGGTCCATCTCGGCAGGGCCAGCGGCTCGTCAACAATAATCATCGCCGCACGATGCAATCCTCATCGCGCAATTTTGCAATCCTAAAATTGAGCCGCCACTGCGATGTGTCGGCAAGAGGTTGCAATCAGAGCCAAAACAACTTTTCGTCGAGCGAACGCACTCATGGCTATTACAAACGAAACGACATCAATTAAAGCCATTCTTTTCGATGCAGTCGGCACGCTCTTCAGATTAACAAAAACCGTAGGCGATCATTACGCCTATGTCGGTCGCGAAATCGGATTAGATCTCGATGCAAAAATTCTCGAGCGCGCATTTCACACAGCCTGGAAACAAATGCCGCAGCGCTCCGCCGTCGATGGGCCGCGTGAAGAAGACGACAAAGGCTGGTGGCGCGAACTGGTCAATCTCGTCCTCGACCAGGTCGCGCCTTCATTGGGTGCATTCGATCGGGACAATTTCTTCGAGGTCGCTTACGAACATTTTGCCGAAGCAAACGTTTGGGAGCTTTACCCGGAAGTTCCCGGCGTGTTGGAGAAATTGCAGCCGCGGTTCCAGCTCGCCGTGGTTTCAAATTTCGACGGACGTTTGCGCTTCATTCTCGAGCACCTCGGTATATCGAAGTATGTCGCGCACGTTTTCGTCTCCAGCGAGCTTGGAGCCGACAAACCAGATCCAGAAATTTATCGACGCGCACTGACGTTAATGAAGCTGCACCCGAAGCAGGTCCTCCATGTCGGCGATGACGCAGAACGAGACTGGGAGGCAGCCACTGCGGCGGGTTTATCGGTGTTTCAATTGGATCGGAAACGAAATTCGCTGCGGGATTTGCTCACGATCTTAAGCACGAATCGACACAAATGAACACTGGCGTAGCCGTGGCCCTGCGGGCCGCGCGCTCACAGGCGACCGCGTGGAATGTTATCCTGCGTAGGTACGGCGGATTTATGCATAATTGCGAAGCGATGAATTGATTTCGTGTCAGATGCTCACCGCGATGATCGGACGGTGCGATGAACAGACAAAAAGCTTCCGCAAAGACTCTGCGAAAAGTAAAATTGCCTTTCGTCCTCACCCATGGCTACGCGCGAGAGAGAAGCGAATGAACCGGATGCTCCGGTCAGAGTCTTCATTTCTGCTACCACGAAGGATTTGGGGACGGTGCGCGAGCTGGTCAAGCAAGCGCTTCTGACCATGGGCTGCATGCCCGTCGAGCAAACCAATTTCGCGCCCGATTACCGAAGTGTGCAGGGAATGATCGAGCACAAAATAGCCGACTGCGAAGCAGTCATCCACATCGTCGGCCTCCGATACGGTGCTGAGCCAGATCTGACGACGCTGCCCGAAGGCGAGGCCCGCCGTTCCTATACGCAGATGGAAGCGGACATCGCACGCCAGCTTGGAAAAAAACTCTATCTGTTCGTCTGCCTGGAAGATTTCCCGTACGATGACGCCCCGCCTGAAAGCGAAGATTTGCAGGCCTTACAACAAGCATACCGCGCGGAAATTTCCAAGAGGACGACCGTCCGCACGGAAGTAGCCGACCGGGAGGAGCTTGGCCGCAAAGTGCGCGAGCTACAGTTCGAGCTGGAAAAGCTCAAGATCAAGATAGGTCAAGACAGGCGGCGTATGGTCGCGCTATTGGCTGCATTATTGGTCGTGCTCGGCGGCATCGGTGCAGGCGTCTGGTGGTTTGTGCCCAGCGTGATCAAACACGAACACGAAATCAGCTTCGACCGTGGCAAAGCCCGGGAACAGCTCACCACAGAGATCAAGACGCAGGCGCAAAAAAAGATCGCTGCGGCTGGCGATGACTGGCGGAAGGTGAACGAGATCAAGAAATCGCGCGACCAGCAGTTGAGCGATCTCGGCCGAGTCCTGGAGCGCATCGATCAGACATTCCAAGCAGACGAAGCGAGTGAGAGCTATCGCAAAGCCACTGACCTGCTTGCAGCCAAAGGCGTTGATGAAGCCTTGGCTTATCTGGACGCACGCAAGACTGAGCGCAAGTCGCTCATCGAAACGCAAGCCAATCGGCGCGATCAGGAGGAGGCCGAGCTTCGCAAACTGCTCCAGGAGGAACTGCTCGACGCCTCACTGCTCGAGACGAAGTTCCAGTTTGATGCCGCTGAGGCCAAATATCGTCAGGTTGTGGAAAAGAGCGGCTCATGGGCAAATCCGCGCAACGATCTCACCAGGTTTCTGGCTCAGCGGGGCAAAGTGATTGATCCTGCGCTCGGAAACCGGAAGCTGCGGGAGGCGTTGGAGCTTTGTCGCGGGACGCTTGCTTTGACATCGCGAGATGCGGCGCCCCAGGACTGGGCTGATACCCAGAACAACCTGGGCAGCACGCTCGCCGATCTTGGGACACGCAGCTCCGGGGAACAGAGCGCCCAATATCTGGCCCAATCGGTTGCCGCCTTCCATAGCGCTTTGGAAGTGTATACGCGTGAGCAGTTGCCACAGGACTGGGCTCGAACCCAGAACAATCTGGGTGCCGTGCTCGGCGAGCTTGGGACACGCAGCTCCGGGGAACAGAGCGCCCAATATCTGACTCAATCGGTTGCCGCCTTCCATAGCGCTTTGGAAGTGAGAACCCGTGAGCAATTGCCACAGGACTGGGCTACGACCCAGAACAATCTGGGCAACGCGCTCAAAGACCTTGGGGAACGCAGCTCCGAAGAACAGAGCGCCCAATATCTGGCTCAATCGGTTGCCGTTTACCGTAGCGCTTTGGAAGTGAGAACCCGTGAGCAGTTGCCACAGGACTGGGCTATGACCCAGAACAATCTGGGCAACGCGCTCGAAGACCTTGGGACACGCAGCTCCGGGGAACAGAGCGCCCAATATCTGGCTCAATCGGTTGCCGCCTTCCGTAGCGCTTTGGAAGTGAGAACCCGTGAGCAGTTGCCACAGGACTGGGCTATGACCGAGAACAATCTGGGCCTTGTGCTCGATGAACTTGGGAGACGCAGCTCCGGGGAACAGAGCGCCCAATATCTGGCCCAATCGGTTGCCGCTTACCGTAGCGCCTTGGAAGTGTATACCCGTGAGCAGTTGCCACAGGACTGGGCTGGAACCGAGAACAATCTGGGCGACGCGCTCAAAGAGCTTGGGACCCGCAGCAGCGGGGAGCAAAGGACACGGTATTTGAAGGAAGCCATTACAGCTTGCGAAAACGCCTTAAGCATCTTTACGCCCGAAGCCGATCCTTATCGCAACGAGATTGTGCAGCGTAGTCTCGAAGCGGCGCGCCGCGAAAATCAGGTCGCGTCCCCAAAAAATCCACGTTGACGCGCTGACGCCGCACTTATCAGAACTGAGACGGCGTGAGCGTTGCCTCCCTATAGGCGGTGGCTGTTGACGAATACTTGCCAAATAGACGGTGTTTTAATGCGTTTTGGTGCGTCTCGTTGCGCGCTCAACAAATTACCTATTTTCATAGGTAAAACACCTCTCAAGAGGGCTTGGGTCGGCCGGGACTCGAACCCGGAACCAACGCCTTAAAAGGGCGCTGCTCTACCGATTGAGCTACCGACCCCGCGCAGGAATTCACTTTGTAGTGCCTGCGAGATTTTTCAATGTACAATGACGCGCCGCAGGACATGATCTCGCATAAACACAAATGCATTTTTGTTGAGGTGCCCAAGACGGGGTCGACCAGCGTGAGGGCCATTCTCGGGAAAGCTTGGAAACCGCATCTGAATTTGTGGCAGATCAAAAACCAGATGGAGACGTATTGGACGCGCTATGGCGGAAGAAAGAATCGGATTTTGGCGGGCCTGTATTTGTTTCTTCCGGAAGAGCGCCGAAGAGAAATCGGGCGCAAACAATTTGAGACCTACTTCAAGTTCGGATTTGTGCGCAATCCGTGGGACCGCGTTGTCTCGCTGTATGAGCGTACCGAAGCGTTACAGCTCAGAAACGAAATGACCTTCGAACAATTTGTCGATTGGATCGAGTACAGCAGCGCAACCTGCGTTCACTCATCTCCGCATCGTTATCAATTGGATTGGTTTGTCGATCCCAACGGAAATGAGCTGGCGGATTTCATCGGAAAATTCGAACGGCTCGACGAAGACTGGGCTTTTGTGGCAGAAAAGCTCGGTTTGAATGAGAAGTTGCCGCATCGAAGAGCCAATCCTCGGGAACGACATTACACCGAGTACTACACTCCCCGCACAAGAGATGTGATTGCGAACAAGTTCAGAATAGATATCGAACGTTTCGGCTATGAATTTTCCCCATAAAATAAAAGCGATCGTGCTCACATGTGATCGGTATCACGTGATCACACGCCATATGATTTACCAGTACGACCGGCTGTGGCCGGATCATCCTTTTGTTTTTCACGTCCCCTATCAGGAGCTTGGCGGGACTGACACCAACCGGGTCAAGTATTTCCCGTCGCCCTCCGATATCAAGGGGACCGTGCTGCATTTGCTCGCAGAGATAGATGACGAAGAGTGGATCTACTGGTGTGTAGACGACAAATACCCGATTCAACTTCCTACCGAGAAGGTCGCCAGTCTCATTTCTCATGCCATGCGCTTGCCGGAGATAGATGGCCTGTTGTTCTGCCGATGCAGAGCGACGTTGAGCAGCCCCTGGTTCACTCTTCACCCTCACAAAACCAAAAATCTATTTGGCGACGTCTATCTTGAGCGAAAAACTTGGTCCCAAATATGGATTCATCAGATCATGCGCGCGAAAGTGCTCAGGCATCTGTTCACGCATTTGCCGGACCACATTCCAAGCGCGAAAGCAATGGATGACCTGAAAGACGAGGTGCCAAAGTTGCCCGAGCACCGGCTGTTTGTGACGGAGAAAAATTTCGCCGTGTTCGGAGAGAGCACCCGAAAGGGCGATATCACGCAAAACTGTTACGAGAGTATCATGGAGGCAGGGATTGAGTTGCCGGAATGGTTTCAGCGTCCGAACGGCGAATCCGTCACACTCGGAAAACTGTAATTTTCATTGCGCCTCGAACGTGTAACTAAACCGTTCGATCTCCGCAGCAAACCGCGTGCGCACGAGTTCGTGAAGTTCTTCATCATAATATTTTGAATAATGATCGCGGCTGGAGCGGTTATATCGCGGTAGTGTTGTCGGCGAAATGCCCAGAGCCCCGCAGACGGTGCGAAAATCGTCCGCCAGATTCTCGAAACGCATCACGTAATCGACGTTCGCGAACGGGTCCTCTTCGCCGTCATCCAGCCGCAGATAGTCTACAACCGAGACGGCTTTACAAATTATCTTGCGGAATCTTTTCCGGTCCCAAGTTTCCGGAGTTTGCGTAGGCGTAAAATAATATGAGACCATCCGGTCCCACGGGTTTCGCACGCAGGTGAATTTATAAAGATCGCGAAACTGCTCGTGCCCCAAGGCATCGCGATATTCGGAAAGCGTAGAGTGTTTCTTGATCTTGTGGTTCGGATTCCGCAGTCCGAACCGCTCGATCCCGTCCTGTTCCTTACGTAAAGCAACGAGCTGATCTTCCGAATAATCGCGCAGCGCACTCTGAATCGAGTTGCCCGCGGTTTTTGGAATGTGAATGAAAAGAAAACGTTTTTGCAATGAGATCATTCGTGCGGTCGCAATCTACGATGCGTTGTTAGGCCGTGCGAGTACTGGCGAGCATTTGGCGAGCGTGCGAAAGGTTGCGTCAGGAACAATGATCCTTTCGCATAAGCACAAGTTCATTTTCATCAAGACGGCAAAGACCGCTGGGACCAGCATCGAGGTGTACCTGTCAAAGCAGTGTGGCCCTAAAGATGTAGTGACGCCGATCGCGCCGCCAATCGAGGGACATCAGCCGCGCAATTACGAGGGATTTATTAATCCAATTCCAGAAATCTTTCAGCGGCCTGGCAAAGTCTTCTCAGCATTGCGACGCGCCGTTACAAGTCGCGAGAAATTTTATAATCATATGCCAGCATTGGAAGTTAAGAACCAAGTTCCCGCCGATATCTGGAACGACTATTTCAAGTTCTGCGTGGAACGAAATCCATGGGACAAAATTTTGTCTCACTATCACATGCACGCCGCTCGTGAAGGCGGCTCGCTTTCACTCGATGAATATCTCGCACGGGGCAGGTTTCCCATTAACTACTTCCGATACACCGACCGCTCCGGAAGAAAAATGATCGTCGACCGAATTGTTCGCTACGAAAACCTGCTTGCCGAGCTCAGTGAAGTATTCTCGCAACTAGACATCCCGTTTAATGGAAACCTTGGCGTCGCAGCCAAATCAGAATACCGAACCGATCGCAGACCGTATCAGCAGGTCTTTAATGACGACCAACGACGAATCGTAGAAAAAGAGTTCGCCAAAGAGATCGAACTGCACGGCTACCGTTTTTGAGTTACTACCGCGACATTCTTTTGCGCAGCTCGGAACGGAATCGTGTGTTTTGGCCTTTGAGTTCGGCGAAAAGCTCCAGCGTACCCAAGGCTCTGCGCAACATATCTCGCTATTTAGCTGTACGGAGATACGTACACAGCTTTTCATATAGTGCG
>Ga0222622_10000281_pt1 | contig 18337 bp, 12 predicted proteins | sample PLM2_5_b1metaG_FD_177335 | JGI IMG/M metagenome (GOLD analysis project Ga0222622, IMG submission 177335) | Groundwater sediment microbial communities from an aquifer in East River, Colorado, USA - PLM2_5_b1 | ecosystem: Environmental > Terrestrial > Soil > Riparian zone | place: USA: East...
TTGCGCGCAGCGCGCGGGTGCAAGGGGTCGTCATTCTTGAAGCGGTGATCGACGAACGCGGCGAAGTTGGGCGGATCAAGGTGCTGCGGTCGGTACCGCTTCTCGATCAGGCGGCGATTACTGCGGTGCAACAGTGGCGCTATACTCCGACGCTGTTGAACGGCGTGCCGGTTTCCGTGCTGATGACGATCACCGTCAACTTCACGCTCCAGAACTGATGCCAGCGTGGGCCATTGCGCTGGTTGTGGCTCTCTACGCGTCGCAGGCCGACGTTGTTGATCCACTCCTGCGCTCCGCCGTTGAACGTTTTTACGCGACGCAGGAGGCGGAGGACGTCGCCGGTTACCTGTCGCTGTGGTCGTCAACGGCGGAGCGCCCGCGCCCCGAGCAGCTGAAGTTCATCTTCGACGCGGGCGACGACAAGTTCTCGCAACTCTCTATCGCGTCCGTCCACACCCGCGGTCCGTTGACGATCGTGCGGGTGTCAGTCACCCGGGACCGCACCAGCGCCAACCGTCGTCCCGACGGCTCGCCGTTCGTGTTTCACACCTCATGGGTCGCGGCGCTGACCTACGTGCGCGAGGGAAGCGACTGGAAGCTGGTACGCGAAGGCACGCCGGCGGATGCCCTGGCTGACGCGCTGATCGCGGCGTCTGATTCGGCGGAGCGCGACAGGCTGCTCGCCGAAGAGCCGGATCTCGTCGGACCCTCACTCGTCTCCGCCGTGTCGCGCCAAGCCTCATCGGCCGCGCAGCGAGCAGCTTATCCGCGGGCGCAAGCACTGTTCGAGCGCGCGCTCGACCTGGCGATACGAATCGGCGACAAGCAGTTGCAGGCCGATATGCTGCAAAACATCGGCAATGCGCTTTACTATCAGCGCAACTTCGCCGCCGCTCGACCGGTCTACGAGCAGTTTGTCGCGATCGAACGGGAATTGGGCAATGACGAGGGTATCGCGCTCGCGCTCGTTGGTCTCGGCACCGCCCAGTATTCGCAGTTCGAATACACCGACGCGTTCGCCACATTTCGCGAAGCGCTGGCGATCCAGGAACGGCTGAACGACACAGCTGCGCTCGCCACGACACTTATCAACACCGGCAACATCCAATTTGTCGAGGGAGACTTCAGCGGCGCCATTGCCGATTACCGCCGCGCCCGTGAGTTGTATCGCTCGGGCGCCGACACCCGTGGCGAAGCGAGCGCGCTCGACGGACTCGGGCGATCGCTCGCCGCGCAGGGGGACTTCGCTGCTGCCCTCGATGCGTTCAACGGCGTGTTGGAGGAGGGCAGGCGCAGCAACAATGCCGGACTACGGGGTGGCGCGTTGTTCAGCATCGCCGACGTGCACATGCGGTTGGGGAACCTCGACGTCGCAAGAGGACTGTTCGAGCAAAGCCGGACCGAGTTCGACCGTCTCGGTGATCAGCCGAACGTCGGGCATGCGTTTCAGGCCATGGGGAAAACCGATCTGCTGGCCGGACGGTTTGCGACCGCGGAGGATCTCTTCACCCGCAGTGCGGCAGCCTGCACAAAAGGAAACGATCCGGAGTGTGTCGCCCATGCGACTGTTGGTACTGCCTTTGCGCAGTCGCTGCAGCAGCATCACGTTCTGGCGGTTACGACGTATCGCCGGGCGATCGCGCTATTCACGACGCTCAAGAAACGTGAAGATGCCGCGCGCGCGGAGATCGGGCTGTCGCAGGCGCTGACCGGAAGCGGCGAGTATGCGGGTGCGCTGGCGGCGGCCCGCCACGCGCAACGCGAAGGCACCGCGGTCGGTGTGGATGACGTGGTGTGGCGAGCGCTGGTGGCGAGTGCTCGGGCCCAGCGCCGCTCGATGAATGCCACCGCGGCGCTGGTCGATGCGAAGGAAGCGGTCAGCCGCGTGGACACGCTCGCCGAGCGCGCGATCGACGGCCTGAACGACCAGCCGTCCGCGGACAGCACCGGTGCGTACGCGCTGCTCGCGGTGCTGCAGGCTGAAGCGAACGATGCCGCAGGCGCGTTCGCGACGCTCGAACGCCGTCGCGCGCACGCACTGCGCCTCGAGCTCGCACGAAACGAACGGGACATCGCCCGCGGCATGACGCAGGCCGAGCGCGACCGCGAACGGCAGTCTGCCGCCGAAGTTGCCACCGTTCGCGCGCAGATGGATCACGAACGGGCACTGCCGAAGCCGGATGCGGCGCGTATCGAGCGCCTGCAGCAGCGCCTCTCTGCCGCCGTGCAGCAACGTTCCACAGAACGCGCGGCGATATTCGCACGCGTCCCGGAGCTCCCGGTGTGGCGGGGTCTGCAACCGGCGATCATGCTGACCGATACGGTCGGTCACCTCTCGGACGGCGAGGTCCTCGCCGAATTCGCCATCGATGACGATGACCTGATCGTGGTGATTGTGTCGCGGCGCGGCGACGAACCGTTATGCCGCGCGTATGTCTCCCCAGTACCGCGGCAGACGCTGGCTGAGCGAATTGCGCAGGCCGTCGATCCTGCGGTGCTGCGCGATCTCACCCGATGGAAGTCTGCCGCGACGGATTTCGTGAATTCGATGTCGACGAGCGCCTTCGCAGTCCTGGCGGCCGCCACCAGGCTCGTGCTGGTGCCGGACGACGTGTTGTGGCGCGTTCCGTTTGAAGCGCTGCCGGTCGACGATGGCTTTCTCGGCGATCGGACGACCATTGTCTATGCCGGCTCCGCGACATCGCTCTACACGCTGCCATTCGTGCCTCCGGCGTCGGCAACACAGCCGGTGCTTGCCGTTGCCGCGCCTGATGTCCCTGCACCCACACGCGATCGCCTGCAAGCCATCGCACCCGGGTGGACAGTTCGATCACCAGATTCAACGGACACCGAAGTTCGTTCCATTGCGTCGGTGTTCGACAACCCGCCCGCGGCGATCCTCGCCGGCGGGGCCGCGACCGAGTCCGCCGTGCGAGCGCAGGCAGCAGCCGCATCGATCGTGCACATTGCTGCCCCATTCAGAATGAACGGCGCCAGTCCTCTCTTCTCGGCGATCTTGCTCAGTGCGGAGGGCGGTCCCGGCAAAGAGCCCGCGGCCACCGACAGCGACGGCATCCTGGAGATTCGTGAACTGATGAACCTCGAGATGCACGGCCGGCTCGCGGTTCTTTCGGATGGATCGAGCGCAGGCATGCGCGGCGCCGCGTCGGCGGCAGAGATCGTCCGCTGGGCCTGGCGCGCGGCCGGCATTCCAGCGATCGTGTTGCCGCGATGGGCAACCGACGGCAACGCGTCAGCCGCACTGATGAAGATCGTCTACAGCCGTCTCAAAGAGGGCGATTCACCCGAAACCGCGCTGCAGACTGCGGGTCGTGAATTGCGGGCGACAGATGAGACGAGGGCGCCGTATTTCTGGGCTGGATGGCAAGTGGTAGGACGCTGAGTGTATTCCTCACCGCGCGACATTCCCCCTCACGCTGCTCCTTGCCAAAAGATCAGCAGGAGAACGGGCGACGCACATCGCGAGCCTGGTAGTTGCCCGTCCTTAGAAAAACAGAAAACAAGAAGAAAAATGTCGGCTCTCGTTTCTCCCGTTTCTCTTGTTTAAGATCTTGGCGCGGTTCTGGGTACGACCCCCGGCCCATAACGATCCGGGAAAAAGTCGCGTCCTCGTACGACCTCGATCAGATTCTTTGCCGCTCCGACAAACGGCACCGCGTTCAACCCCGTATCAAGCGTGCCGCTAATCACCCCTTTACGCCGCAGCGTCGAGGCGACGGTGACAACGGCAATGGCGGCGCCGAGGAACGGCAGCGACCGAGACACACGGCGTGATAACCGTGCCCCTCCCCAGCTGGTGATCCGATGAGCGATGGTCATGTCGGGGTCTGTGCAAAGTGCGTTCCGTAGCCGCGCCTGTTAGTCGCAGTCCGCCGGAAGCCCAACGGTATCCCGCTCGTAGTATCGTGGTCTCGTGCACGTCGTGATCGTTGGGGGCGGGTTCGGAGGGCTGTACGCGGCGCGTGCACTTCGAAACGTGGACGTGGAGGTAACCCTCCTCGACCGCCGGAATCACCACGTCTTCCAACCGTTGCTGTATCAGGTCGCCACCGCGGCGCTGTCGCCCGGAGACATTGCGTCGCCCATCCGGTGGATCCTGCGGCGTCAGAAGAATGTCGAAGTGCTGCTCGCCGAGGTCCGTCGCGTCGATGTGGCGCGTCGCGTCCTGATGCTCGATCACGGCGAGATGTCCTACGACTTTCTGATTCTCGCTACCGGCGCCACGCACGCGTATTTCGGTCATGATGAATGGGAAGTCGCGGCGCCCGGGTTGAAGACGCTGGAGGATGCGCTCGAGATTCGCCGCCGCGTGCTGCTCGCGTATGAACACGCGGAACGCGAGAGCGATCCGGCGAAGCGCGCCGCGCTCCTGACGTTTGTCGTCATCGGCGGCGGTCCCACGGGTGCCGAGATGGCCGGTGCCCTCGCCGAGATCTCACGGCAATCGCTCGCGCGCAACTTCCGTCATTTCGATCCGAGTTCGGCGCGGATCATCCTGATCGAGGCGGGGCCATCAATCCTCTCCACATTTCCTGAGACGCTCCGCGAAGCGGCCGCTCACGATTTGCAGCGCCTTGGCGTGGAGGTCCGTACTGGCAGGGCGGTCACGGGTGTGTCCAACGGGCGAGTGGAGGTTGGCAGCGATTCGATTGCCGCGGCGACGGTGCTGTGGGCCGCCGGCGTGGCGGCGTCTCCGGTCGGAGCAACGCTCGGTGTGCCAACCGATCGTGCCGGGCGCGTCATCGTGCAGCCAGACCTGACGATTCCCGGACACCGCGAGCTGTTTGTGATCGGCGATCTCGCGTCAGTCCCGGCGCCGAATGGCAAACCGCTCCCTGGCGTCGCGCAAGTCGCGATCCAGACCGGCAGGCATGCCGCCACAAACATTCGGCGGGCGCTCGCGGGACAGCCGTACCTGCCCTTCGTCTACAAGGATCTCGGTAACATGGCAACAATCGGGCGCGCGTCGGCGATCGCCGATTTTGGATGGCTGCGCCTCAAAGGATGGATTGCGTGGCTTGCATGGTTGTTTGTTCACATCATGAATTTGATCGGCTTTCGTAACCGACTCGTCGTGCTCGTCCAGTGGGCATGGGCCTACTTCAGCTACCAGCGTGCCATCCGCCTGATCACCAGCCGCGATCCGCGCGGCGAGACCTCGGCGTGACCAGCCGGGTCATCGAGACCGCAACCGTCGCTCTCATCGCGCTAATTGGTGCCGTGGCGCCGTTCCCCGCCGACACGATCGAACGTGTGTATTCAACGGACTGGTACCTGCGCATCCAGGGAGTGCTGACCACCGCCAGCAATACCATCCCGATCGCCTGGCTGGACATTGGCGTCGTCTGCCTGCTGATCCTCGCGATCGAGTTGGTGATTTCGCGCACCCGCAGACTCGGGCCGAAACGTGCGTTCAAGCGGAACCTCATCACCGCGATCGGGGCGGCCGCGTGGCTGTATCTGCTGTTTCTCGCCCTCTGGGGTCTCAACTATCGGCGGGTGCCGCTCGAGCAGAAGCTCGATTACGAGCAAAGCCGGCTGACCCGCGACGCCGCCTTCGCGTTTGCCAATACCGCCGTCGCACAAGTCAACGCGGGGTACACGGCGGCTCATGCCGCGTCGTTTTCCCGCGACGCGCTCGAACCACCGTTTGCGGACGCGCAAATTGCGCTCGGCGCGATCCGGCTGGCCACGCCTGGTGTGCCGAAGCGTTCGCTGCTGACCTATTACTTCCGTCGCGCGGGAATCGACGGCATGACCGATCCGTACTTTCTCGAAGTGATCATCAATCCTGACGTGCTCGACTTCGAACGTGCGTTCGTCGTCGCACACGAATGGGCGCACCTTGCCGGATACAGCAATGAAGCCGAAGCCAACTTCCTGGCGTGGCTCACGTGCATCAAAGGGAACTCGGCTCAGCAGTACAGCGGCTGGCTCGCCGCCTACGAACACGCACTCGCCGCCGTGCCGCGGGGAGATCGCCCGATGCTCAAGCCGCTCGACGAAGGGCCCCGTCAGGATCTCCAGGCGATGGCAGCCCGCTACGCCAGATCGTCGCCGCTGGTGCGCCGCGCCGCGCACGGCGTCTACGACGAGTACCTCAAAGCGAATGGGATCAGCGAAGGAATCGCGAGCTACGACGCGGTCGTCAGACTGATGGTGGGCACGCGATTCAAGGACGGATGGACGCCCCGCCCCCGTTGACGGAGCGCGTTTTGCTTTCTACCGAGGTGGAGACGGTAAATCGAGCTGGTCGAAGTCCGACGCCGAGACTGGCGCGGGCGCGCGGCCCGTTCGGAGGTCCTCGGGATGCACTTCAGGCCCATCCTCGTTGATGAGCACATCTCGCCATGCGCGCCAGCCGCATTGATGGCACCGGTATGGCTGCTTGTCCGTCCACATCTGGCGCACGCGCTCGAAGGCGCTGCGCAGACGCGACGGGAATACCCGTGCTGACCGGCACTCGGGGCATTCCATGAGAGTCAATCCTTTAGGGGAGCTGGGAAAGACTACCACATTACTCAGCCGTAAGGCTAAGTCCGTTCGTCCCGACCCCCGCGCATCCGCGATTGCCGCGGGTCTGCACTATACGACCGATTCGCGGCCGGGTCTCAGACGCATCCGGCAGGGTGGGTCGTTTCGCTACGTCACCCCTGAGGGACGGACGATCCGGAACGCTGACGAGCTGCGTCGGATTCGCGCCTTGGTGATCCCGCCGGCATGGAAGGACGTGTGGATCTCGGCGGATCCGCGCGGCCACCTGCAGGCGGTGGGCCGTGATGCGCGCGGCCGCAAACAATATCGCTACCATCCGAAGTGGCGGCTCGTTCGCGACGAGACGAAGTATCACCGCCTCATCGGGTTCGCCCAGGCGCTGCCGGCGATACGTGCACGCACCACACGCGATCTTCGCAATCCGAAATTGACGCGCGAGAAAGTGCTCGCGGCGGTCGTGCAGCTTCTCGAGAAGACCCTGATCCGCGTCGGCAACGACGAATACGCGCGAGAGAATCGCTCGTTCGGATTGACGACGCTGCGTGATGGGCACGTGGCCGTCAATGGCGGTAAGGTGCGGTTTTCATTTCGAGGGAAGAGCGGTGTCGAGCACGACATCCAACTCGACGATCGGCGGCTGGCGCGCATCATCAAGGCGTGCCGCGATATCCCGGGCTACGATCTCTTCCAGTATCTCGATGAGCACGGTGAACGGCACGTTGTCGGGTCCGCCGATGTGAATGCGTACTTGAAGGAGATCACCGGGCAGGACTACACCTCGAAAGACTTCCGGACCTGGGCTGGTACCGTGCTCGCCGCACAGACCCTGCAGGAATTCGAGAAATGTGAGTCGGATTCGCAGGCAAAGCGCAATATCGTGCAGGCGGTCGAATCGGTGGCAACGCGTCTCGGGAATACGAAAGCCGTCTGCCGCAAGTGCTACATCCATCCCGCAATTCTGGACGCCTACATGGATGGCTCGATGGTGAAGACGCTTGCCGATCGGGCACGGCGCGAGTCACGGAAGTCGGGTGACCTGACCCACAGCGAAGCCGCGGTGCTGGCGTTCCTCCAGAAACGGTTGGCTCGAGAGGCTCGGGCCAAAGCCAGTTAACGTTCGCACCACCGGCGGCCGGGCGCCGTCAGCCGAACGGGCGGCCCAGAACCCGTATAATCACTGCAGCACCATGTCGGATCGCAAATACAAGCAGCGCGGGTATCAGGACGAGACCCGCCCGGCGCGTTCAGAACACAAGCCGGCCGAAAAGAAGGAATACGCGCCGCGCGGGCAGCCGCCGACTGCCCCGAAGACGTTCAACATGCCCGGTTTCCGCGAGGTGGTTCGTTGCCGCGGGTGCGGCAGCGAGCTGACGGTTGCCATCGCGTGGAGCCAGGACGGGCAGTGTGCCCGATGCGGCGCTGACTTACACACATGCGCGCAATGCCTGAACTTCGACACCGGCTCGCCGCTCGATTGCCAGCAGGCGATTCCCGTGCGAGTGTCACCGAAAGATCGTCGCAATACCTGCACATTCTTTGAACCGCGCACCACCGTCGAGCGCGAAACCAAGTCTGCGCCGCCAGCCAGCGCGCGCCAGGCTTTCGACGACCTCTTCAAGTAAAAGCGTGAAGCTCTCCTCATTGCTCGCGCTGGTGTTCTCGGGCGCCATTCTCGCCGCTGCGCCCGCGCCCTTTCAGACCCGCACTCCGCCGAGCGCACCCGTGATCAAATATCGCGTCGTCCATGTCTACCCACACGACCCGCAGGCGTTTACCCAGGGGCTCGTGTTCCTCGATGGATATCTCTACGAGGGGACAGGCTTGAACGGCCGCTCGACGATTCGCAAGGTTCGACTCGACACCGGCGAGGTGCTGCAAGTGCAGAAGCTCGAATCGCAGTACTTCGGCGAGGGTATTGCGGTAAAGGGGGACACTCTGTACGAGCTGACGTGGCAATCCGAAATTGGATTCCTCTACGATCGCACCACGTTCACGCGCAAGGGCACCTTCTCCTACCATGGCGAAGGATGGGGGCTGACCCACGATGGCCAGCGACTGATCATGAGCGACGGCAGTGCGTTCCTGCGCTTCCTCGACCCAGCGACGCAGAAGGAATTGTCGCGCATCGAGGTGAAAGATGCCGGGCTGCCGGTGGGGAATCTCAACGAGCTGGAGTACGTAAAAGGGGAAGTGCTCGCCAACGTGTGGCAGACTCAACGCATCGCCCGCATCTCACCGAAAACCGGTCGGGTCACCGGCTGGATCGATCTCGAGGGTTTGATGACGGCGCGTGAGTACCAAGCGGCCGACGTACTGAACGGGATTGCCTACGATGCTGCCGGCGATCGGCTGTTCGTGACTGGGAAGCTGTGGCCGAAGCTGTTTGAGATCGCGCTGATCAGCAACTGAGAGGCACCCGCCGAACGCTCACCCGAGTGATTAACAGAGGCGCCGGGCGCCTTCGCGGCCAGTAAGGTTCTCAGGCCAGTCAGCGTCCGGTTGAGAGACTCGCGTGCGACGCGATCCACGATCGGGTTGGCGACCGGCCGCACCAGTAACGGCACCGCACGGCTGAGACTGACCGACTCGCATTCGATAATCATCCCGCCGGGCACAGCTTCGTATCGCCAGTACGCATTCAATCGCCACAGGAAGCCGTTGTCGTCGTCACTGGATCGCTCCCGCTCCTCGGGCGTTCCGGCATTGGCGAGCTCGGCGATCTTTGTCGCCACGCTGCGCGCGGTTGCGCGCGTTCCGCTAATCCGTTTGTACTCGACCGCGTGCTCGGTGTTGTAGGTGACGGTGATGAGATTGGTCCGGCGCAGCTTCATGAACACGCGGAGCTTATCGCCGCTGCGTTCGATCAAATGCGAGGCCAGAACGTCTTCGTAGTGTTCCGACTCGTGGCCTGCGCCCTGCTGGATTCGGTCGACCGCGGTCGGCACCGACATCCCGGGGATGAACACCGCACCGATCCAGTGATGGATCTTTCCGTCGGCCACTCCCGGCGTTTCCACCTTGAACAACACCGGCTGGCCGTGCAGAACGTCGGCGCGCCATCCGCTCGCGCGTGACTGGCGATCGAGCGCAAAAAACGTGGACTGGGATGCCTCGTATTGCGCGTCGACCTGCTTTTCATAGGCGGTCCATGCCGCGGCAGCGGCCACAGGCGGCCCCGCTTCAGCCGACGGCGTAACGGCGGCCGCCACGCAGCCGATCGCCAGTGCGGACACCCAGCCTCGCGTGCGACGTCGAAACACCATGGCGTTGCTTGCCGCGAAGTTGATGAATGAGCAGCCGACGATGGCAATGAGATTCGCGATCACCGGGTCGATTCCCACCAGTCCCGTCAAGAGCATCGTGATCACCACATTGCCGGTAAGTGAGACCACGCCATTGAGCAGATGAAACTGCACCAGCCGCGTGGCGACGGCACGTCGAGAGCGCGCCGGTCGATCCCGCCAGGTCCACCGCTGATGCCAGATGAAGTTGTGGAGCACTGCCGCCTCGACACCGAGGGCCGTCCCGATGAGATAGTGAAATTCGAACACGCGAACCAGCAGGGCCACGACCACCAGTTGCACCACGAGCCCGGCAAGACCGACCGCGTTGAAGATCATCCAGCGTGTCGCTGTTGCGCGGCCTGAGTCGGATTCGCCGACAGGCGGTGCGGGAGCGATGTTGCTGCGGGCAAGGAGATCGGTGGCAGACATCTACCTGGGAAGGCGTAAACCAGGCGAATTCCGGCTCACCGGCTACAGGCTGGTCGCCGGTTTCGCGCGGAGGACCCCCACCTGGACGAGAACCCCCGTAAAATCGAGAATTCGGCGCTCGTGAACAATCTGGGTGTCTTGCAGGGTGTAGACGAACGCGCAGACTGCTCGCACCTGCCGCCCCGAGGCGGGCAGACCGAAGAAATCGCCGGCATGTGTGCCAATGATCGTCATGATGAGCACGACACGGTCGCCGTCGATCAGCAGATCCCGCTCCGCGAAGCGCAAATCGGGGAAGGCGGTGAACCAGACCTGATAAATTCGCTGAATCTCGTCGCGTCCTTCGAGAACGCCTCCGGTCGGACTGATGACGACTGCGTTACGTGCGTGGTCAGAGGCGAGCGCGGCCGCATCGTGTGCGTGCCACGCCGCCTCGCGACGATCGAACAGCGCAGTGATTTCTTCGCGGTTCATAATTACTCCGAGGGGCTTTGCCCCTCGGACTCCCCAACACGCTCTCTCGCGAGCCGCTTCGCCGGCTCGCTCCGTTCGCGTGGGCTCACTCGCGCGCTCGTTCGCCAAAGGCATTACACCTTTTGAACGACTTCCAGTGAGCAAAAAGCACGCGCGAAAGGCCTGGGGGCACTATAGGCTGTTCGCGAATGGTATTCAACCGGCGGTACGAAGGGCCGCCTGACATTACATCCGTGCCATATAATCCGGCCGCTATGACCAGCCGCGTCAGACAGTCCTCGCGCCGAGGCGTGATCATCCTTTTGACGTTCGCCGCGTGCATCAGCGCAATCGTTGGATCGCTGGCGCAGCGCGGCGCTGTTCCGTCACCGCGCCCCGGCAGGCAAGCAGATGGCGCCACGCTCTTGCCGAACGGGTGGCGGATTGCGCCGGCGGGACGCCATGTCCAGGTGGGCGACCTGCCGCTGAATATGGCCCCCTCCGCTGACGGCCGATTCCTCGTCATCACCAACAACGGGTGGTCGCATCCCACGTTGACGATCTTCGATACGAAAACGGAGCAGGTCATCGGCCGCGTCAACGCGGACAACGCGTGGCTCGGGCTGGCGTGGTCGCCTGACGATTCGCATTTGTACTCGGCTGGCGCCGCCGAAAACACGGTGTACGACTTTGCCTGGGCGAAGGGCTCGCTGAAAGAAAGCGGAAGGATTCCAGTCGGTCCACCCGAACGCCGCACGGGCGGCGAACTGCTCAACGCGGGTTTCATTGGCGGGCTGGCCATCGCACCGAATGGACAGACTCTCTACGCGGTTCAGGTATTCGGACAGGCGGTCAGCGCAATCGATCTTCAAGCACGGAAGGAAATCAAGAAGGTGACGGTCGCGGCCGAGCCTTACACCGCGCTGATTTCGCCCGACGCTCGCACGCTCTTCGTCTCGCTGTGGGGCGGTGGCAAGGTGTTGATGTTTGCGGCCGACACACTCGAGTCGCTTGGCGAAATCGCCGTCGGGCCGCATCCGAATGCGATGTTGCTCTCGAAGGATGGCAGCCGGCTCTTTGTGGCCTGCGCCAACACGAATGCGGTGTGGGTGGTCGACCTCGCGACACGAAGCGCCAAAGAGCAAATCTCGGTGGCGCTGTACCCCAATGCACCGGTCGGGACGACGCCAAATAGTCTGGCGCTGTCACCCGACGGCACGAAGATGCTGGTGGCCAATGCTGACAACAACACGGTCGCGGTCGTAGATGTCCGGACACCTGGTTCCAGCCAGGTCGAGGGGTGGGTTCCGGTCGGCTGGTATCCGACATCCGTGTCCTTCTCCGGCGACGGCTCGCGTTTCTTCGTGCTGAACGGCAAGGGGCTCACGAGCGAACCCAATCCCCGAGGCCCACAGCCCGGCGGGGTGCGAATGGAGGGGCGATATACGGCGAACATGCTGCAGGGCGCGCTGTCGATCGTGCCGATGCCCGACGCAACGGCGCTGCAGGCATACACGCGACGCGTCCTCGAGTTGACGCCGTACAAGGAGCTCACCAGACTGGCCCCCGCCGGCGCGCCACTCGACAGTCCGATTCCGCGACGCGTCGGAGAGTCGTCGCCAATCAAGCACGTCTTCTACGTCATTCGCGAAAATCGTACCTACGATCAGATCCTGGGCGACATCGCGCGCGGCAACGGCGACCCGTCCTTGACGCTCTTCGGCGAAGAGATCACGCCCAATGCCCATGCCCTGGCGCGCGACTTCACCCAATTCGATAATTTCTACGTCGACGCGGAAGTCAGCTACGACGGCCACGCCTTTTCGATGGGAGCCTACGCGACGGATGTGGCCGAGAAGCTGTGGCCAACAAACTACGGCGGCCGCGGGACGCCATACTTGAGCGAGGGCGGCTTCAACATTCGCGATCAGTATGGAAATTTTTCGGCGCCGCCGCTGGGGTACTTATGGGATTTCGCCAAGCGCGCGAACGTGTCGGTCCGGAGCTACGGTGAGTTCGCCTCGTGGCGCCGCCGCGGCGAAGAAGTGCGCGCGGATGTGCCAGGCCTCGAAGGACTGGTCCATCCGGCCTATCCGCCGTTCGATCTCGGCGTTCCGGACCAACACCGCGCAGACATCTGGCTAGAGGAGTTTCATCAGTTCGAGCGCGACGGGAACCTTCCACGCCTGTCGATCATCCGGCTCGGCAACGATCACACCAACGGCACGACGCCAGGGTCCCCGACGCCGCGCGCAATGGTCGCCGACAACGACCTCGCACTCGGACGCATCGTCGAAGCGATCACGCACAGCCAGTATTGGAAGGAGTCGGCGATCTTCGTTCTGGAAGACGACGCACAGAACGGTCCCGATCATGTCGACGCCCATCGATCGGTTCTGCTGGCGGTGAGTCCGTTCTCCCGGAGACGCACCCTCGATAGTACGCTGTACACGACATGCAGCGTGCTTCGCACAATGGAGCTGATCCTGGGATTACCTCCCATGAGCCAGTACGACGCGGCGGCGACACCGATGTACGCGGCGTTCCAGCCGTCGTCAGACGTCTCGCCCTACACCCATCTCGCCGCCCGCGTGTCACTCGACGAAAAGAATGATTGGGCGTCGCCCGGTGCCCGCGCGTCGCTGCGGATGAACCTGCGCGACGCCGACATGGCGCCCGAACTGGAGCTCAACGAGATTCTCTGGCAGTCGATTCGCGGCGCCGCCGCCGTGATGCCGCCGCCGCGGCGCACAGGGTTCATCCGATCCATCGGAGATGAAGACGATGCAGGGGAAACGAAACGCGAGCGGGAGCGCGATAGCGGCCGGGACCGGTAATCGGCCGTCGGGTTCTCGCGCGATACGAGTCCGGCCGGCTCGCGGCACCGACCGCTCGTTCGTGCTGCAGACAGCAGCGCGGCTCGCGGCGTTTGGACCGCCGGCGTGGCGCACACCCGAAGAACTTGTCGAGGGAGAGGCGCGCACCCTGCGCGATTTCTTCGAATCACCCGACGACGGGACCCGCCTGCTTGTTGCCGAATCCGGGGACTCGCGGCTGGGATTCGTGCTGATCGAGGAACTGCGTGACTACTTCACGCTGGAACGGCACGGCCACGTTGGCATCCTGGCCGTGACGGAGGGGGCTGAGGGACGTGGTGCCGGCCGTGCGCTCCTGCGTGCGGCTGAAAGCTGGGCGCGCGACCGCGGATTTCAGACGTTGACCCTGAATGTGTTCAGCGGCAACGACCACGCCCGTGCCGTCTACGAGCATCTCGGCTTTCAGGAAGAAACCGTGAAGTACGTGAAACGCATCTGAGTGAGGTGCGTGCCGCGCGCTGAGTCATTCCGATGAGAGCGCGGTGACCGGATCGATTTTGGTCACGCGGCGGGCGGGAAGAAAACTGGCCAACAGGCTGGCGGCGGCGAGCGTCACGATCACCCCGATGAACACGACCGCATCACGCGGGTTGACGTGATACAGGATCGGCTGCAACGCTCCGGAGGCGAGAAGCGCGATCACCAGTCCGAGCGCCAGTCCTACGGCAAGTTGGACGATGCTCTTCCGCATGACCAGCGCGATGAGGTGAAGTCCTTGCGCGCCGAGCGCGGATCGCACGCCCATCTCACGCGTTCGCTGCGTCACGGCGAACGACATCACCCCATAAAGCCCCGCCGCTGCCAGAAATAGTGCGCAGAAGCCGAAGCTCATGAAGAACCGGCCGAAGACCGTGTAAAACCACGTCTGGCGATCGATCACCCGCCGCAGCGTACTGACGTCGTAAATCGCGAGATCGGGATCCAGCGATGCGACAGTGCTCCGGACCAGCGAGGTGAGCGTCGTCGCTTCGCCCCGCGTACGCAGCGCGATCCGAACGCCGTTGGCCACATCGCTCTGCGGAATCGGGATGTAGTAACCGACCGGACTGGCGTTGTTGTTGCCAATGCCTTCCATGATCAGATCTGGAACGACGCCAACGATGGTCAGCCATGGTTCCTTGCTGTTTGGCCTGATCCGTCGCATCTGATGGCCGATTGGATCGACGTTCGGGAAGTGCGTCCGAGCCAATGACTGGTTGATCACCGCCACCGGCAGGCTTGTCGCAGTGTCGGCGGTCGTGAATTCGCGTCCGCTCAACGGCCTGGTCTCGAACGCAGCGAAGTACCCGGCGGTGACGATTCCTTCACGAGCCAGCGGGTAGTCCGACGACTGCGCATACGCCTTGCCTTCGATTTGTATGGAGATGGTGCCATTGCCGGCCGCGGGCAGGCCATCGGAAAGCGTGGCCGCTTCGACACCGGGAACGGCCTGCAATCGGGGCAGCAACTGCTCAAAAAATCTGATGCTCGACGCGGTCTCAGGGTAGGTGGTTTTCGGAAGATCGATGCGCGCGGTGAGGATGTTTTCGATCGCAAACGGCATCTGGACGTTCTTCAGTTGCACGACGCTCTTGATCATCAGGCCGGCGGCAATCAGCAGGCCGCACGAGACCGCCAGCTCGGCGACGACGAGGCCGCTGCTGAACCGGCCGAGCCGCGCGCTGGTGGCGGACCGGTTGTCGTCCTTCAGCGCCGCGCCGGCGCTGACGCGAGCCGCGTGCATGGCCGGGAGCGTTCCTGCGAACACGCTCGCCAGCACGATCAGTCCCACGACGAAGAGCATCACCCGGTAGTCGAGCTCGAACGTGATCCAGAAGGGCGGCGGGTTGACCGACAACGCCTGAACGAACCAGCGCATCCCGAGGATGCTCAAAAGGATCCCGATGGCACCGCCCGCGGTCGCGAGCACGAGCACTTCGGTGAGGTGCTGACGGATGACGCGATGACGGCCGGCGCCAAGAGCCATTCGCACCGCGACTTCGCGGCGCCGCAACGAGGCGCGCGCGACGAGCAGGTTCGACACATTCACGCAGGCGATCAGCAGCACGCCGACGCCGGCGCCGAGCATGGTATAGAGCAGCGTGTAAATTTCAGGTCCAAGCACGGTGCGCGCATACGGAACGACGTCGGCGCTTCTCCCCCGGTTGGTCTCGGGAAATTCCGCCTCGAGCGCGGCCGCAATCGTCGTCGCCTGGGCCTTTGCCTGTTCGATGCTGACGTCTGGTTTCAGACGCGCGATGACCTGATAGAAGGGTTCTTCTCCTCGCTTTTTGTCGTCGGGGTCCACGGCAAGCGGCGCCCATAACGCTTCGCGAAGTGGAAACGCAAACTTTTCCGGCATCACGCCGATGACTGTGCGCTGGACGCCGCTGGCTCGAATCGTTCGTCCGATGATGTCGCGCGAACTGCCGAAGCGATCGCGCCAGAGGCTATAACCAAGCAGCACAACCGGCTCGGCGCCGACCCGATCGTCGCCCTGGCGAAATCCGCGGCCAATCAGCGGTTCCACTCCCAGCGCTTCGAACGCGTCGACCGTCAGGAGGCCGCCGCTGAATCGCTCCGGGCGTCCCTCTTCGGTCGACAGGTTCATCGGAGCAAACCAGTACTCGCCGAACTTGTCGAACGAGGTTTGCCGAGCCTTCCAGATAACCAGATCGCGGACGCTGATTGGCTGCTGCGGTTGGTTTTGAGAGGGATTCGTTCCGACGACCGCGACAATGCGATCGGCCTGGGGAAACGGAAGGCCCTTGAACAGACCGCCGTTGACGACACAGAACACCGTCGTGCTGAGGCCGATCCCGAGTCCGAAGGTGACGATGGCGACCACCGACAGCATCGGATACTTCACCAGCATCCGCAAGCCCGAGCGAATGTCCGTCGCGATCTGGTTCATGAAGAGGAGGACGCCCGACAGCGCGCGTCCGGTCCCTATTGTCGCAGATTAGGCGCCCGATGGATCCGCGCGCAGGAGCGGCCGCGTCAGGCAGGTCGGGCCGCCGCCCCCCATCATGCTGATATGCGCTCCGTCGTATTCGATGACCTCGGCGCCTGCCTCCTCCAGTTTTCGCCGCGTCGTCGGATTTCCGCGCAGCATCAGGGCGCGCCGCGGCGCAATCGCCAGCACGTTGGCTCCCATTGTCGCGAACTCTTCGTCGGGCACTTCGATGAGGGATATGCCGCGATCGAGAAGGAACTCACGAAACGGCACCGGCATGAGCGGGGAGTAGACGACTGCGAGGTCGGCATCGACAGGGCTGATGATCGACATGAGGTGAAACACATCCGACGTGCCGCGCCAGTGCGGCAGCGGTACGACGATCAGCCGATCGATGTCGGTTCCCAGCAACGCACGAAGCTGGGTGATGCCGGAATCGTTGGTGCGATATCCGCGGCCGATGACGACCGTGCGGCGATCCAACCAGAGGACGTCTCCACCTTCGAGCCGGCCGGGCGCAACGATCTCGCCGACCACGGGACAGCCGATTGCCTGGAAAGCGAGCCTCTGTGCACGCGGCTCGTGCTCTCGTGCTGGCTTGCCCATGCGGCACAGGATCGCACCGCGATCGCACACGACGGACGCATCTCGTACGTAGATCGAGTCGAGAGTCGTGCCATCCGCGGCGGGCAGCGCGTGCAATGCCACGCCCCGGGTGTTCAGACACGAAAGGAACCGATCGTATTCTCGGATTGCCGCCGGCAGATCGGGTGGGGCGGTGAAATTCAGATCGCGCCACTGACCGGCGATGCTTTCGGCATCGCCGAACGCGTCGCGCGGATGTTTGAGGAGAAGACGGGTGATGGCTCCGATTTCCGACTGCGCGGTGTCCGTCATTTCCGTGCCACCCATACGTAGACCGGCAGCCCCGACATGAGCAGCAGGAACCCCCAGTAGACGACTTCCGCTCCAGCACCGCCGATGGCCCACAGAGAATACGCGAAGGCGAGCGCAGCAACCGTCTGCGCGCCAGCAGCGCCGCGTCTTGCCCTCGAACGCCCGATCACGAAGGTCGCGAGCGAGCAAAAGGCGTATGGGACGAGCGTGCTGAGCGTCGATAACAGGATGACGAACGTGAACAGCGACACCAGGCCGCGCGTGTAGTTTATGGCGATGAGGGCGGTTGATGCGATGGCGCCGACGAGGAGGCCGATCTGCGGCGTGCCTGCGCGAGACGTCCGCCGAAATATCGAGGGAAAGAGGCCGTCCTCTGCGACCGCCAGCGGCAGTTGGCCGACGATCAGGATCCAGCCGTTCAGGGCGCCGAAGCACGAGATGGCGGCGCCGATGGAAACGATGGCCGCGCCCGCGTCGCCCGCCAGGACGCGCGCGGCGTCGCCGAACGGCGCCGTTGTGTGCGCGAGGACGGCAGGCGCGACGAGACCCATGACCGCGATCGTGCTGAGGACGTAAATCAATCCCGCGAGTAAGGTGCCGACGATTGTGGCGCGGGGGATCGTGCGCTCGGCGTCGCGAATCGCCCCGGCCGGGATCGTCGCGCACTCGAGTCCAAGAAACGCCCACAGTGTCAATGTCGCCGTGGCGGTCACGCCGTGCGCAACGGTCCGCGGGTTCGTATCGGTCACCGCGAAGTGTGTGCCGTTCAAGAAAAACAATCCACCGATGCCGACGAATACCAGCGGCAGAATCTTGAGCACGGTCGTCGTCAATTGGACGAATCCAGCCGTGCGGACGCCGCGCATGTTGATCCCGGTAAGCAGCCACACGGCGGCGATCGCGAGTCCGGCGCTGGACGCGTTGTTACGCACGAGAGCAGGCACGAA
>Ga0222622_10000283_pt1 | contig 18326 bp, 12 predicted proteins | sample PLM2_5_b1metaG_FD_177335 | JGI IMG/M metagenome (GOLD analysis project Ga0222622, IMG submission 177335) | Groundwater sediment microbial communities from an aquifer in East River, Colorado, USA - PLM2_5_b1 | ecosystem: Environmental > Terrestrial > Soil > Riparian zone | place: USA: East...
GGCCCGAATCAGCCGCGAGGAACTGGAATCATTGTTCATTGGCTACGGCTACACGCCGTACTTTGTCGAGGGAAGCGATCCGGCGGTGATGCATCAGAAGATGGCCGCCACGCTCGATCGGGCAGTAGGTGAGATTCGCGCGATTCAGAAGACTGCGCGCACGTCGAATCATGCCGACCGGCCGCGGTGGCCAGTGATCGTGCTGCGGTCCCCGAAAGGCTGGACCGGGCCGAAGGAGATCAAAGGACACAAGGTCGAAGGGTCATGGCGTTCGCACCAGGTGCCGTTTGCGGATGTTCGTGACAACCCTGCCAATCTGAAGCTGCTCGAAGACTGGATGCGCAGCTACAAGCCCGAGGAACTGTTCACCGCCGAGGGCACGTTTGCGCCGCAGCTGAAAGCGCTGGCGCCGGCTGGTGCGCGGCGGATGAGCGCAAACCCTCGCGCCAACGGCGGGTTGCTGCGGAAGGACCTCAAACTTCCCGACTTCCGAAAGTATGCAGTCGACATATCGTCGCGCGGCACCTCTGCGTATGAAAACACCAAGCCGCTCGGCGAGTTCTTGCGAGACGTCATCGCCAACAATCCCGATTCATTCCGTCTGTTCGGCCCGGATGAAACCGCGTCCAACCGCTTGCAGGCGGTCTACGGCGCGACCAAGAAAACCTGGATGGCCGACCTCCTGCCCGAAGACGCCGACGGCGGCGAACTGTCGCGCGACGGGCGCGTGATGGAGATGTTGTCGGAACACACCCTGCTTGGCTGGCTCGAGGGCTACCTGCTCACCGGACGTCACGGGCTCTTTCACACGTATGAAGCGTTCGCGCACGTCATCGATTCGATGTTCAATCAGCACGCGAAATGGCTGGACATCTCGAAGAATCACGTGCGCTGGCGCGCGGCGGTCGCCTCGGAAAACATCCTGCTCTCGTCGACCGTCTGGCGGCAGGATCACAACGGGTTCTCTCATCAGGATCCCGGCTTCATCGATCTCGTCGCCAACAAGGGCCCGTCGGTCGTTCGCATCTATCTGCCGCCTGACGCAAACACACTGCTGGTCATTGCGGACCATTGCCTCCGCACCACCAACACCGTCAACGTCATCGTCGCAGACAAACAAAAGCATCTGCAGTTCATGACGATGGACGACGCGATGACACACTGCGCGAAAGGGCTAGGCATCTGGGCCCGTGCCAGCACTGATGCCGGCGAAGACCCCGATGTGGTCATGGCCTGCTGCGGCGACGTCGCCACCATGGAGGCACTCGCCGCCACCGCGATTCTTCGCGATCGGATTCCCGATCTGAAGCTCCGGTTCGTGAACGTTGTCGATCTCTTCAAGTTGCAGCCCGACTCCGAGCATCCACACGGCATGTCGAATCGAGAATTCGACAGCCTGTTCACCACTGACAAGCCGATCATCTTCAACTTTCACGGGTATCCGTGGCTCATTCATCGACTGGCCTATCGTTTCAAGGGTCACGAACAGCTACACGTGCGCGGCTACAAGGAGAAGGGCAACATCAACACGCCGCTCGAACTGGCGATGCTGAATGAAACATCGCGATTCCATCTGGTGATCGACGTCATCGATCGCGTCCCTAAACTTCGCACCAGGGGTGCGCATCTCAAGGAGGAGATGAAAGGCGCGATCATCGACAATCTCCGCTACGCACACGAGAACGGAACCGATCGCGCGGAGATTGTGAACTGGACGTGGCCGTATTAGCGCGAGCCCTACGCCACGTTCGAACGTTTCGATGTCGGAGATGATCAGGCATCGCGTCGCCGTGGTGCTCACCGTCATGTCGCTTGCGCCGGGCTGTACCATTGCGCGCGGCGACGTGAAGGGCCTCCGGGACGCAGGTGCCACGCACGTTCGGATGGAAACACCGATCGACACGAGCATCACCGCGCTGAACGATCTGCCGCCGCACTGCGGTCCGACGCGGGATCACCGCGTTCGCGAAGAAGAGTTCCAGGTCTATCGGGTGATCGGAACGATTCGCCACGTGAAGCGCGCGCCCGACCACGACATCCACATCGTCCTTGGCGATCCGGATCGGCCTGATGCGCACATCATCGTCGAATTGCCAGACCCGGACTCCGCTGGCAGCGTGAAGTCTCCGCATCGGGATCGGCTGGCGCTCGCCATGCAAACCTTCGACAACCTGTTAGCGGAGACCGGATCGCGACAATGGAACGATCTTCAAGGGATCCGTGTTCGGGTTACGGGGGTCGGGTTCTTCGATCTGAGTCATTTCCAGGTCGGTCGATCGCGAAGCTGCATCGAGCTTCATCCCGTGTTGAAGATCGAGCAGCATCGCGACTCTCCAGCGCCCCCGCGCTAGAACCTACCTCATAAATCTCGGCGTCGTACGACGGCGTCGCGAGCGCGCGCGCGAGCGAGCCACGCGGCCGGAGCGAGCCGTCGAAGCGGCGAGCGAGGGCGCGTGTAGGGGAGTCCGAGGGGCGAAGCCCCTCGGGCAAGATTAGAGCTTTCGCAAGTACGCAAGCAGAGCTTCGCGCTCTTCTAGTGTTGGCCGCCGATCGAAATGAATTCCATCAGTGCTCGCGATCGGCGGTGCGAATGGCGCCAGATTCGCCTCTACGCGCTTGAAGAACTCGATGTAGTGATCGACAACCGCTTCGAGCGTCGCAGCGCTGTTGTTGTGAAAGTACGGCGCCGTCTTGCTGATGCCGCGCAGCCCGGGCACGTCGAACTTGTTCCAGTCGTCCTGGGCAGCAGGAACGCCTCCGGCAAAGCCTGTCAACAACGCACGTCCGGGGTCGGAACTCGTTCGGCGAAGCTTGCTGCCGTTGGGCAGAGTGATCTCATACGTCCGGGCATTGCGGACGAGTTGCGGAGAACAAGCGGCGAATGCGAACCGCACGGGTCTTGCGGTATCCACAGGACGCGGACACTGGCTCGAGATGTCGTGAAATCGCACGACCGGCATTTGACCATTCGATTGGCCCGGCCCGCCATGGCACTGGCTGCACGCACGCTCGAAGACCACCTTGCCCTGCTGCTCAAGCTCGTTCAGAGGCGGATCGACATCCGGCAGAGGCACCGTGCCTTCTTTGACCGCGTCGGCCAGCGCACGCACCCGAGCATTCGTGAAGAGCACGCGCTGAAAGGACGCGAGATCGTCAAGCAGTCGCGGCGACGGCGGTTGGTGTACTTGCGCGTGATTGGTGAGTGCCCCGAGCGCTTGCTCCTGCAGGGTCGCCACGCGTCCGTCTAGCTGGTATCCCCCGAACGCATTCGGTCCTCGCGTCCACGGATTCACATCATCGGGTCCCGTGAGGGCCACGTCGTTCACCGTCGGCACGGCTCGCCACACGTCCACGAACGTCTCTGCAGACGGGAGATTGGTCGCCGGATCGATCAACTTGATATTCGGCGGGAGATCGAAGGTGATCCGGACCAGCCCGTTCTGGCGAAGGTTGCTGAAATCGCTGGCGTTGTCGCCGTTCGTCCGAAAATCATCCGCGTCGATCGGGCGAAACAGCGGATCGTCGGCGTCGGGGTGTTGCTCGCGCCTCACCTGAAGGTTCTGGAATCTCGCCTCGACATCGGCAGGCGACAGCTGGAAATGGTCCGTCAGCATGTGGCAGTCAGCACACGCGCGTCCATTGCCATCCAGTCCTTCCAGCCGCCGATCGAAGAATGCGAACAATCCGCGTGCGACGGCGCTGCAGGGCTCGCCGCCGCACAACGTTCCTGGAGCTTCAGGTCTCGCTTCGGTACGTTGGCTCGGCGCTGGCGAGATATTGGCGCTGCTCGCCCTCATCAGCATCGACGAGCAGAGGACGAGCGCGCAGGCAATCAGCAAGGATGGTTGTTTCACGATGTCCCTTCCTATGAACGGTGTTGGCGTCATGAGATAAAGCGGAATGGACGGGTGAAACCTGCAGCGCTCGCCGAAGAACGTGTCAGACTGCAGCTTCCGGAGCCGTTCTGCGCCTTTACAGGTGTCGGCTGCAGGGCCGTCCGTTCGCACAGAGCGGACCGTCAGGTGTGCTCCGCGAGATGGGCTCCCGCTCCATGAGCATGCAACCAGACCGACAGGCCGGCGGCGAGGTGACCCAACTGCTCCGCGCCTGGAGTCAGGGGGATGCGGACGCATTCGACCGCGTGCTGCCTCTCGTCTACCAGGAATTGCACCGGATGGCGGCGCGGTATCTGGTCGGTGAGCGATCGACCGTCAGCCTTCAGACCACCGTGCTCGTCAACGAGGTGTGCATGCGCCTGCTCGGGTGGGATCCTGTCCGCTGGCAGAATCGCGGACACTTCTTCGGGGTCTCGGCACAAATGATGCGGCACGTGCTCGTCGATATCGCACGACGCCGCCGCGCGGAACGGCGAGGAGGCCCGAGCGCCATTCATCTATCACTCGACGGCATCGACCTCCCGGCCAGCGAACCGGCAGCCGACCTGCTCGCCGTCGATGACGCTTTGCAATTGCTGGCTGTCGAAGATCCGCGCAAGGCGCAGGTGGTCGAGCTCCGCTTCTTTGGTGGTCTCACCGTCGAGGAGACGGCAGAAGCGCTCGGGATCTCGGTGCGTACCGTGCACACGGACTGGACGCTGGCACGGGCGTGGCTGTATCGAACGCTGACGGCGACCCATGCCCACTGAACGCTGGCATCGTCTCGAACAGATCTTCACCGAAGCCGTCGAGCATCCTGCCGACGCGCGCACGGATTTCGTCGAGCGCGCGTGTGCGTCCGACATCGCCATGCGACAGGAGATTCAGCTGCTCCTGTCTGCCGCCGAGCAGTCGGGAGATTTTCTCGGCGCTCCAGCACTCGAAGTGTTCGCACGGCAGATTGTCCGTGAGGGGTGGACCGTCCAGCCCGGCGATCGCATTGCCTCATACACGGTCGCGGGACGGCTCGGAGTGGGAGCGATGGGGGAGGTGTGGCGGGCACGCGACGAGCGCCTCGCGCGCGACGTGGCGATCAAGCTGCTCCTGCCGCACCCGTCGAACGTCGAGCGCATGCGCGCAGGCGAGCAGGAAGCACGCACCGCCGGGACGCTCAATCATCCGAATGTGCTGACGGTCTATGACGTAGGCGAGTATGGCGGCGCCCCGTTCCTGGTGACCGAGTATCTCGAGGGCGAATCGCTCCGCGCGCGACTCGGCGGCGGCGTGCTTGCCATCGACGCGGCACTCGACGTTGCCGTCCAGGTTGCGCGCGGGCTCGGCGCGGCGCACCAGCGCGGGATCGTGCACCGCGACCTCAAGCCCGAGAACATCTTTCTCGCGCGTGATGGCCGCGTGAAGATCCTCGATTTCGGCCTCGCGCTCCTCGTCGAAGGCGCTGCGACGGCACAGACCGCAGAGGTCTCATCCGCCACTGCGCGTTCACTTGTGGCGGGCACGGTGGGCTACATGGCGCCCGAGCAAGTACACGGAGACGACATCGATCAACGCGCGGATATCTTCGCGCTCGGCGCGGTGCTCTACGAAATGCTCGCCGGACGTTCGCCGTTCAAGGGCAGCACCGCCCGTGAAACGTTGGACGCCTCGCTGACGATCGAGCCTCGCCTTCTTTCGCAGGCAGCTCCCGGAACCTCGTCGGCGGTAGCGCACATCGTCCATCGCTGCCTCGCGAAATCCCCTGACGATCGTTTTGCGACCGTCGGCGATCTGGCCGCGGCTCTCGAGGCGGAAACTCGCGCGGCGAAGTCTGCGCCGAAACGGACACTTCGAGCGCTTGTTCGGCAGCCGACGGCGCGGGTAGCCCTGGTGCTGATCGTGCTCGCCGCGGTGCTCGCCACCTGGCAGTGGCGAGTGTCGGTCGCACGGACGCGTTGGGCGCGCACCGTCGCTGCGCCGGAGATTCAACGGCTTTCAGTGCGCGGCGACTATGCTGAAGCGTTCCTCCTGGCGCGCCAGGCGCTCGATCTCGTTCCGAACGATCCGCAAGTGCGTCAGCTGTGGCTGAATGCGTCTACTCAGGCCACGATCACGACCGAACCCTCGGGAGCCGACGTCGCCTTCGCATCGTACCGCGCGCCCGCGCGCTGGTTTTCCCTCGGACGCACTCCACTCAAAGGCGTGCGTGTTCCGCGCACGATCATCCGGCTGCGTATTGCCAAAGATGGATTTCAGCCGATTGAGGGTTCGGGAGCACCTGGCGCGTTCAATCGTTACCGGCTGGATCTGGTGAACAGCGTGCCGCCTGGGATGGTGCGCGTGGTGAGGGGCGGCGATGCGGATCGATTTGGCGCCGTGGGCGAAGTCGACGACTTCTGGATCGATCGACTCGAGGTCACCAATCGTGAGTTCAAGGTATTCGTTGATCAGGGCGGCTACCGTAACCACAAATACTGGCGCGAGCCATTCATCGACGACGGACGCTCGGTCTCCTGGGAGGACGCGATCGATCGATTTCAGGACGGCACCGGCCGGCCCGGTCCCGCGACGTGGACGTCAGGTACGTATCAGAACGGCCAGGGCGACTTGCCGGTCGGAGGTGTGAGCTGGTACGAGGCGGCGGCGTACGCGGCGTTTGCCGGCAAGAGCCTGCCAACGATTTATCACTGGTACCGCGCCGCTGACCTCGGGCGCTTCGCCGACATCTTGACCCTCAGCAACTTCAATGCGAAAGGTCCGGTGCCGGTCGGCAGTTTGGCCGGCCTGGGACCTTTCGGCACGTCCGACATGGCGGGCAACGTCAAGGAATGGTGCTGGAACGCCAGCGAGCGTGGACGCTTCCTGCTTGGCGGAGCGTGGAACGAGCACCCGTATACCTTTGACGAACCCGAGGCGAGGAGTCCGTTCGATCGGGAGCCGGTGAACGGCTTTCGTCTGGCGAAATACATTGGCCCGCCGCCGGCGGAGGTCACCGCGCCGGTACCGGACATGACGGTCGGTCGTGTCGCCCGGACGCTGAAGCCGATCAACGATGAAATCTTCGGCGTTCTCCGCAGACAATACGCTTACGACCGCGGACCGCTGAACGCAGTCGTCGAGGCGACTGAAGAAACGGATAGCTGGCGGAAGCAGGTCGTTGTATTCGACACCGCGTATGGCGGCGAGCGGATGCGCGCGTACCTGTTCCTGCCGAAAATCGGATCGCCGCCCTATCAGACCGTGATTTTTTTCCCGGCGGCGGAGGCGTTTCTCTTGCGCTCCAGCCGGGACATGTCTCTATCAGCGATGGAATTCATCGTCGCCAGTGGACGAGCGTTCCTGTACCCCATATACAAAGGCACCTACGAACGTGGCACGCATGGCGAAAGGGGGCCAAACGACGAGCGCGATCTGAGAGTGGCGTGGTCGCGGGATCTGGGACGCGCGATTGATTACCTCGAGACGCGATCGGACATTACCCAAAGCCGGCTGGCGTTCTACGGCATCAGCGATGGTGCAGACGCTGGCGTGATCCTGACCGCACTCGAACCGCGGTTGAAAGCAAGTGTGCTCCAGGCCACCGGAATCGGTCCTGAGGCGGCGGCGGAAATCGATCTCGTCAACTACGCGCCACGCATACGCATCCCCACATTAATGTTAAATGGGCGATACGACTTTAGCGTGCCTGTCGAGACCCAACAGGACCCCCTGTTTGCTTTGCTCGGATCTCCGCTCGATCAGAAGGTGCATCGTGTTCTCGAGAGCGGCCATGCATTGACGATTGAAGGCGTGCGCGATGAGATCCTGCCCTGGCTGGACCGCTACCTTGGACCGGTCCAAGCCGTTCGTTGACTTGCCGGCGCGCAGAGCGACGACGCCGGATGCGCCATGGCACATCCTGGAGGGGCAGCTCCGATCGCAGCGAGACGTCAGCGTGCGGCCATCGTCCACAGGCCCCAGTCGCCGCTTCGGCGGCTGTGATAAGCAACCATTCGGCCGTCGGGTGCCCACGTGAACTCTTCGGCCGTCGCATCGTTGAGGACGCGTTTCATCGAGCCGGTGGTTAGGTCGAGCAGCCAGGCCCCATCCCGAAAGACCTGAAACATGACCCACTGCCCGTCAGGTGAGACAGCGGGCGTGCGCACGAGAGCGCCCTTGCGCGGCGATGGATAGCTCGTCGATCGTCCAGAGTCCTGATCGAGAACGATCAGCTGATCCTCGTGACTGTACGCGAGCCGGTGTCCATCGGGGAACCACGCGCCGCCCCACACCTGGCCGTACGGATGATGCGTGAGACGAGTCATCGCACCAGAGTTCAAATCCAGCGTCCACAGGTTCCAGACCCGCGGCTTCCCGTCCTCGGCGCGCAGAAAGGCCAGCCGATGCCCATCGGGAGACCACGTGGGAACCGCAGCATAACCAGGACCGCTGACCCGGTGCACGTCGGTGCCGTCCGCCTTGGCGACATACACACCGCGGACGCCATCGCGGTCGGAGTCGAACGCGACCGATGTGCCGTCGGGCGAGACCTGGACGTGGTAATTCTTCGCCGCATCGTCCACGATCGTCACGATGTGAAGCTCGCCATTTTCGTCCCGCTCGGCGCGCTCGAGGGCACTGGTTTCGCCACGCTGCGCGTGAAAGAAGACGGCCGTGCCCTGCGAGTCGAACGACGGCGAGAATGCCGCGTCGGCGTCCGCCGCGGCGGGATCGATCAGCGGCGTGGGCCCTGACTGGACCGATGGTGCTACAGCTGATTTGTGCCCAACGGGTACCGGTTCGCGACTACCGATCTGAGTACCAGGACGTTCGTGACGCTGACCGCCTATTGCACCGGAGGATTGCGGGTGCGCGACGATTTGTCGTTGGGTGACCGTGACGGCCTGCTGCTGAACCGGCTGATGGTCATGAGGCGTGGCCACCGTGATCTCCGTAGCCGCCGTGGGACGCGGCGTGGCGTCCTTGAAATTGAGCAGCAACGCGACGGCTGCGCCAATCACACATCCGGCGAGTCCTGGAACGACCGCTGTCAGCAACCATTTGCGCGCGGAACCCGGGTGCGTCTCCGCTGTCGCGGTAAACGTGGATGCGGGCCCGTGTGGCCACCAGAGAATGTTCGCCGCATCGGCGGCGGAATGATTCGAGCGAATCGCGACGTCCGCGGCGGACGATTGCTTTGTTGGCAATACCGCGGCTCCCGCTTCGAAGATGGCTCGCAGTGCGGCCTCGGGATCTGGCGGATCAAATCGTTCGAGCGCGCGCGCGAGCGCTGCACTCGACGCGAACGGCGCGAGATCGATCTTGCCGGTCGCGCGCGCAGCTGTCAGGAGCAGTGCCGGCGGGATGCGGCCCGCTCCCCGACGGCGGAGTTCCGCGAGGAGATCCTCGAGTAGCGTACCCAGCTCACGGACCGTCGGCCATCGATCCGCCGCCAGATGAACATTGCCGCTCGAATCGAGCAAGACGTCTTCCGGCCGAAGCGGAGCTGACGAGTCGATCGGCGCGAGACTTAACGCAGCCGGGCGGAGACACAGGCGGCGAACGATCGCGCTCGCGTCCTCAGGACGGAAGGGAACCGATCCGTCGACGAGGTCAGCAAGAGACACACGGCTGCCGAGGTGCGTAAAGGTGCCGAGGTGCATGAAGGCATGCGGTGCGAGAATCGCGCCACGATAAATGTTCGTGTTTTGCGGTCGGGATGACCTCTGAGGTGGGCGATTCAGATCCGTTGGCGAGGACGCGCGTCGGGTCGACACCGCACGAAGAGCGGACGCCCGGCCGTGGCGTGAAGAGCGCAGCAGGAGGAACTCGTGCAGAGACCCGACCGCGGGCACCACGTACAGAACACCATCGGATGGCGCCAACGTCTCGCGCATTTTCAGGGCTCGCCGGTCGTGTTCGACTTGACCCCTTACGACGAAGAGTTGACCGACATCAATCGGCTCGGCAAGGATGTCGAGGCGCTCTCAGACAGTGAGATGCGGGCACGCGCGGACGAGTTGCGCCAGCACGCCGGCGGTTCGAGGGAATCCATTCGCGCCGCGTTTTTCGCGCTCGCTCGCGAAGCGTCGCGCCGCGTCCTTGGCTTGCGTCCATTCGATGTTCAGGTTCTCGCGGCCATTGCGCTGGATCGCGGTCACATCGTCGAGATGCAGACCGGCGAGGGAAAAACGCTCGCTGCGGTCATGCCGGCGGCGCTTGCCGCGCTTACAGGCCAAGGCGCGCATGTCCTGACGTTCAATGACTACCTGGCGCGCCGGGATGCCGAGTGGATGGGGCCGTTATACGCGATGCTCGGGCTCTCGGTTGGATTCGTCCAGCAGGACATGACACCTGAAGAACGCCGTCGCGCCTACCTCGCCGGCGTCACCTATGTGACGGCCAAAGAGGCCGGATTCGATCATCTGCGCGATTTGCTGGCCATAGACCGTCAAGCGGTGGTGCACCGGCCGTTCCATTTCGCACTGGTGGACGAAGCTGACTCGCTTCTCATCGACGAGGCCCGCGTGCCGCTGGTCATTGCCGGCAGTGTCGGTCGCGGGACCTCGTCCGCGCCGCGGCTGGCCGCGCTCGTCGCTTCACTCACGCCTGGCGTCCACTTCGACGCCGACGAGTACGGCCGTGACGTCGAGCTGACTGAGGCCGGAGTCGAACAGGTCGAGCGCACGCTCGGCATCGGCGCGCTCCACGATACGACGAACTATGGCGTGCTGACCGAGCTCAATTGCGCGCTCCATGCGCAGGTGCTTCTGCGGCGAGACGTCGATTACATCGTGCGCGACGGCCGCATCGGGGTCATCGACGAGTTCACGGGGCGGGTCGTGACCGATCGTCACTGGCCCGATGGTTTGCAGGCGGCGTTGGAGGCGAAGGAAGGCGTGGAGCGGCAACCCGACGGACGCATCCTCGGCTCGATGACGTTGCAGCATTTCGTGCAGGGTTATCGGCGTTTGTGCGGGATGACGGGCACCGCCCAGACCGCCGCGCAGGAGTTGCATCAGATGTACGGGCTCGACGTGGTGGTCGTGCCGACTCACCGACCGATGATCCGCGTCGATCACCCGGACGTGGTGTTCACGCACGGGAGTGCGAAAGAGCAGGCCATAGTCGAGGAGATTCAGCGCGCTCATGCGTCCGGACGGCCTGTTCTGGTCGGGACGCTCACGGTCGAGGAGTCAGAACGCCTCGCGGGGCGGCTTCGCGACGCCGGGCTGGCGTGCGAGACGCTGAACGCGAAGAACGATGCGAGGGAAGCGGAAGTTGTCGCACGCGCCGGCTCGCTTGGGGCGGTCACGATCTCCACGAACATGGCCGGGCGGGGAACCGACATCAGGCTGGGGGGCCACAACGAGGCGGAACACGACCACGTCGCGGCGCTGGGCGGCCTGTATGTGATCGGGACGAATCGTCATGAAAGCCGCCGTGTGGATCTGCAGCTCCGCGGCCGAGCCGGACGTCAGGGCGATCCGGGCGAGTCGCGTTTCTTCGTGAGTCTCGAAGATGATCTCTTGGTGCGGTTCGGCATTGAAGCCCTCATCGCCGGTCGAGTCGCAAGCGGCAAGAGCGACGAACCGCTCGATCATCCGGTGCTGCGCGTCGAGATCGCCCGTGCGCAGCGCATCATTGAAGGGCAGCACGTCGAGATTCGAAAGACGCTGTGGCGCTACGCGTCGGTCATCGAGGGGCAGCGCCGCCACGTCATGGACGCGCGGCAAGCGATCCTGCACGGGAACGAGATGTCGGACGTCTGGAAGCCGGTGCCCGAGCGTCGACGCGCGCTGGTAGACGAGGTCGGCGAGGACGCCGTCCGGCGTGCTGAGCGGACGGTGACGCTGTTCCAGATTGATCGAGTGTGGCGCGATCACCTTGCGTTCGCGGCCGATTTGCGCGAGGGAATTCATCTCGTCAGCCTCGGCAGTCAGGATCCGTTGACCCGTTTCACGAACGAGGTCACGGTCGCGTTCCGGGGTCTGGAGGAGGCGATCGACAGAGGCGTGCTCGACGCGCTGATGGCCGTGCGCGTGAGCGATAGTCGGATCGATCTGGACAGTCTCGGGATCAGGGGACCGTCATCCACCTGGACGTACCTCGTCAACGACGATCCGTTCCGCAACCAGATCGGCATGATGCTGACCGGACCCGGGAGAACGACCGTGACCATCTATGCCGCTGCCGTGATGATGCCGCTGCTGGTTCTGTGGGGGCTTGTCGATCGCCTGCTGCGAAAACCTTCGAAACGCCGAAGGGATCCGTTCCGCACGTGACGTGTCTGGCCGTCGGGCCCCGTGAGATAATCGAGACGTGGACGACAAAGCCGCGGATCGCCGGGTGCGAATGACCACGGCACGGTTCGCGTCGGCTGCCGATGCGGCGGAGCACGACGTCGCGTACTGGCGAGAGATCCCTGCGGCGGAACGGGTTCAACGCGTGTGGACGCTGAGCGTCGAACAGTGGGGGCTCCAACCAGAGCGAACGGATGAATCCGGACTTTGTCGATCTGTTGCGAGCGTTCGCCGACGCTGACGTCCGGTTCCTCGTCGTCGGCGCGTATGCGCTTGCGCTGCACGGCCGCCCGCGCGCGACCGGAGATCTCGATATCTGGATCGAGGCGACGCCGGAAAATGCATCGCGGGTTGTACGTGCGCTGGCGACTTTCGGTGCGCCGTTGCGCGACGTGTCAGAAGCCGACTTCTCCCGCGAAGGCATCGTCTATCAGATTGGTTTACCGCCTGGCCGGATCGACCTCCTCACTGAATTGACTGGCGTGGCGTTCGCTGAGGCGTGGCCTGAGCGCCAGCGAGGCCGATTTGGAGACATCGACGTCGACTTCATCGGCCGCGCCGCGTTCATCAAGAACAAGAAGGCGACCGGCCGTCCTCGAGATCTTGGCGATATCGACGGACTGTGATCGCGCGACCTTCACTCGCGACGACGATCAGTTTGTGAAGGAGAGCGGCACATGCGAGCGTCGTATTACCACGGGAATCGCACCTTTCGCACTGGGTCCGCGGCCATGCCCGCACCGGGAGCAACCGAAGCGCTGCTGCGCGTGCGGCGCGTGGGAATCTGCGGCACCGACCTGCACATCTACCAGGGACATCTCGATCACCGCATTTCCGCCGGCGGGATCATCGGGCACGAGGTCTTTGCCGATGTCATGACTGCCCCGATCGGCAGCGGCTTCGTCGAGGGCGACCGCGTCGTCGTCGAGCCCGTGTTGTTCTGCGGCACGTGCAACGCGTGCCGGATGGGTGCGACGTATCTCTGCCGGAGTCTCAAGGTGCTCGGCGTGGACGCACCCGGAGGCATGCAGGAGTACTGGACGGTGCCCGCCGATCGATTGTTGAAGGTGCCCGATTCTGTGAGCGACGAGGATGCCGCGCTGATCGAGCCGCTTGCTGTCGCCACTCACGATGTGGCGCAGGCAGACGTCAAGGACGGTAACACCGTCGTCGTGTTCGGCGGCGGTCCTATCGGCTCCCTGATCGCGCTCGTCTGCCGGCACCGCGGCGCGCGTGTCAAGGTCGTGGAAATCAATCCGCATCGCATCCAGATCCTGAACCGCCTCGGCCTCGAAACCATCGGGCCCGGAGAAGACGTGGTCTCTCTGGTCAACGAATGGACGCTCGGTGACGGCGCCGACGTGGCATTCGAGGTCAGCGGAGACGCGGCGGCCGCCCGCCTCGTCACAGATGTCGTGCGCGTCTGGGGGACGGTCAGCATCATCGCGATTCATGCCAGCCCTGTCCCGATGAACCTTTATGCCATGTTCGCGCGCGAGCTGAAGATGCATGCGAGCCGGCTCTATACCCGGGCCGCGTGGATCGAAGCGATTCGTCTGGTGTCGACCGGAGCGGTGATTCCTGGACCGCTGGTGAGCCGCGTCATTTCACTCGACGATCTCCAGAAGGGCATGGAGGAGGCACTCGGCGGCGGCCCCGTCATGAAGGTGCTCGTCGCCTTTAGCGCTTGAGCGCCTCGGCGACGAACCCGAAAACTTCCTTCGTCACGGGATCGTTTGGCACGCCGATCTCGTCGTTGAGACCCTCGTGCGTGTTATCGCGACCGACGACCTTCGCCGATACGCCCGCAGCGTGGAGAACGTCGGCCAGGCGCCGCGCCTGCGCGCTGGTGTCGGGGTTGCCCGCAATGTGGAAGATCAGGAACGGCGGAATCCCCTTGTTCGCTGCCACGTGGGTCACGGCCGAAAAGTCGAGATGCTTGGCCGGATCGTTACCGAACTTTTGTCGATGCCCGTTGGTCGGCAAGGGTAAGTGGTGTACGCGGGCGCGTGTTTCGGCCACCTCGATGATTGCGGGAATGTCGAAGGTGTCCGCGTCCACAGGCACGCATCCCTTGATCGTCGTCAATGAGAATCCCTGGGCGGTGACATACTTCTCGTCCGTGCACATCAACGCGGCAAGCTGACCGCCGGCCGAGTGGCCCATCACGAATAGCCTGGCCGGATCGCCGCCGTACCTCGCGATGTTCTTATGCACCCAGCCGAGCGCGGTGGCAACGTCGCTCGTCAGGGCGGTCATATCCACGGTGGGCAGCAGGCGGTAATTGATCGAGACGAAAACGAAGCCGCCCTCGGTGAAAGCCTTTGGCTTGACGCCGACCATGCTCTTGTTACCCGCCTGCCACCCGCCGCCGTGAATCCAGAAAACCACCGGCAGATTCTTCGCACCGTCTGGTGCATACACATCCAGGACTTGCCGTTCGTGCGCTGTCGCGTAGGGGACGTCAGGTGTCACATGCTGCGCGAATGCATCCGAGGCGCACGCGATGGCAACAAGAAGCAGGCAGGTGAAGGGTTTCATCGAGTGGCATCCTACTCCAATCCCACGCGACGGTCTGATTACCGTTCCGCAGGACGCAGGTTCTTCGCGTAATACACGTCAGCCGGAATGTGATGCCCGGCGTAGATCTTGTCCAGGATGGCGTACAGCGCAGGGTCGTACGCCTTCAAGTCGTCAGGCGATTGCACGCGCTGGCCCGTCGTACCGTCGTAGAACTCGATGTTGGACCAGAACCACCACTGAGTCCCTTCGGCGAAGTATTCGGCGACGGTGTTGATGGCGTATTGCTCGCGTCCTCGACTGTCCTTGTACAAACCCTTCGCTTTCGCGGCGGCGTACGCCGGTTGAATCTGGTCGTAGAGCGCGCGGTCCGCGACAAGCAGCGCGCTCATGATGTTGTGGCTGAACTCGTGCACGGTGATGTGCTCGCCGTAATAGCGCGTTCCCGGAACGCCGAGGAGGTTTTCCTCCGCGCACGACGTAATATTCCCGCCCATGCCCCGCGCGCGATTGTCCCAATACTGCTTGTCGGTCATGCTGGCGATGCCGCCGGGCTGGGAGTAGCGATCGCGCTCACCTTGCGTCAGCCGGCGATCGTCGAAGGCCGGCTTCTTCCAATCGCTCCGCTCGGGAAGGTCGGTCTCGCCTTCGTCGATCGACATCACAAGGAGCCGCGATTTCCTCTGCACCATGACCGCGCGCACATCCGGACGCTTCGAGAGCATGAAGTTGACGATGTCGCGCGCAAGCAGCAGCGCGTCGTCGCGCACTTTTGCCGAAGAGACGATCGGAATCCCACTGGCATCGACGTACTTCTTGTAGAAGGGTGAGAGGCCGAGGGCTGAAGGCGGCGGCACGATCGGCGTCACCTCCGCGTGTCCCTCGAGCGTCGCATAACTCGCGACGATGGGCGGACCCGTCGGTGTGCCGCCGGGATGGCGCGCGGTTTGGGCGTGCAGTGAATTAGCCGCAGCCACAAAGGCGACGGCGAGTGCTGCCACACGTCGCATCTTGCTCACAATGCAACGAAGCTTATAGCACCTGGCCGTACTCGGCTTTGAACCCCAGAATTCGCGGTGCTAGACTGCCGCGGGACGAGATTGCATTCGGCGGTGCGCTCTCGAGCAGACACGAACGGCGCGGCCGCATCAGTCAGCCGGCCACATCGCACCTATGGCGGCCAACGCGATTCTCTGAGTCGGCACAGTGGGGTGAGTCCATGCGCAGTATCGCAGTCATTGCGGCGTCGGCCCTCTCGTTTGTGTTCGCGATTTCGTCATTGTCGGCGGCAGCTACGCCTGTCGGATGTTCGGTCCTGACTCAGGCGCAGCTCGGAGCGGCAACCGGGGCCACCATCGGCGCCGGCTCTCCCATCTCGGCACCGACGTCATGCCAGTGGTCGGGTCAGGGAAAGATCGTCACGCTCACCATCCGCGTCCCGCTCGCCGGCAAGAGTCCAGTCGACCAGTTCAACGACGCGAGGAAGAAGGCGGTCCCCGGCATTGCGGTAGAGCCGGTGAGCGGCGTGGGAGACGATGCTTTTTACGTCTACTTCGCCGGGCAAAACAGAGCCGGCTGCGGACTCGTCGTCAAGAAGGGGACGTCGGTGTTCGAAGTGCGTGTCTACGGATTCGAACTCGCTCAGGGCAAGACAGTCAGTAAGGTTCTCGCGCAGGAGGCTGCTGCCAAGTTCTAACGTCGCCAAGCTGGCGCGATCGCTGCGCGCGCGAGAGTGTCGCGCGACGATTGGTCTTTGAGGAGGTGAAGGAATGTTCCGCCATCTGCTGTGCCTGTCGATCGTGCTCACCGCCGCCGCGATCTCCGCTCAGGAGCCCCCGCGCGCGACCGCCACGCTGAAGAATGCGCAGGGCGAGGAAATTGGCACGGCCACGCTTGCGCTGACCCAGCGCGGCACCGCCGTGACGATCAATGGCCATTTCTCGAAGCTGCCACCCGGGACGCATGCGATTCACGTGCACAATGTGGGTACCTGTACGGCCCCCGATTTCACCAGCGCCGGTCCGCACTTCAATCCGGCGGGTAAGCAGCATGGCACCAGCAATCCAAACGGCGCTCACGCCGGCGATTTGCCGAATTTCGAAGTCGATGCGAAGGGCATTGGCGACGTCAGCTTCGCCGTTCCGGACATGACGCTCCGCGATGGGCCGAATTCGCTGTTCCATGCCGGAGGCACCGCACTGGTGATCCACGCGGCGCCCGACGACAACAAGACCGATCCCTCCGGGAACGCCGGCGCACGTATTGCCTGCGGCGTCATCGAGAAGGCGAAGTAATCCGCTCGGTGCGGCCCACGCGAAGGCGCGAGGTGGCGCTTCAGGTCCGTTCTTACCGCCTTACTTGCCGCCAGCCTTGCAGTTGTCGAATTTGAACGCGCCGACGTGTGTCGCCCAATTGAAGCTGCCCGAGGAGATGTAGTACTCCTGCGTGAACCAGAACGTGCAGTCGTCTTTGGGATCGATCGTCATACTGCTGTAGTCGCCCCAACGTTTGAACGATTTGAACTGCACGCCGCTGCCCGCCGCGAGGCGCAGCGGACCGAACATGGCGCCACGCGGATCCGACGGCTTCCGCCCGGCAACGTAGACGCTGGAGAAATCGTTCTTACTCATCGCATTGAACCCGACGGCGATGTTGCCCGCACGATCCATCGCCACACTTCCAAGCCAGAAATCGGTGTCCGGATCGATGATTGTTCCCTGCTGGAAGACCGTCGGTGTGGTGGCGGGTTGGCGTATCTCGTACCAGCGCACGGCACCGAGGGCACCGCCCAGCACGGTGTGATTCACGACCAGCGCTTCGTGGTCGCCGAAATTGCGGTAGGCGAGGCGGAACATGACGCGATCAGCGAGGCCGTCCACTTTTTCGCCGGGCTCCGGCTCGGCAATGCATGCCCGGGTGTTGGCGCGTGCGCAGATCTCGTTGTAGGCCGCGACATCGATCAACACCGGTCCGCTGAGCGTCGACGCCGCCGGGTTCGCGAAGTCCACATGGAAGCGGAACAAGTGCAGGTGTGTCGCGTCGGCGAGGCCGACGAGGTAATTCGGCGCGCCCACCGGGGGCAGGATGGAGCCGTCCAGGTCTGCCGGAAGCAGGCTCGATACCGATGGCGGCTGCTGGAAGCAGATCGCATTCGCCGCAGCCCCGGTCAACATCGCCGCGCGGTCGAAGGCGCACGCTTGCGCTCCGGCAAAGCCCTTCCCCGGGAAAACATTGATGGTGTTGTAATAGGCGTCGGGCCATATGCCGAACTTCGGATAGTCGGGGAAGTTCGCGCCGAAATCGAACTGGTAGCGGTTATACGAGCCCGTCGCGTCCGAGGACGTCGAGACGGCGATGCACTGAGCCGTCTTGGTGAACGTCTCGTCGAACTGCAGCTGACTGACCATCCAGCGATCGGCAAGATGATCGTAGAGGACAATCGGATCGCCACCGTCGGAATACGTGGCTGCCTCGCCACCGTTCTCACAGAGTCCACCGAAACCCTCCCAGAGCGAATGGATCGGTGCGGGTCCGAGTTGCAGCCTGCCGTCGCGTTTGCCGTAGACGGCGATCGTCACGTTCACCATCTGGACGTATTGCGACGCGCCGACTGCACCATTCGTGTCGGGCGGCACGAACGCAAACCCAAAGACGC
>Ga0222622_10000285_pt1 | contig 18294 bp, 14 predicted proteins | sample PLM2_5_b1metaG_FD_177335 | JGI IMG/M metagenome (GOLD analysis project Ga0222622, IMG submission 177335) | Groundwater sediment microbial communities from an aquifer in East River, Colorado, USA - PLM2_5_b1 | ecosystem: Environmental > Terrestrial > Soil > Riparian zone | place: USA: East...
TCATATTCGATGAAAGCGAATCGTTTCCTGTTTCTAATCAGTATCTGTGGACTGGCCCCCGGTCATTTGCCCGCTGCCGAACCCGCACCAGAGACTCCAAAGAAACCTGTTTCCACCGAATACCAGGGGGTCACTGTGGAAGATCCATATCAATGGCTCGAACAAGATGATGATTCGCAGGTGAAGGCGTGGTCGGACGCGCAGAATCAGCGGGCGCGCCAATATCTCGACAACTTGCCGGATCACGTGGCGATTGAGAAGCAATTGACGGAGTGGTACGCGAAAACGTCACCGAGCTATTCATCGCTCGTCTCGCACCCGGGAATTTTGTTCGCGATGAAATTCCAACCGCCGAAGCAACAGCAGTTACTGGTGACGCTCTCCTCGGCCGACGAGCTCAAATCGGAGAAGGTAGTGCTCGATCCCAACGTGCTGGACGCCACAGGCACGACCGCGATCGATTGGTTCGTGCCATCACTGGATAGCAGATATGTCGCCGTGTCCCTTTCCAAAGGCGGCAGCGAAGACGGCACGCTTCACTTTTATGAAACCGCGACGGGCAAAGCATTACCGGACACGATTGCGCATGTCCAGTATCCCACGGCAGGAGGCAGCGCGGCTTGGAATGCAGATGGCACTGGAGTTTATTACACGCGTTTTCCTCGCCAAGGCGACCGACCCCAGGCTGATCTGAATTTTTATCAGCAGATTTATTTTCACAAACTCGGCACGCCGGACACAGAGGATAGCTATTCGCTCGGGAAAGAGTTCCCGCGGATCGCGGAGATCACACTCGAAGGTTCACGCGATGGCAAATACATCCTCGCAACGGTGGCGAATGGTGATGGCGGGGAATTCGCGCATTACCTGCTCGGGCCAAACGGAAGCTGGAAGCAGATCACGCAGTTTAGTGATGAGATAAAAATCGCGCGCCTCGGTCGAGATAACGCAGTCTATCTGCTTTCACGAGCGGGCGCGCCGCGCGGCAAAATCCTGCGGCTGCCGATAGACGTGCCCGAATTGAAAAATGCGGCTGAGATCGTTCAGGCAGGGGAAGCGGTGATTCAGCAGATCGTGCCAAGCAACGATGCGCTTTATGTAGGTGATCTGCTCGGGGGTCCCTCTCAAATCCGGCGCTGTGATCTGAATGGCAAAAACGAAGCGGTCATCCCAATTCCCAAGATCTCGGCAGTGCAGGAAATGCTCGCGCTGGAGGACGGCTCACTCCTTTTCCGCGACGTAAGTTACACAGAGCCCGCTGCATGGTTTCATTGTCTCAGGGGCAAAACTCAGCCGATGAAAACGGCCCTGCGGAGTACGTCCCCAGTTTCATTTGCCGACATTGAAGTGACGCGCGAGTTCGCAACTTCAAAAGACGGCACAAAGATTCCGCTGAACATCATTTTTCGAAAAGGAATGAAACGCGATGGGCAGAATCCGACGCTTCTTTACGGCTACGGCGGTTATGGAATCAGCATGTCGCCGAATTTTGAGTTTACACGCCGGCTTTGGTTCGATCGCGGTGGCGTTTATGTGGTGGCGAATATACGAGGCGGCGGCGAGTTCGGCGAAGACTGGCACAAGGCTGGCAACCTCACGAAAAAGCAAAATGTGTTCGATGACTTTGCGGCAGCCGCTGAATACTTGATCAAGCAGAATTACACCCGGCCGGAAAAACTCGCGATCCAGGGCGGAAGCAACGGTGGTCTGTTGATGGGCGCAATGATTACGCAGCATCCCGATTTGATGCGGGCGGTCGTTTCCTCAGTGGGTGTCTACGACATGTTGCGGGTGGAGCTTGCACCGAATGGTGCATTTAACGTGACGGAATTCGGCACGGTGAAAGACCCGGAACAATTCAAGGCGCTTTACGCGTACTCGCCTTATCACCACGTAGTCGATGGAGCGAAGTATCCCGCCATTCTGATGATGACCGGCGCCAATGATGGACGAGTCGCACCATATCACTCACGCAAAATGACCGCGCGCTTGGATGAAGCTAACAAATCTGAGAATACGATCCTATTACGGACTAGCTCCAGCGCAGGACACGGCATCGGCACCGCATTGACCGAGCGCATTAAACAGTCGGCCGACATTTATTCATTTCTCTTTGCGCAACTCGGAATGACGAAGAAATGACGAATGACGAAAGAAGCACAAAGCCCAAATGACGAAGAAACCTTCGAGTTTCGGCATTAGCCATTTGTCATTGATACAGTCCAATCTTGCGAAGGAAACTACTGATCTGTGCTGGAGCGATTGCGATTTTTCTTTTGATCGCAGCCGGGGGTGGGGTGGCCATTTTTTATAGTCCGCTGCTCACTCATTACATCGAGAGCAACGCCTTCCGCGCAGCCATGGAAAATGAAACCGCGAAAGGCTTGCATTTTCCTCAGAGCCGCTATTCGCCGATTCGACGTACCGGCGCATTTACGGCTCAAAGCGAGAGTTTTGAAGCGAGGAATGGAGTGAAAGCGATGAAGTCACTCAATGCTCGTGGAATCACAGCAAGATTTAATCCCCTGGGTGTTTTTGTGCGGCAGTGGAGGTTCACCGATGTGCGCGTGCAATCAGGCGACGTCGAGATTCAGATCTATGAAGCCCATCCTGAAGCACTGCCAGCCAAGCCATGGTTTGCCATTTTTTTGCCAAACCGGGTGTATCTGAAGCGGATTGAATCGGAACAGGCCAACATAATCTGGCAATTTCGTGGCGAGCGGGCCGGGTTTTTCGGCACACATCTGCTCATTACGCCCAATGGGCGTGATTTTGAATACGCTGCCACCAGCGGCAAACTAAAGATGGCTTTGCTTCCCGATCTTGATCTCCGCCGCGCGCATCTGCTCATCACCAGGGCGCTCCTGACGATTTACGATATCGATCTGGCATCAAATTCAGACAGCGGCGAAACCATTCACGCCCAGGCAACCGCCGGCATTGGCAAAGATAAGAGCGTCGACGTGAGGGCGAACTTCAATGAGGTCCCAATTCGCTCCTGGCTACCTGCTGAATGGAAAGGGCAGTTGGCCGGCAGCGCTTCCGGCGATCTTCACTGGGCCGGAGCGGATCCGAAGGTGGAAAGTTCTTCCGGCGAAGGTTCGCTGCGCGTCAGTAACGGGCGAATCGACAACCTTCCCGTTCTCGAAAAGCTCGCAGAGCTTGCGCAAAAGAAATCATTTCAACATTTGGAGCTAAACGATTGCTCGCTCAGCGTTGGATGGAAATACCCAAAGATCGACATCAATAACATTGCTATCGAAGAGAAAGGAAAGTTCCGGCTCGAGGGAGAAATATCGATCGATCAGCGTCGATTGCACGGCACGATCAAACTTGGGCTAACCCGTGAATATCTCGATTGGTTGCCGAATCCTGAAGAAGTCTTTAACCGGAAGCAGAACGGGTATCTGTGGACCAATGTGCGTTTGTTTGGAACGATTGATGATCCCGGGCAAGATCTCAGTCCGCGCATTATCGAATTGTTCAAGCAATCGCCGGGAGCGTACCTCAAGCTCCTCTTTCATCAGTTCGAAGACTGGTTAAAAAGAGGATTTCGCTAATGGAGGGGCGAGCTCCGCGAGCCCTGACGTCCTCGCGCCCGGCGTCGCAGAGCTCCGCCCTCCATTAGGATCTCTCTTCACCGCTCTGGCTTGGGTTCGCCTGCTTCCAACATGCGAATGCGGTTTTCGATGTATGGCAGGCGGATCGTAAGAGTCAGACCTTTGCCCTGGCTGCTCTCGATGGAGAGTTCGCCGCCATGCTCGCGCACAATGCGACGCACAATTAATAATCCAAGACCACTGCCGGACGGCTTGGTTGTGAAATAAGGTTCAAACACGCGACTCAAGTTTTCCGCCGACATGCCGCCGCCGGTATCGGCGAAGCTGATGACGATATGGGTGTCGTCCAGATCGGTGCGGATTCGCAAGACGCCGTGGCGCTTCATCGCTTCGACACTATTTTTGATCACGTTGTAAAACGCCTGCTTCATCTGATTACGATCAAGTTGAAGCAGAGGCAAATCAGAGCGCAATTCTTGTTCTACAACAATGTCGCGGTCCTGAATTTCGGGCGCGAAAAAACGCACTGCCTCCTCGATGATTGTGTTTAGGTTCTCCGGGCGAAGTTGCGGGCGCGATGGCCGGATTGCCCGCAAAAATTGAGTGACGATCGAATCCAGCCGGTCGACTTCGGAACGGGCGACATCGATCGATTGCTGGAGTTCGCCCTTTGCGCCGTCATGCAGTTTTTGCGCCGCGCGCTCCATCAATTGCAAATGAATGTGCAGCGAGTTGAGTGGATTGCCGATCTCGTGCGCAACGCCTGCTGCCAACAACGTCAGCGCATTCAAACGTTCCGATTCAATAGTTTGCTGGGTTGTGCGGCGGCTCTTAGTGATATCGCGCAGGATCATGACGTGGCCAACCTCCTCCGCACCTGTAGCCGGGGTCGGTGACCCCGGCCGGCCGCGTTCATCCCTCGCTGCTTCATTCCAGCCGGAGTCACCGCCTCCGGCTACAGTCGCCTCGCGATGCTCCATCACTAACGGCACGATGTAAAAATTGATGAAGCGATTTTGCGGATAAAAAATTTCCATGTCATGACTCACCGGGCCGCCGCTTTTCGTAAGCGATTCCCAATCCAGACCACGAATACGTTCCTCGAGGCGGTTGCCGATTGCATCCGCCGCTTCCAGCCCAAACAGCGCGCAAGCTGCCTCGTTTAGATAAGTAATCCGGCCGTTCGAATCGGTGACGATGATGCCTTCCTGGATCGCATTGAAAACCGTTTCGAGAAAACCCTTCTCCTGTGCCAGGCGCAGAAAATAATTCTGCACATCTGCCGGTCCAATACGCCCGAGGCGTTCAATGAGTTTCTCAAGAAAACCGGCTTTCATGACGTGCGCCAGCGTTAATGGGTAAAAAGTTGAATCGTTACAATGGAACAGCTGTGCGTCGACTTAACGATTCAAGGATCCAACTGGTTCCGAGGCGGCTGGCACTTCCACCGTCAACATTTCCACGCGCAAATAATTCAATACCACCGGCGCGAGGATTAGGCCGGGGATACCCATAAGTCGTTCGCCAAGAATCAGCGCGATCAGCGTCAGCCAAACAGGATTTCGTATCCGGTCTCCGATGATCTTGCTGTTTAACAGATACTCCAGCTTGTGGATCAGAACCAGGAACACGAGCGCCGCGATCGCCAGCTTCAGAGACACGGTTAAAGCGACGAACACAATGATGGTATTACTTATCAAGTTCCCGACAATGGGCACGAGGCCGCAAAGGAAAGTGACTGCGATGAGCAGCGGCGCATGCGGCAGACGCACTGCAATAAGGAAGATCCCTGTCAATGCGGTATTGATAAGGGAGATCGTGATTTGTGCCCCCATGACGGTAGCGAAGCTGCGGTAGAAATCGCGGAAGCGCGTTGATACTTCATCGCAGCAAATCGAATAGAGATTGTTCTTCAGGCGATGCGTGCCCCGGTGTGGATCAAGGCCGGTCTTGAAAAAAAGGCTCCCGGCTGCGACGATGCCGAGTATGCTGAAGACGATCGCCGCCGCAGCGCTCTTGGCAAAATTAGCGACGTTTCGCAAGTAGTGCGCTTCCTGCCCAAGCGTGTCCACCACGGCTTGTCTAAGACTCTCAAAGTCAGTGAAGGGTAATTCGATCTGGCGCTTTTGAGCCCAGGCGCTGGCGGAGGGAATCGAGGTATCAGCCACATCGGGCAGCGCAAGAATGGCAGCGCGCATAAAATACACCGCTGCCGCCGTAATTCCGGCCACGACGACGCCAAACAGGATCAAAGCCAGCCACTTTCTTTTCGAAAGGAAATAAAGCTGCCGTAATGCAAAATAAGAGAACAAAAGAACCAGTAGCGGTACTCCTAGATGCAGAACGCCCGCCAAAGCGATTGTAGCAACGAGCACTCCGTAAGACAGTCGAGTGGGAGTAATCATGGTCCCTCTCCGCTTTTTACCTCCGCGCATGGCGCACATTGTCAACTACGCCGTCATAGATTGCCCTCTCCTTCGCACAAGCTGCTTCCTTTCTAATCGACGCGTTTAGCTAGAGCATACGGAAGAGTTGTGATTTGTTAGTCGAAATGAAACTGGTGATTGCCGCCACCGGCGCCAGCGGAACTATCTATCTGCAAAGGTTGCTTGCGCAGATTGATTGCGCCGCGCATGAGGTCCACCTCGTCATGAGCACGCCCGCAAGGCAGGTTGCGAAGCAGGAGCTCGATGATTTCAAGATTCCCGCGAATGTTTTACAGCATTCTGAAAATGACATGAACGTGCCATTTGTCAGTGGCTCCGCGCGTTTTGATGCGATGGTGATTGTGCCCTGCTCGATGGCCACTCTGGGGCGAATCGCTTCTGGTTCCAGCGACAGCGCGCTGTTGCGCTCCGCCGATGTTTTCTTGAAGGAACGGCGAAAATTGATTCTCGTGCCTCGTGAGACACCCTGGAATTTGATTCACGCGCGCAATGTGGTCACGCTGCTCGAAGCCGGAGCGATTGTCCTTCCGGCTATTCCGTCGTTCTACAGTCGTCCTGGGTCGTTAACCGAAGTCGTGGACACAGTCGTCTGGCGTATTCTTGACCAAATTGGGCTGCCTAGTCCGCGCGCATACCGTTGGGGACGCGAAAGCGCTTCGACCAAAAGCTCGCGAAGGAAAAGTTGAAGATCGAAGGTTGGCTTGCGCGATGGTTGATCGCGTTTGGATTTCGATTGCTGCAGCTCTGGGCGCGTACGCTTCGTTATGAGATCGACGACCGGACAGCTATCGTCGGCAGACCGGTCACGGAAAATTACATCGGTGCGCTCTGGCACAATCGATTACTGATTTTCCCGTTCGTCTTGCGTCGTTTCTTTCCGCAACGTCATGGCGCCGCCCTGATTAGTGCCAGCCGCGATGGCGATTTGATTGCCGACGTCGTTCAACGTTTTGGCTACGATGTGATTCGCGGGTCCAGCTCGCGGCTGGGAGCGAGCGCAATTCTTCAGCTCACACAGGTGCTCGCGTCCGGTCGCGATGTGGTAATCACTCCTGACGGTCCACGCGGTCCAGCTTACGAACTCGGTCCGGGCATTATTTTTCTCGCACAAAAATCCGGTGCGGCGGTGTTGCCGATGAATCTGGAATATTCGCGGTGCTGGCGGCTGGGAAGTTGGGACCGGTTCATTGTGCCACGACCTTTTTCCAAGGTACGAGTGCTGATCAATCCGCCCCACCATGTCAGACGGACTTCGACGCCGGAGCAATTTGAATCTGAACGTCTCGATTTGGAAAACGCCATGATGGCGCTGGTTGAAATGCGCTGAGGCATTCTCTGTAGCCGCTTCCCTGTGGGAAGCGCGATGCTGAGGTGTGAAGGCGCGCGTTGCGCGTCCCGCAGGGACGCGGCTACAGCAAGCCAGGCTTGCGCAGCGGGTACTCGCAGGCAGGATTGCCTGCGTTACTATGGCAAAATTGATCGATGGACGTGCAATCGCGGAGAAAGTGTATGTCGATCTTCGGCGTGAGATTGCGGAGCTAAAAGCAAAAGGCGTAACGCCAGGGCTTGCCGTCATTCTCGTTGGAGATAATCCGGCTTCACGCGCGTATGTGCGCTCGAAGGATAAAATGTGCCGCGGGCTCGGCCTGCATTCGGTGAAGCTGGAGCTGCCGGCATCGACCACGCAGACGGAGCTGCTTGCGCGCGTCGCAGAACTCAACCGCGATCCCACCATTCATGGCATCCTGGTGCAATCGCCGCCACCCGAGCACATCGACGAAGCAGCGATCATCGGCGCGCTCGATCCGCGCAAGGACGTAGACGGATTCCATCGGGAAAACATCGCAAAGCTCGTGCTCGACGATCCGAGCGGCTTTGTGCCGTGCACTCCGCTCGGTGTGCAGCGTTTGCTCATCGAAACGAACGTCGAAATCAACGGCATGCATGTTGTAGTTCTTGGCCGCAGCATGATCGTGGGTAAACCGCTGGCTCTGCTTCTTATGCAGAAAAAAAAGAATGCGAACGCCACCGTGACGGTTGTGCACTCGCGCAGCCGCAATCTCGCCGAGATTACCCGCTCAGCCGATATTGTTGTTGCCGCGATTGGGCGAGCGGAATTTGTGAAAGCCGATCACGTGCGCGAAGGCGCCGTCGTTGTGGATGTGGGCATTAACCGCGTGGAAGACGCAGCAAACGAGCGTGGTTACCGTCTGGTCGGCGACGTCGCATTTGAGGAAGTATCAAAGAAAGCCAGCGCGATCACACCGGTTCCTGGCGGCGTCGGGCCTATGACAATCGCAATGCTGATGACGAACACGGTAAAAGCCGCGCGACAATGGCTATGAGTTCGGCATTACAATTCTCCGGGTAAGTGAGCGGAATAGCGGTTGAACTTGCGCAGCTTGAATAAGAAATGAGGCTAGGCGAGGCGACAAAACCGCGGCGCGCGCAAGCCGGTTGATCCAGAGTCTGCCGCGGTACATTTCGGTGCAAGCGCGAGAGAATTCGCGCAAAGCTGATAGCCGATCTTTGCGCCGATTGATTTTCGTTATCGCGTCTGCTGCCAGTTCTCCCGAGCGCAGGGCGTAGTAAATGCCTTCGCCGGTAAACGGCTCTACCACGCGGGCGGAGTCCCCGATGAATAAAAGATTTTCGTGCGCGCACGGAACGGGCAAACGCGTGAGCGGCGTGATCGTGCGCCAGGGTTGATGAGCGCTAATATCGAAGTGACGTTCTGCCCATTGGCGCAATTTGGAAATGGTAGGTGGCGTACCGACAAGGCAAAGATTCAACTCGGTTTCATTCACCGGCGCCTGACCGGAGTAACCTTCCGGAAGGAATTGCAAGACAACACGCCTGCCAAAATCTCGCGGCAGCGGGATATGCGCTTGCAGCGCGACACGCTCGCGCGCGGGGCGCGGCAGCAAATTGCACAATCGCGCAACAGTCGAATTGCGCCCATCTGCGCCGATCAAGGTCCTCGCAGAAAACCTTTCGCCGATAGCAGTTTCAATTTTCCAATCCTCGCTGTTAGCCAATGCTGTGACCGTTGTGCCCTCTCGGACGTGCGCGTCGAGTTCGCGGGCGCGCTTCAGCAGCAGATCGTCGAAAAGGCTGCGTTTCACGGACAATTCGCAATCGTCGCCGGTCGGAAGATCGACAACGACTTTATGGCCGTCGATTGCGATGAACTCGACTGAATCGAGTTTGGAATGCGGCAAATTTCGGACCGGCTGTTGAAGGCCGAGGCGTTCCAGCACGGGCCAGCACGACGGATTCAAACAGTCGCCGCACACTTTTTCGCGCGGGAATTTTTCCCGCTCAAGAACGAGCGTGCGCAGCCCGGCCAGCGCACAAAATGCCGCACAGCTCGATCCGGCCGGGCCGCCGCCCACGATTGCAACGTCGAAACTTTCCATTGCCCGATTAGCCAGTAGTCAGTGAACGGTGATCAGTGATCAGCAGGTCCGTTAACCGATCACGAATCACTGATCACATCTATACCCCCGCTGTCCATGCCGCCTATTCAGCGCTGGCGCGCGATGCAATAGCAAAGCAAATTGACTTAAATGGGCTGGTCTCTCCCAATCTTCCGTGTCGCCGGCATTCAATTGCGGATTCACATTACGTTTTTGCTGTTAATCGCCTGGCTGGCGTTCGGCTATTATGCCCAGGGCGGTTCCGCCGCGGCGGCGAGTCGCGTCATATTTGTTCTGCTCCTTTTTCTTTGCGTAGTGCTGCACGAATTCGGGCACGCGTTCGCTGCCAAGGCGTTTGGGATTAATACGCCAGACATTACGTTGCTGCCCATTGGCGGGGTGGCGCGACTTGAACGAATGCCAGAGGAACCAGTGCAGGAATTAATCATCGCAGTGGCCGGGCCATTGGTGAACGTCGTCATCGCTCTCGGTTTGTTTGTAGCTGGCGGATCACAAGCCCTGTTTAATCCTTCGACTGTCGAAGGCGGCGGCGGTCTTATCGCACAGTTGCTGACAATAAACATCATACTGGTTCTTTTTAATTTGTTGCCGGCATTTCCGATGGATGGCGGTCGCGTTTTGCGCGCGTTGCTGGCCACGCGGATGAGCTACGCGCACGCCACGCAGGTCGCCGCCACTGTTGGCCAGGGATTCGCGTTCGTCTTTGGCTTCCTCGGGCTGCTTTGGAACCCATTCCTGATCTTCATCGCGCTTTTCGTTTATATCGGCGCGTCGCAAGAAGCGGCTCTGGCACAGATGAAAGATGTATCGCGCCGGTTCCCGGTCTCCAGCGCCATGGTGCGGGAGTTCCGCACTCTCTCTGAAGATGCCACGCTGCAAGAAGCAGTGGACGCACTGCTGGCAACTTCGCAGCACGATTTTCCAGTGGTGAATGAGACGGGCAACGTGACCGGGGTGCTCACCCGTCACGATCTCATCGCGGCCTTAAGAAAGAACGATCCGACGCTAACCGTCGGCGACGTCATGCGACGCGACATCCCGACCGTCACTACGGGAACGCGATTCGAAGACGCATTCCGAATCATGCAGGAATGCAACTGTCCGGCTGTGCCGGTACTCGATAGCATGAAACGGCTGGTCGGTTTGCTCACGCCGGAGAACGTCACCGAATTAATGATGGTTCAATCGGCGATGCCGCGGCGGCGGGTCTCGTAACGTATCTTAGGAGCTGATGCGCATCGGCATCAGGACGTACAAGAATGGCGTCTGAATTTTCAGAACCCCCGGACTCATCTCGTCGATCAGATCGAGGAACACTTCGTCCTCGGCCAGCGCTCGCAGTGGCGCCATGAGAAACTCCGGATTAAACGCGATGGAAAACTCGCGCCCTTTATAGGCGACGGCCAGCGATTCCTTCGCTTCGCCCACCTCTGGCGTATTTGCAGTGATGGCGATGTTATTTTTGCTGAAATTCAGTTTGATCGAGTGCGATTTGTCGCTGGCCAGCAGCGACACGCGTCGTAGCGAGTTCAGAAACATTTCGCGCTCGAGCTTTATTCGCTCCTTTGCTTCACCCGGAATGACCTGCCGATAGTTTGGATAATTGCCTTCGATCAATTTCGAGACGAGCAGCGTTTTGTTGAGATCGAACGCTATTTGGCCGCTGCCCATGCTCAGCTTGACTTCACCCTCGTCCGTGAGCAGGCGTTGCAATTCTGTGACCGCTTTGGTCGGAACAATCAGGTCCGCTTCGTGACTGCGCGGGAATTCCAGCTCGATTTCCCCCATGGCCAGCCTGCGCCCATCTGTTGCAACCAGCGTAAGTTTGTTATCCTTGAAACTGAACAGAACGCCGTTGAGCACATAGCGGGTCTCGTCGGTCGATATGGCGTACGAAGTCTTGCGCAGGCCATCGCGCAAATCTTTCTGGCGAATCGTGAGAACTTTCGCCTCCTCGAATTTCGGCAACGGCGGAAATTCGTCTTCAGGCAGCCCGAGAATCTTGAAGAAGCTTTGGCCGCTACGGATCGAAGCCGCATTTTTTCCATCTACGTCGACCTGAATTTCACTTGAAGGCAGTTCGCGAACGATATTGAAAAGGCGCCGCGCCGGGAGAGTAGTCGCTCCTGTTTTGTCCACGTGCGCTTCGCAACTGCCGCGCACGCCGACATCAAGATCGGTCGTTGTGAGATGGATTTCGTCTTCGCCGGCCTGCAGCAAAACATTGGAAAGGATTGGGAGTGTCGTGCGGGTGCTGACGACGTTTTGCACCTGTTGCAGACCCTCGAGCAGTTTTTCTTTCGTAACACTAAATTTCATGATGAACGGAAGCGTTTAAGATGTAAGGCCTTCGATTTTATTCGGCAAGCCGCAATCTCTCTCACGTGCGGCAGGTGTGTAGTTTCCCGGGACCGGAATCGCAAGCTGGAAATGCGCGCCGGCTTGGAGCTCAACGCTGGAGGGAACTGTCGATGAACGATATTGTTTGCCGAATGTTGTCCTGCTCCACCATCCGTTTCTTTACCAGTTTGCACGCGTGCAAGACGGTGCCGTGGTCTCGCCCGCCAAAGGCCTCGCCAATTTCATTCAAAGACGCCTTGGTGAGCTCCCGCGCCAGATACATCGCCACTTGTCGCGGAAAGGCGATGCTGGCCGGGCGCCGCTTGCTCGTCATGTCGGCCACGCGCACATCGAAATGTTCAGCCACACGCCGCTGAATTTGTTCAATCGTGATGGAATGGCGTCCTTCTTCCTGCAAAATGTCCTTCAGTAAATGCTCGATAACTTCCTGCGTGAGCTCCTTGCCACTGAGTGACGCAAAGGAGGCTACCCGCATGAGAGCGCCTTCCAGGCGGCGCACATTTGTGCGAATGCGGCTGGCGAGGAACTGAAAAATATCATCCCGCAATTTGATCTGCATCGTGTGCGCTTTTTTCCGCAGGATCGCCAGGCGCGTCTCGATATCTGGTGGCTGAAGCTCAGCGGTAAGTCCCCATTCAAATCGCGAAACCAGGCGGTGTTCCAGGTTTGCGATTTCCGAGGCCGGCCGGTCGCTGGACAGGACGATCTGTTTGTGCCCATCAAAAAGCGTATTGAATGTATGAAAGAATTCCTCCTGGGACCGCTCCTTGCCGCCCAGAAACTGGATGTCATCAATCAAAAGAAGATCGGCCTGGCGATAACGCTTCCGAAATTTCACCAAATTACTGTGCTGGATCGCATCAATGAACTCATTAATGAAGAGTTCGCTCGACACATAGATCACCTTCATGTTTTTCTTCTTTGCCCACACGTATTGCCCGATGGCCTGCATTAAATGGGTCTTGCCAAGACCCACTCCGCCGTAAACGAACAACGGGTTGTATGTGCGTGCCGGCGTCTGCGCGACTGCAAGACTTGCTGCATGCGCAATTTCGTTGTTCGGGCCGACCACGAAAGATTCGAATGTGTTGCGCGGATTGAGCCCGGGCACTGTTGCGCCTGGTTTTGGGTTGATCGGTGCGGCCTGCAAAACTTCTTCCAGCGGCATCGGGTCCCCCGGAGATGTTTGCGTGCCAGGTCCTGATGGGGAGCAAAACTTTACCGAGCGCGGGCTGCCAAACGTGGTGACGATCGCAGTCTGTAACGCCGGCATGTAGTTACTCTCGATCCAAAACTGATAAATGTTGTTTGGAACACCGAAAGTTAGCGAATTGTCTTTGGCCTCGATCAACTCGACACCAGAAAACCAGCGTTTGAAACTGTCGGCGCTAATCTGTGGCTTGAGCGCAGCCGATAATCGCTGCCACAGCTGCGCACATTTCTTGTCCATAGCAAACTTGTTAACAGTGTTACACAATTGCCACACGGATTGGCCCCGTGGGAAATTGCTTCGGAAAACCCATGTAAGATGGAGCTACTTCCTCGCCTGATCCGCCGTGGGAATGCTGAAAAAAAATGTCAAAAATGTGTAAAGACGAGGGAAAACGCACATACGCGCGCTTCAATGTTACCCTCGGTGCAAGCTGCGGCGCACACGCGCTGACTTGTTTTTGTGGGGGGGGGTTGGTGTCGATCATTTTCGCTGGTAATAGTTTCTCAGAAATGTTCACAACTTATTCACATGCGCTTTGTTCCCGTCCTCGCCAGCGGGCTTGAGACTAGAAATCAGTTTTGAAATCGACAAGAAAAAAATGAATTTTATTTTTCATTGCGGCACAAAAATTTTCTTGACTAAAAAATGGAACGCGCGTGTTCGAGGGAAAGCAGAAAGATGACCGTTCGCGCCGATTTCGCCGCGACGTGTAGCTGCTATCAAGCAGTAATCGTCGCAGCGAAGTAGTGTGGTTGATCGCATCCTGTGCGGCACTCCTGAGTTGACCGGAATGCTATGCGCGCGCAATTTTTCCGCCCGCAGAGCCCTACACGGATCGCTCAGCGAATCAAAAATGCAGCCCACGTCCGCGGAAATGAGGAGCTCGCAGGCCAACTGCGTCGGCAATTGCAGTCGGCTGGCGGTGCGCCGAATTATTCTATTCGGCCTGATCGCTTTTTTTCTTTCTGCCCGGTGCGCATTTTCGGTTGATGAACTGGTGCCACCGTTCGGCTTTCGCTGGAACGATTCGATGCGCCGGGTAGAGGACGTTCTGCACGGCGCGAAAGCCAAAATCAGCTCGCGGGAAAAAAAAGAAAACCGGGAAGTCTGGACTGTGGAGGGGCTCGTTCATCCTGGATTGAAGCGCACCGTGTTTACTTTCAAGCAGAGAGCGCTTGTCGCCGTGGAGCTACAATACGAATACGGCGACTGGTCGATCGAACGTTACAACCAGCGGATGGGAGAAATTCGCAAATACTTCGACGAGAAATACGGAACGGGAAAACTGGTTTCGCGTTCTCGCGATAACGATACGGACGTCATTCAAACGCTGGTCGGTTATCAGTGGATGGTCGGCGCGACGATGCTTGAGCTCTTCTATTTTTCAGCGCAGCACGACAACCTCGTTTACCGCACCATCACTGTTGATTACAAAGCGCTGTAGCGGTTCAGTTTCGTTGCCGCAAAGCTCTCGTTCGCCATCTCTGCTGTCGTCATTTTTTCCTAGTTTCTAGGGACGCGACAAGTTATCACGTCCTCCTACCAATGAGCCGAGGAGTTGTTCATGCCAGCATCTGACTTCGCCGGATCTGCTAGTTCCAACACTACCGAAATTCTGGCGAAGCTTGGGACCGATCCGAAAACGGGTTTGAGTCCCGCCCAACTACAGGAACGCCTGAAAAAGTACGGGCCGAACGCGCTGGCCGAAGAAAAGAAAAGTGCGCTTTCTGCTTTGCTGGCTTATTTCTGGGGGCCTATCCCATGGATGATCGAAGCTGCGGCCCTGATGGCGCTGATCGTCAGAGATTGGGGCGATCTCACGATTATTGTCTCACTCCTCTTGTTCAACGCCTTGTTGGGCTTTTGGGAGGAGCATGAAGCTTCCAACGCGCTCGATGCGTTGAAGAGCTCACTTGCGTTAAAAGCACGCGCGCTTCGCGGTGGAGCATGGCAGGAAGTTGATGCGCGGACGCTCGTCCCTGGAGATATCATTCGCCTGTACCTCGGGGACGTTGTCCCTGCCGACTGTAAGCTTATTCGAGGCGACTACATCAGTATCGACCAATCTGCGCTTACGGGTGAATCGCTACCAGTTACCAAGAAGTCAGGCGAGGACGCGTACTCCGGCTCCGTCGTCAAACAGGGAGAAATGGTCGCGGCAGTTACCGCGACTGGGGCGAATACATTTTTTGGTCGCACGGCAAAATTAGTTGCCGCCGCCGGAAGCGTTTCCCACTTCCAACGAGCTGTAATGAAGATCGGCAACTTCCTCATCATCCTGGCGCTGGTCTTGGTTGCGATTCTGGTGGCCAGCCGTCTTTTCGATATGCGGGGCCACTACGATCGCATTGCATTGTTAAGGCTGGCCGAAATCGTTCTCATTCTTTTGGTGGCCTCAGTCCCCGTGGCAATGCCTGCCGTGCTCTCGGTGACCATGGCCCTGGGCGCACGGATGCTTGCCAGAAGCAAGGCAATCGTTTCCCGGTTGGAGTCGATCGAAGAACTGGCGGGCGTCGATGTGCTTTGTTCCGATAAGACCGGCACATTGACCGAGAACAAGCTGACCCTCGGCGAAGCGGAGCCCTGGGCCGGAGTCGACGCGGCAACGTTGATTCTGATGGCGTCATTGGCTTCGCGCGCGGCGGATAACGATCCGATTGATCTTGCAGTACTGGCTGGCCTGAAGGACCCCTCCATCCTCAAGAGCTATCAGCAGGAAAAGTACGTTCCATTTGATCCAGTGAACAAACGAACCGAGGCAACGATTAAAGATGCGTCTGACAAAGTTTTTCGCGTTGCCAAAGGCGCGCCGCAAGTAATTCTCGCGCTGGCCAAGCTGTCCGGCGCCGATCTCGAGAAAGCCAACCAGACGGTGAACAGTTTGGCCAGTCGCGGCTATCGAACTATTGGTGTTGCTGTTGCCCAAAGCGATGGCCCATGGCTTTTCGAGGGAATTCTTCCGTTGCTGGACCCACCCCGACCGGATTCCAAGAGCACCATAGCAAAGGCCCGTGCGTACGGCGTGAAGGTGAAGATGGTTACCGGCGATAATGTCGCGATTGCCCGGCAGATAGCATTGCAGCTCGATATGGGCGCAAATATCCAGCCGGCGACGGAACTGTTTCCCGGCGACCTTACAAAAGGCCAGATCCCATTGGATGCGGCGGAAAAAATCGACGCGGCCGATGGTTTCGCCCAGGTTTTCCCGGAGCACAAATACGCCATTGTAAAAATACTGCAGGAGAACGGCCACATCGTGGGAATGACCGGCGATGGAGTCAATGACGCTCCAGCGCTCAAGCAAGCGGATGTAGGGATTGCCGTTTCCGGAGCAACCGAAGCAGCTCGAGCGGCAGCAGCTCTAATTCTGACTGCCCCCGGTCTGTCAGTTATCATCGAGGGAATCGCCGAAGCGAGGCGTATCTTCGAGCGGATGATGAGTTACGTGTTATATCGAATCGCCATGACGATTGCAATCATGGTATTCGTCGTGCTGGCATCGATCTACTACCATTTCTTTCCTCTCACGGCCATCATGCTTATCGCGCTGGCTCTTCTGGACGATGTGCCTATCATGACCATCGCGTTTGACAATGCCAGTGTGCCACCTCAACCGGTAAAATGGGAATTGGATCGTGTCTTAGTGATCTCATCCGTGCTGGGATTACTTGGAGTTATTCAAAGCTTTGGTCTGCTATACCTTGGCGACACTCTTCACCACCTGGACCATCCACAACTGCAGACGATGATGTTCCTGCAGCTCGTTGCGGGTGGTCACCTCATGTTATTCGTCACTCGCACCCGTGGAGCCTTATGGAGACCACCGTATCCAAGCTCCAAGCTTTTCTCTGCAATCGTCGCAACTCAGATCGCCGCGGTTGTGATGTGTAGCCAGGGCTGGCTGGTGCCACCACTTGCGTGGAAAATCATCGGTTTTGTTTGGGCTTACAACCTCGTTTGGATGATCGTGCAGGACATCGTGAAGCTAGCGGTTTATGGAATTCTTGACCCGGCCCGCTCCTGGAAGAGATCGATTTTCCAGCCGCTTAGAGTTCCCACGGTAGATAGGCAAACGGCTTTTCGGTAAATCAAGAAGAACAACCATGTCCAAATATCTAAAGAAACTTATCGTGAAGCCGGGCTCCAAGATCCGGCTAAAACACTTCGATCCTGATTATCATGGTAGGGACGAGTCGCACAAGGCAGCATTGTCAGAGATTCAAGAGAACCGGCAGAAGATGGATGAGCTGCAATATCAGATGTATGCGGAGAACAAGCATTCGCTTCTCATTGTGTTGCAGGGACTCGACGCCGCTGGCAAAGACGGAGTAGTCCGCCACGTTTTCACCGGCATGAATCCTGCCGGTTGCGTCTCTGTCAGCTTCAAGGAGCCGACGGCAAAGGAGCTGGCACACGATTTTCTCTGGCGCGTGCATCCGCACGTGCCGGCGAAAGGGGCAGTCGTGATTTTTAATCGCTCTCATTATGAAGATGTGCTGGTAGCAAGGGTTCACCGCTTGGTTCCGAAAGAAATCTGGTCGAAACGTTACGATCAAATCAATGACTTTGAACAGCTAATCGCCACGGAAAATAACACCAGCATTCTCAAGTTTTTCCTCCACATTTCGAAAGAGGAACAGCTTGCGCGGTTCAAGAAGCGACTGGATGACCGGACTCGTCAGTGGAAGATCAGCGAATCGGACTACAAGGAACGCCAGTATTGGGGTGATTACATCAAGGCATTCGAGGATGTGCTTACGAAGACGAGCACCGAGTGTGCCCCTTGGTTCATCGTTCCTTCAAATCACAAGTGGTTTCGCGATCTAGCTATTTCGCAGATCATTGTCCGCCAAATGGAAGCGATGGGCATGCAGTTTCCCAAACCCACCGTGAACCTGGCCGAAATTCGGCGTGAATATCATCAGGCCGAGGACAGGAAGAAAGCGGGCCGGCGTAAGAAGCGGTAACATTGGCCGAGATCACACCATCGGAACGCCTGACACTGCTGTTGGATGAATCGCCGCTGAAGGCGATTCAGCGATGGCTTTGGGTGCTCTCGACCGGGGGCACATTGCTTGATGGCTTCGCTATTTTCGTCCTTGGCGCAGCGATGCCGTTCATGGTCGCTGAGTTTCACTTCCAGCCCGAGGTGGTTGGTCTTATTGGCGCAAGTCTGGTGCTCGGTGCTGTTTTTGGGGCCGGGCTTGGCGGGGCAATCGCAGACCACCTTGGTCGAAAGCCTTTGATGCTAGTTGATATGATCATTATTTGCG
>Ga0222622_10000287_pt1 | contig 18159 bp, 12 predicted proteins | sample PLM2_5_b1metaG_FD_177335 | JGI IMG/M metagenome (GOLD analysis project Ga0222622, IMG submission 177335) | Groundwater sediment microbial communities from an aquifer in East River, Colorado, USA - PLM2_5_b1 | ecosystem: Environmental > Terrestrial > Soil > Riparian zone | place: USA: East...
CAATCTCGGACTGGAGAACTGGCCGAATCGGTGGCCTCATGCCGGCCTGATTCGCGCGTTTCAAGCGGGATGGAGCGTCCTGTACCACGATGTGTGTGCGGTGACGGTCAAACGGCTGATCCACGTCCTCGCGGATCTCGACTGCATAGACCGCGACATTCAACTACAAATCAAGGCACTCCGCCGCGATCTGAACCGCTACCTGGCGGACCGGGCGCCATGGCGCGCCCGGGAGGGTCTCGAGGTCATCGTGATGTTGGATGCCGCATGCTGGGCGGCGCTGTGTGGGTTGATCGACGAGTGTCCCGTACTCCACGGCGCCGTGGGCGCATCAGGACGACACTGTCACACAGTTGATTCGTCGCAGTTCGAGTTCATTTCCGAGAACAGTCAGATCGCAGCCGTCCACGAATTCCTGGATTCACTCGCATCGCTGCTGACGCTGTAAGGGGCCGATCGATTTACGCGCGGCGTCGAACTCGAGGAGAGTCGTCCGTCTTTCGCGCGCGGGGTTCGGCTTCCATCCACTTGTGCGCCCACTCGGCGATGGCATCAATGGCAGCCGCCAGCGATCGCCCCTTTTTCGTCAACGAGTACTCGACACGAACAGGGGTCTCGGGCACGACCGTGCGTGAGACGATCCCTTCCGATTCGAGTTCCTGCAGCCGATCGCTGAGCATGCGATCGGTGATGTCGGGGATGGCCTCGCGCAGCGTCGCGAATCGGCAGCCCGACCGCAGCAGCACGAAAATGATGGCTCCAGTCCATCGGCGACCGATCAGCTCGCTGGCGCGGTGAAAGCGCGCGCACAGTTCCGGCGGATGAGAACCCAAACCAGCCATCTGTCAACAGGATAGCGGAACCGCGACCTTTACGCAAGTAACTACTTGACATATAGTCGCTATACTTTGTATAGTTACATTCAGAACGGCGCAGGAAATGCGCAAAAGGAGTTCTCATGGATACAGGGTTGCTGGTTGCTCGTCTGGTATTTGGACTTTTGATGGCCGCACACGGCTCGCAGAAGCTCTTCGGGTGGTTCGGTGGATATGGCCTGACAGCCGTGAGCGGATACTTCGAGTCGCTGGGATTCCGGCCGGGCCGCTTCTTCGCGGCGGCCGCGGCAGCGACGGAGATCGCCGGCGGCTTACTGGTCGCCACCGGGTTCCTGGGGCCGATCGGTCCGGCGCTGGTGGTCGCGGTGATGATCGTTGCAGCGGTGACGGTCCACCTGCAGCACGGCCTCTTTGCCACGACAAACGGCATCGAATTGCCCCTGCTGTACGCCGCGGCGGTTGTCGCGCTTGCGCTCTCCGGTTACGGTTCGTACTCGCTCGACGCGGCCCTCGGATTGGATTCCGTCTGGTCACCCGCGTTGATCTGGAGCGTCCTCATCGCGGGAGCGATCGGCGGCGCGCTGAACCTGGCCGCCCGCCGCGCGCCCGCACAGGTGCCGGCGACCTCATAACGCCACCAGCCGCAGAAGAACACCGAACAACAGAAGCCGCAGAAGAGCACTGAACAACACAGATTACGTTCTCTGTTGTTCAGTGTTTTTCCGCGGCTCGTGTCTTTTCGCGGCTCGTGTTCTTCCGCGGCTTCCGATGGCCCGGATGCCGGCGATCGTGAAATCGGCAAGGTGCCCGGCGATCGCGTCCGCGTCGGCGGGCGTCCGTTCGGAATCCGCCAATCGATCGGCAATCGGGTTTGGCATGTAGGCTGCGAATTGTGTCGAGACGCTGGCGACGGAGCGGAGCACGCGCGGATCGTTCTCGTCCGATCCGATCATCCTGGCAATCAACTCTCGCAGGAACTCCATGCGCGGCCGCACGCCCTGTTCGATGAGGGCGTCGAGCGCAGGGGTCGGATCCAGCATCTCGCGGGTGACCAGCCGGTACACGGTTCCGGTCTGATCGTCGAGAAGCCGGCGTATGAAGATCGAGATGAACGTGCGGAGCTGCGATTCTGGCGGCTGTCCCTTACCGCTCTCGCGTGCCTGATCCGTCGTTTCATGCATGCGGTCGATCGCCGACTGCAGGACGGCGCGATACAAGCCGAGTTTGTCACCGAAGTGATAGTTGACCGCGGCGACATTGGCGTGAGCGTCGCGGCAGATTTCCCGAACCGTCACATTCCTGAAGCCGCGATCCGCGAACAATTGCTTCGCCGACTGAAGCAGCCGCTCTCGCGTCTCGCGGTCAGTCTGGCTCCGTTTTCTGTGGCGAATGTCCCCTCGCAGCGGCCGGCTCATAAGGTCCGCTTGAACAGACGCGTCGCCAGCGTCATCGCGATAATGGAAAACATCAGCAGGAAACCAAGGTCCGAGAGGATCGCGTCGAAACCGGTGTTCTTGAGCAGCAGGTTCTTGAACGCGTGAACCGAATAGGTGAATGGATCCACGACGGCAATCACCTGCATCCAGGCTGGAAATCCCTGCTGCGGGTAGACCGCACCGCTAGGGAAATAGAGAAGGGTGTTGAGCACGCCGAAAATGGCCCGCGGCAGCAGCGGATCGGTCACCCGGACCATGATCAAGAACATCATGCTGATCAGCGCGAAGGCCGTCACGACAATCACGACGAACAGGCGAAACAGCCGAAGCGGCTCGAACGCGTTGGGGATCCCCGCGATCACCGATCCGATGATCATCAGGAACATGCCCGCGAGCACGGCTTTGATAGTGCCCGAGACGTTGAATCCCGCGATCAGCTCGAGCTTCGTAATCGGCGTCACGAGGTAGCCCTCGTGAAGGCCGCGCGCTTTGTCGTCGATGAAGATGATGCCGCCGCCAATCATGACCATCATAAAGATGGACATCACCACCGATCCCGGCAGCAGATACTGGATGTACGGCACGTAGGGGTACACCTCGACCACGTCCAGCGTCGGCTGCGTCGCAATGCGCGGCGCCGAGGCCGGGCGGTTGTAGGCCTGGACGAGGAGTCCCATCGTCGACGCGAGCGTCGCCGAGACGAAGTTGTCGGTGTTGTCTTCGATGAGCGCCACGCGCGGATCGTTTTTCGCCAGCACCCGTCGGGAGAATTCGGGAGGGATCGTCAACACGCCGTTGACGCGTCCATTCCGCAGATCCTCCAGCGCGCGTCCCTGGTCGCTGTACTCGATGGTATCGATGGTCCGCGCCCCGCTGGCCACGGCTCCCGCCAGCTCGTGCACCTTGATAGCGGGGACGCCGTGGTCCTGATCGACGATGGCCAGCTTCAGGTGTTTGACGTTGCCGCCAAATGCGTAACCCAGGACGACGAGCTGCACGATTGGAAACACCATCGACACGACAATGAGCACCGGACTGCGGCGGAACCTCCGCAGCTCGCGTTCGATGATGGCCCACATGCGACCCATGGAAACCCCTATCCGCGGCGCAACTGGCGATCCATCGGATTCACATCCTGCAAGGCATCACGCAGCGCGCGTCCCGTGTAATGCACGAACACATCGTCCAGCGTCGTGCTTTGTACTGAAAGAGACTGCACGGCGACCCCATCCTTCGCGGCCGAGTCCATCAGCGCGAGGATCGTTGCCGGCCCGTTTTGCGAGGAGATGCGAAAGACGTGGTCTTCGCCGGTGGCTGTGTCGACAAACGGCAGGTGCGGCAAACGATCAGCCCAGCCCGGCGGCATCGGGCCGAAGCTGACCTCGATCACGTTCTTCCCCGGAATCGACATCTTCAGCGTGAGGGGAGAGTCGAGCGCCTTCAGTTCGCCGTGATCGACGATGGCAATCCGGTCGCACAGCTTGTCGGCTTCATCCATGTAGTGCGTCGTGATCAGGATCGTGAGATCGCGCTCCGACTTGATCTTCTGCAGCATCTCCCAGACGGCGACGCGGGACACGGGATCGAGGCCGGTCGTGGGCTCGTCGAGAAAGAACACCCGCGGCTCGTGGACGAGCCCTCGCGCGATCTCGACGCGCCGCCGCATGCCGCCGGACAGATGCTTGACGGGAGCGTCGCGCCACTTGGTCAGTTCGACAGCGTCGAGCAGTTCGGCGATCAAGCGCTCACGCTTCGCGCGCGGCACGCTATAGAGCTTGGCGAAGATGATCAGGTTCTCCTCGACGCTCAGCTCGAGGTCCGTCGTCATCGCCTGGGGGATGACCCCGATCGAACGGCGGACACCGTCGGCCTCCGTGCGGACGTCGAAACCGTTGACCAGCGCCGTGCCACCGGTGGGCGGCAACAACGTCACCATCATGCGGATGAGCGTCGATTTGCCGGCGCCGTTGGGACCGAGCAGGCCGAAGATTTCTCCCGTTTCGACGGCGAAGCTGATGCCGTTGACGGCGGTGAAGTCGCCGAACTTCTTGACGATGTTGCGGACCTCGATGGCACTCATGACACGGGGAGAAGGACGTAGGCGGTCTGGCCTACCGCAAGCCGCCGATCGTGGTTGTCGATACGCAGCCGGACCTCGAAAGTCTTGATGTCGCGTTTGGTGCGGCTGACGTCACGCTGCGTCGCAAACGAGGCGTCCACACCCCGAAAGAACACGGTGCCCTCGCGCTCCTCGCCGGAGGGCAAACGCACGCGCATCTTGTCGCCGATCCGAACGCGGTCGATGTAGGTTTCCTCGACGTCACAGCGGACCCAGAGGTCGTCGGGATTGATCAAGGTGACGATTGGCTGTCCGGCCGCGACCACTTCTCCCTGACGCACGGCGCGAACATCGACGATGCCATCGATCGGTGCGTTGATCTCCGTGTAGTGCAGGCGAACGTCGGCCTTCGTCTTCTGTGCCTGCGCCGCGGCTTCCATGTGTTCGCTCGCTTGCAGCTGGCTGCGACGCACGGCAGTCTGTTCCGCATTGGACCGGGCGAGCGCGACCGTTGCCCGCTGTGCGTCGGCCTGGCGATTCAGCGAATCGACTCGTGCCTGCGCCGCCGCAAACGCCGTCCGGGCCTGATCGAGTTCCTGCGTCGAGGCGATCTTTTTCTGGGCGAGGTCCTGCGTGCGGGTAAAGGTGAGCCGCGCCGCTTCGACATCAGCCTCCGCCGCCTTGACCTGCGCCTCGAACGAACGGAGCGCCGCCTCCGCCTGTCTGATTTGATCCGTGGTCTGACGCTCCTGGTAACGCAGCGCGGCTTCCGACTCACGGACCTGGGAGGCGAGCCCCGCCGCGGTGCTGCTGTAGTAGGTGGTGTCTGCACGCAGTTCGTCTGGGCGTATGACGGCGAGCGGCTGGTCCTTTCGCACCGTGTCGCCTTCTTTCACGTTCAACTCTGCGATCTGTCCGGCAATTTGCGGGCTGACGATCACGTCATTGGTGGTCACAATCCCCGTGAGCACGAGAACGGACGGTTGAGAGTGCACGTAGGCGGCCCAACCGATGGCGGCAATCGCCAGGACGGCCAGGAGCGTAACCACTCGTTTCTTCATACGGTTCCTTCAAACACTTGTATAAAACAGTTGTTTGAACTGTGTCAAGCAAACAATGGCTCGCCAGCGGGCAACTGATTACACTGCTGGTCCGTCTCAGTGTCGGCAGGAGTGATCCAAATGACCTCTTTATTGCTGGACCTGCGGCATGCCGGCCGGGTGCTCACCAAGAATCTCGGCGCCACGATTGTTTCTGTGTTCACACTGGCGCTCGCCATCGGTGCCGCGACGTCAATCTTCAGTGTGGTTTATGGCGTGCTCTTGCGCCCGCTCCCATATCCAGAGCCAGACCGGCTGATGGCGGTCGTGGAAGTCAACCACCGTGGCACGTACTCCCGCCTGGCCGACCCGAACTTCATCGATTTCCGCGATCGGAACCACACCTTCAGCGCGATGGCGAAGTACACGCAGTGGGTCACCTCGGTTGCCGGTACCGCCGAGCCCACGCGTGGCGTGGTGACCAGAGTCAGCCAGGATTTCTTCAAGGTCATGGGCATCCAGCCGTCGCTCGGGCGAGGAATCACTCCTGACGACGCGCGGATTGGGGCGACGCCGGTCGCGATCGTGAGTCACCGGTATTGGTCACAGTCCCTGGGCTCGAGCGTCGCGATATCGGAGTTCCGCCTGCGCATCGAGGAGCGCGTTTACACAGTCGTGGGCGTGATGCCTTCAGGTTTCGACTTTCCGGCGAAATCAGACCTGTGGGTGCCAGCGGAACTCGATCCCGATCGCCCCAGCCGCACGGCGCACAATTTCAACGGCATCGGTCGGCTGCGCGAGGGCGCCACGCCCTCACAGGCAAGCGCGGAGCTCAGTTCGATTGCCAGGGACATCATCCGCAACTCCGCGGAACAGGGCGACTATCTTTTGGCGGACGCGGCCGCCGTTTCTCTCCAGGCATCGCTCACTCGACGCGTCGGGTCCACGTTGTACGTCCTGCTCGGCGCGGTCTTCTTCCTTCTGCTAATCGCGTGTGCGAACGTGACAAACCTCCTGCTCGCCCAGGCCGCCGGGCGGCAACGAGAGCTTGCGATCCGTCACGCGCTGGGGGCCGCACGAGGACGATTCGTGTCGCAGTTCGTCACCGAAGCGCTCGTGCTCCTCGCGATCAGCTGCTCCTGCGGGCTGCTGATTGCGTGGTTTGGAACCAATGGGCTGTTATCGATGGCGCCGCCGGATCTGCCGCGGCTCGAAGAGGTGTCGCTGAACTGGATGGTGATGACCTTCGCAATGGCGCTATCGGCGACGGTCGCGGTGGCGCTCGGACTGATCACGGCGATGCGCGCGTCACGGCGGGATCCGCGCGACACACTCGCCGACGGTGCACGGGGACAGGCTGGCAGCGCCTCCAGCCAGCGGATCGGTCGAATGCTCGTGGCCACACAAGTCGCGATGACGGTCGTGCTCCTCGTCGGCGCCTCGCTGCTCGGCCGGAGCCTGTTGCGCGTGCTGTCGATCGATCCTGGATTCCGTACCGAGGGCGTCGTCGCGATGGATCTTGCGCTGCCGTACTCCGATGATCCGAACGCGACCGCGAGGCTCGTACCGTTCTATTCCGATCTCCTGGATCGTCTGCGCGCGATCCCCGGAGTGCAAGAGGTCGCCGTGGCGAGCGCGGTGCCGCTTGCTGGCGGTCTACCCGACGGCTTGTTCGCCGTCGCCGCCCGCACGGACGCGCCAAAAACGATTGAGGACGTCGGCAGGTTGTTCCAGCAGAAAGACAAGCTTGGCACCGCTGATTATTGTGCCGCGTCGCCGATGTATTTCCGCGCTGTCGGTATTCCGCTGGTGCGCGGGCGGCTCTTCGACGAGCGCGACGGTCCAAATGCTCCGCACGTCGCAGTGATCAGCGAATCACTGGCGCGGGCGCGCTGGCCGGATGTGGATCCTATCGGCGCCGCCGTCGAGTTCGGCAACATGGACGGCGATCTTCGCCTGCTCACGATCGTCGGTATTGTCGGCGACACACGCGAATCCGGACTCGAGCAGCCGCCCCGGCCCACGCTCTACGTCAATCTGATGCAACGGCCCAAGTTCTCGTCCACCGTCGTGCTGCGATCGGACACGGATCCCGCGGCCGTGATCAACGCGGCGCGAGGAGTCGCTCGTGCGCTCGCCCCGGACGTGCCGCCGCGCTTCCGGACGTTTGCCCAGATCTACTCGTCGTCGCTCGGCGCGCGGCACTTCAATCTCACGCTCGTCGCGGTCTTCGCGGGAACCGCGCTCGCGCTCGCGATCGCCGGCATTTACGGTGTGACCACCTACGGCGTGACACAGCGCCGGCGCGAGATCGGCGTCAGGCTCGCGCTCGGCGCGCAGCGGGGGCAAATCCTGCGGATCGTTCTCGGTCAGGGACTCACGACAACAGCCGTCGGCGCGGCAATCGGAATCATCGCCGCGCTCGCTCTGACGCGCACGATCGAGAACCTTCTCTTCGGAGTCACGCCTACCGATCCGGCCACGTTTGCACTCGTCATTGCGGTGCTGGCGGCCGTGGCCGTGCTCGCGTGTTACCTCCCGGCCCGCCGCGCCACCGACACCGATCCGATGCAAGCGCTGAGGCTGGACTAGCGCGTGAGGAGCTCGATAGTGCGCGGATCTCGCTGGCCGTCAAAGTACTTGTCGATGATGCGGTGAAACACTGATGCATTGGGCGAGACCGCAGCAAACAGCGTCGCACAGGACCGAAGCTTCAGATCGTCAGGGGACCCGAATACCTCGAACGCGGAGCAGCCGTCGATCTGCAGGACTGCCTCAGCGCACTGGAGCAGGCGGGGACCAAGAACGGGATGAGCGAGAAATGCCGCCGCTTCATCTCGATTGGCGATCGCATACCGCACCGACATCGGACTGTTTCCAAGCCCCGCCAACTGCGGAAAGACGTACCACATCCAATGCGATCGCTTCCGGCCGGCGCGAATCTCCGCGAGCGCCTGAGTGTAGGTGCCTGCCTGCGCTTCGACGAATCGATCAAGATCAGCCACGGACCACGCCATAGAAGAACACAGAACAACGCGGATTAGCGGGAACGCGTGCACGGCTGATCCGTCTAAGTCAGCGGCAATTCCAGAGGGGAGGGCTCGTGATCCGACTGTCCGACGTGCGATACACGCTCCGGTTGTGGCGCCGGCATCCGGCCATGGTTGTGGTGGCGGGTCTTTCGTTGGGGCTGGGCGTCGGGGCGACGACCACGATGTACGGTGTGGTGAGTCGTGTGTCGAATTACCAGTTGGGATTTGCCGACGCCGATCGGCTGACCGTGTTATGGAACAACGACGCGCAGCGGGGAATTCGCGAGCAGCCGCCAACCTGGGAAATCGTTCGCTCCATCCTCGAGAACGGGCAGTCGTTCGAGTCATTCGGTTTCTTCCAGGGCGGCGGCGCGCCGGTGACGCTGTCGACGACCACCGAAGCGACTCGCGTCTCGCAGATGCCGGTTGACCTGAACGGGCTGTCGGTCGTCGGCGTGAAACCTCTCCTCGGGCGCACCTATCGTGTCGAAGATTTCAACGACTCGGTCAAGCAGAAAGAAGCCCGATCGATCGTCATCAGCTACGACACCTGGCAGGAGAGGCTCGGCGGGGCAGCCGACGTTATCGGCCAGACCATCCACGTCGACGGCGAACCGCGCTCGATCATTGGCGTGATGCCCAAAGGCTTTTCGCTGGTCCCGTGGGAGGACAAGATCGCGTTCTGGATCGCCAATGACCTGCGAAAGATCCCTGAGGCGCGCTGGATGCTCGCGGTGGGGCGTTTGAAGCCCGGCGTCTCTCTCGCAGCGGCGCAGGTCGAGGCGACCGCGATTACACGGCGGGTACTGGAGAGTCGCGGTGAAAAGGCTGCGGGGACGGTTGCGGAGGTCGTCTCGCTCCACGATGCGTTCTTCGGCGGGCCCACCAGCGCGCTTCGGTTCCTTCTGGCAGCCGTCAGTTTCGTGCTGCTGATCGCCTGCGCGAATGTCGCCAATCTGCTCCTCGCTGCCGGTGCGGCACGGCGGAAGGAATTCGCGCTGCGCGCGGCGACCGGGGCGCGACGCGTCCGGTTGATGCAACAGCTGCTCACCGAGAACCTGCTGCTGTCCTTCGTCGGATGCGGATTCGGCTTAGTGCTCGCGCTCTGGGGGACACGACTCTTCGCGCTCATCATCCCGGCCGATTTCCCCGAGCTGCTGCGCCACATCCCGGTCGACACACGCGTGTTGACCTTTGCTCTGGGAATCTCGATTGTCTCCAGCGTCGTGTTTGGACTCGTTCCTGCGCTGCGCGCCTCCCACGCCGATCTCAATGAAGTCCTGAAGGAAGGCGCCCGCGGCTCCAGTGGAAAGGGTACCGGCGGCCGCAGCATGCTGCTGATTGCAGAGGTCGCCCTGTCGATGGTGCTGCTCGTGGGCGCCGGCCTGATGATGCGAGGGTTCCTTCGCGAACAAAGTAACCTCCCGGGCTTCGATACCAAGGGACTCCTGACGGCTGACATCCTGCTTGGCGGGACGAAGTACTTCGACAAGACACCTCAGGACATGAACCTGGTCACGCCGCAGGTCGAGAACTTCTACGAGCAACTACTCGAACGTGTCCGCGCCATTCCGGGTGTCACGCGCGCGGGGATCATCAGCCGCCTCCCGCTCGACACATGGACGCATCCGTTCACGATCGTCGGCCGACCGGCGCCGGAAGCGGGGAAGGAGCCCGTTGCCGACCTCAATGAAGTGGACGCGCAAGCGCTCGACACGCTCGGGATCCGGTTGCTGCGCGGGCGCATGATTCAGGATCGCGATACGGCTTCGGCGCCCTGGGTGGCCGTCATCAACAAGACGTTCGCCGATCGACATTTTGCCGGGCAGGATCCGCTCGGACAAGCCATCCGTATCTCGGTGGGACCGGGCGGCGCCGGAACCGTGCAGGAGCCGCAGCCAAGGCAGATCGTCGGCGTCATCGCCGACGTGACGTACCCCAGCTTCGAGCGCGAAAAGCCTGCCGCCGTCTACGTGCCGTTCCGGCAGCACCTGTCGCAGTTCGGCCGCGAGGACGAGTGGATCCATACGCGCAAAGTGCTCGCCGTCCGGGCATCTGTCGATCCGCTCACCCTCGTGCGCCCGATTCAGGATGCGCTGGCCCATGTCGATCGCGATCAGGCGGCGCACGATTTCATGACGATGGATAAGCGCGTGTCGTCGTCCCCCTCGGTAACCAACAGCCGATTCTTCGCGTCACTGTTTACCGCCTTCGGCACATTGGCCATCCTGCTCGCCATGGTTGGCGTGTACGGCGTGATGTCGTGGGTGGTGGGTCAGCGCACCACCGAGTTCGGTATTCGAATGGCACTGGGAGCCCGCGCCGTGGATGTCGTGGCGATGTTGATGGCGCAATCGCTCAAGCCGATTGTGATGGGCGTCCTGCTTGGAATCGCCGGCGGCTTCGGGCTGAGCCGCGCCTTCAACAGCATGTTCTGGCGGATCACGACCGTCGATCCGATGGTGATGGTCGGCATCGCCGCCCTGATGGTCGCCGTCGCGCTCGCGGCGGCGTGGGTGCCCGTGCACCGCGTCACGCGCATCGATCCGCAAGCCGCGTTGAGACAGGGGTGAACTGAGCGTGTGTTGCGGCCTCACGCCCTGCCAAAACCCAGGCTCGCGCAAAGGCCGCAGAGGCGCAGACATCGTTTTCTGCGAGCGCCTCGATGCTCTGTGGGGAGTGTGGCTGGCCCGACGCCGGCCTCTGGCCGGCGTTCAAGGACACACTGGAATTGAAAACACGAGTGCGCTTTTTATTCCGAAGCACTCGCGTTTTCAATTCCAGTGCGTCCTTCCCGCGCGAAGCGCGGTCGGGCCAGTCCAGTCAGTCTCTGCGTCGTCTGCGAACTCGGCGCGCGATCCTTGGGGTCTCGGCGCGAGCGTTCGAAAAGATTCTAAATTCGCAGGAAGATCTTCTTCCGGTACATCCAGTAGAGGATCAGCCAGAACACGATCAAGACGCCGACGCCCCGGAGCACCGGCTCGAACGGCGGGCCCATCACCTGGAATGGAGCGGCCCCCAGGTGACGCACGAGCGCTGACGATATGAAGTGCTCGATCGTCCAGCTCATGACGTAAATGGCGATCGAGTTCGCCCCGATCACCAGCAGCGGAAACGACCAGCGGCGCCACCCCTTCCAATCCAGCAGCGCATAGAAACCCGCAAGGATCAGCACCACGAGCCCGCCGCTATACAGCGTGTAGGACGATGTCCAAATGCGCTTGACGATTGGGCAGATGCCGAGCCACTGGAAGAGCAGACCTGCAACCGTCAGTGCGACACCACCGGCAACGAGACCCTTCAGTTTCTCTTGCGTCGAACGATCGGTCTGCAACCACCTTCCGGTCCACAGCCCGAGCTGCATCGTCGCCAACGTCGGAATGAAGCTGAGAGTAGACCAGCCGCCGGAGTTGAATCGAAATGGCGACTCGCGCGGGAACAGGTTCAGGAACCAGACATCGAACGCCCACGACAGGTTCGAATTCTTGTTGAAGTGCGCGAGAAAGCCGGTGTAGAGGTGCGGCCAGTTGGCCGGCACGCCGACCTGCGTGTAGTCGAAATCAGGACCGGGCAGTGGATAGAGAGCAAAGGCACCCCAGAAGGCGACGAGGATCGTGGCAAACACGGCGATCTGCACGCGCAGTGACGTAAACGCGAGCAGGAACAGGAACGTGTAGCCCATGCCGATCTGCGTCAGCGTGTCTTCGAACGTCCAGTACGTGTGCTGACGCTCGAGGGAGCGAAGGAAGATGCCGAGGAGGATCAGCGCGACGCTGCGCCAGAGTGCGTGCCCCAGCAGGCGCTGAAAGCTCTCCCCACGGGCGCGGCGATTCGCCAGCGAGAACGGCATCGCGGCACCGACGAGAAACGAAAAGGCCGGCTGAATCAGGTCGTGTAACGAACAGCCCTGCCACGGCACGTGGGTCGTGTTGTAGGCAACGATGGACCAGAACCGGCTCTCGGGAAAGGCCGTGTGGAGAGTCCACAGGCGCATCGCCTCGGCCAGCATGAGGAACATCACAAACCCGCGAAACACATCGATGGATGCGATTCGCGTCGCGATTGCCGGAGCGCCCCCCACCGGCGAGGCAACCTTCGGAGCGGGACGAGCAGCTCGGCGCGGGAGGGTGACGGTCATGATCCCTTCAGCGAACTGAGATAGGCGACGATGTCGGCGACTTGCTGATCGTTCAGCTTGCCGCCGACCGACGGCATCAGTCCTTTGTCCACGATCGAATAGTCGCGCACAGCGGCGCGCATGTATGTCTTGAGCTCTTCCTTCGGAGTGAGCAATTGCACGCTCAACGCGTCCTGGTTGAGCAACCGCCCGGTGACTGTTGCGCCGTCTCTGGTGACGAATCGCACGTAGCGGTTCTCGAAGAGCACTTCAGCGTCCGGGTCGAGCAGCGCCTGCTGGAGACGTTCGGGTGTCCGTCGGGTACCGATATCAGAGAGATCCGGTCCGACGCGGGAGCCGCGTTCATTGATGCGGTGACAGTCGAAGCAGCCGCTCGATTCGACCAGCGTCTTGCCGCGCCCTTCGTCACCCGTCGCGGCTTGTCGCGCGTCGGGCGCGACCGCCTGTGCCGCAGTCATGCCAACAGGGCGAAGTGCACCGACGATCAACGCCGCACTCAGCAGTACTGGTCGAAGGTTCATGGTCCCGCCTCGCAGCGCGGAGAATACGCGATGCGCGGCCGCGGTTCAAGAGACCTTGCACAAGCCTCTTGACAATAAGTGAGCGATCCATCAGCCTGCTCCGCGGAGTCCACCGCCGGGGGAGGCCGCTATGGTCCTTCGCGTCTTGATCTTCACGCTGCTGGCCGCGGCAGCGCAGGCACCTGTCAGCTTCGATCGTCTTCTGCATTCCGACCGCGAGCCGCACAACTGGCTCAGCTATTCGGGAAGCTATTCCGGCCAGCGCTACAGCGCGCTGACGCAGATCAACCGGGCCAACGTGAAGTATCTGCAGCTGAAGTGGTCCTATCATCCGCTGTACACGAAGAACACCAACGCTCAGAACAAGATGGAAAACACGCCGCTGGTGGCGGACGGCATCATGTACACCGGGACGGCGCTGGAAGCCGTCGCGCTCGACGCGGTCACGGGACGGCAGTACTGGAAACTTTCGCGTCCGCTCGATCCCAAGGCGTACTACAACGCGTACGAAGTGAATAAGGGGATGGCGATTGCCGGGGACACGTTGTTCTGGGCCACCGTAGACTGCCACCTGCTGGCGATCGATGTGAAGACGGGCAAGATCATCTGGGACAAACTGCTCGCTGATTTCAAGAAGGGCTATCAGTACAACATCGCGCCGCTGATCATCCGCGAGATGGTGCTGCTCGGGCCGGCGACGAACGAAGCCGGGGCGAATTGCTGGGTCGCCGCGTACGACATCAAGAGCGGCAACGAGCTGTGGCGATTCAACACCGCACCGACATCAGCCGACCAGCCCGAGGCGAAGACGTGGTCCGGCGATTCGTGGAAGCACGGCGGCAGTCCGCTTTGGAACGCGGGAAGCTACGACCCGGAAACGAATCTGACGTTCTGGGGAACCGGCAACCCCAATCCAGGATGGAACGGCGACACGCGTACGCCCGCGGACAACCTCTACTCGAACTCCGTCATCGCACTCGACGCCGACACCGGGAAGTTGAAGTGGTATTACCAGTTCACACCTGGCGACGAATACGACTGGGACTCGACGCAGGTGCCTGTCCTCGTCGACATGGCCTGGCAGGGACGGCCGCGCAAGGTGATGCTGTGGGCCAATCGCAACGGTTTCTTCTATGTGCTCGATCGTGTGACGGGTCAGTTCCTGACGGCGCGAGCGTTCGTCTATCAAACCTGGAACGACGGATTCGACGAGAACGGGCGTCCGATCAAGAACCCAAAATTCTGGCCCAAGCCGATGGGTGGCATCGTCGTCAACCCTGGCACTCAGGGTGGCACCAACTGGTATCCGCCCTCGTATAGTCCACGAACAGGACTCTTCTACATTCCAACATGGGAGAACTCGGGCGGCCGTTCGTCCAAATATCCGGCCGGCGAGTGGCAGGAAGGGCAACGGTACACGGGTTCGACGCCGCCGCCTGGAACGACGGTGACCGGCGGTCGTGCCTCGCGTCCGCCGGCGACCTATCGGAAAGAAGAAGAGGGCTACGGCGCGATTCGCGCGCTGGATGCAAAGACCGGCGAAAAAAAGTGGGATTTCAAGATGGTCAATTACACCGAGTCGGGCGTGCTCTCGACTGCGGGTGACCTCGTCTTCGGCGGAGGCATGGACGGCACGTTCGTCGCGCTCGACGCAACCACTGGCGAGTTGCTGTGGCACGTCAACCTCGGAGGGCCCAACGCCAGCGGCCCCATCAGCTACGCCGTCAACGGCAAGCAATACGTCGTGGGCACGGGGCAGGGGTCGATGTTCGTGTTCGCGCTGCCCGACGACAAGTAAACACGAATCATCAGAACGCCTGTTCCCGCAGGCACAGAATCGCGCCACGACATTCGGCGGTCGAACTACGCAGAGTGACACGTCAGCCAACTACATCGGGGAGGGTCCAGTTGACGACTTCATAGGTCTTCATTCCTTACCTAGGGGAGCGACCGGCCGCCCGGCCGGTTGCCAATCGGGAGGTGTACCGTGAAAGTCTCGAGTAGAGTTTCTTCGGCGATGATCGTCCTGATCATCGCGTGCATGGCGATCGTCTTTCCGCCGCGCGCAGTCTGCGCTCAAGTCCTATACGGCTCCGTTGTCGGAACGGTTACTGACGACACGGGCGCCGGCGTGCCCAAAGCAGTCGTAATGGTGACCAATACATCGACCGGCTTGTCGCGACAGGCTACCGCCGACGACACCGGCTACTACGCGATTCAAAACCTGCCCGAAGGGGTATACGACCTGTCGATTTCGTCGAGCGGATTCCGACCCTACTCGCAAAAGGGCGTCACCGTCTCGATCAACAACGTCACCCGGATCGATGCCAACGTGAAACTGGGCGGGCTCACCGAGCAGGTCAGCGTCGAGGCGAGTACCGCTCTTCTTCAGACGACGAAGTCCGATGTCAGCACGAACCTGGATACGCAGGCGATCGAGAATCTGCCGCTTTCCGGTTACCGCAATTTTCAGACCCTGATTAATCTCGTGCCTGGCGCAACACCGGGACGTTATCAGAATGCCGTCACCGACACGCCGGGACGCGCGCTCACCACGAACGTCAACGGTCAGGAGCGCGGGGCCAACAACACGCGTGTCGACGGTTCGATGGACATCCTCGTCACCATGCCGCACCATGCCGTGTACGTCCCGCCGGTCGAAAGCATTCAGGAAGTCAATATCGCGACGAACAACTTCGACGCCGAACAGGGCATGACGGGAGGCGCGGCGGTCACCGTCATTACGAAGTCGGGAACCAACAACTTTCGCGGCTCGGCAACGGTGATGCACGACAACAGCGCGCTCCGCGCATTCACCTGGGACGAGAACCGGGCCGGCGTCAAGGAGAAACCGGACGGGACGCGAAACATCGACGGCGCCAGCCTCGGTGGACCGATCAAGAAGAACAAGTGGTTCTTCTTCACCAACTGGGAAGGCACCTTCGAGCGCGTCAGCAACTCCGTGCTGTCGTCCGTTCCCGCGCCCGATGTGCGAAACGGGAATTTCAACCGCTTCCTGGGCAGCCAGATTCTCAACGCCGCTGGCAATCCCATTCTCGTCCCGACGACCGAGGGAGGGACGACGGCACTCAGGGAGGGCATGATCTTCGATCCGTTCTCCGGCAATCTGGACGGAACCGGCCGAGCCGTATTTTCGAGCGGCGGGCAACTCAACGTCATTCCTCAATCGCGCCTGAATGTTCCAATGATGAAGATGATGGCGCTGATTCCGCAGCCGAATCAGTCCGGCGACAACTCCAACTACTTCAACACCGGCACGCAGCGCCTCAACCGCAACAACATCGACGCCAAGATCAACTGGAACAGGAACGAACGCCAGCAGATGTGGTTCAAATACAGCGTCATGGATGCGCTCGTGCAAGGCGACTTCAGCCTGGGCGCCGCCGGAGGGAATTGTTTGTGCGCCGGCGGGGGACTCGGCAAGGGTTCGACGCTGGTCCAGATTGGCGGGATGGGCACGACCTATACGGTGTCGCCGACGTTCCTCATCGACGGCAACTTTGGCTGGACGCGGTTCGGCCAGGACGTCACACCTCCCGATCTTGGCACCAACTTCGGGCTGGACACCCTCGGCATTCCCGGAACCAACGGACCGGACCCGAGGGAGAGCGGCATGCCGCCCATGTACATCTCAGGGTTCTCGGCGCTCGGCAATCCAGAGGGCTGGAATCCTCTCTATCGCAACGACCAGTCGTTCACCGCCAACACCAACGCCAGCTGGATGAAGGGGACGCACGACGTGCGGTTTGGTTTCGACTTCGTCCATCACCTGATGAATCACTGGCAGCCTGAACTCGGCGAAGGACCGCGCGGTGCGTTCTATTTCGATCCAGGCGTGACCGCTTTGAATCCTGACGCGCTCGATGCGACGGTTGGCTTCCGCGACGACACGCCGTCGTTCGAAAACGATTGGAATGCGCTGGCCGCATTCGAACTCGGTACGCCTGACGTGTCGGGGAAGAGCAGCCAGTTCATCAAGATGAACAGCTTCGAGAACCAGTATGCAACCTACATTCGCGACCGGTGGAGGGCGACACCGAAGCTCACGGTCGACCTCGGATTGCGGTGGGAGCTGTATCCAAACCGGTGGCGCTCGGGCGGTCTGGGGATCGAGTCGTACGACCCGGAGACGAATGAAGCCTTGATCGGGGGGAGAGGCGGAATTCCGCAGGATAACGGCGTCGGCTACAGCAAGAAGCTGTTCGCTCCGCGTCTCGGCTTCGCTTACCAGATCGACGACAAGACGGTCGTCCGCAGCGGTTACGGGATCACGTTCCACTCGCATCCGTGGGGCGCGCAGGCGCTCCGCGGCTGGTATCCGCTGACGCTGGTCGCCGTGTTCTCCGGTGTGAACGGCTATCAACCGGTGACAACCGATCGCGCTTACGTGGCGGCTGGCGTTCCAAACGCGCCGCTCGGACCAAACGTGGGCATTCCGTCAATCTGCTGCCCGGACATCAGTACCGGCAAAGTGCCGTTGCCCGGAGTCGCCGAGACGGGATATCCGCGAGCGAACGAGATGCTGCACCGCGGCTACATCGAGTCGTGGAATCTGGTCTTCGAGCGCAAGCTGCCGGCTCAGATGGTTGCGACGCTTGGATACATAGGCTCTCAGTCGATCAGGGGATTCGCATTCCTCGATATCAACGCCTCGCAGATCCCGGGATCGGGCGACGAAGGACGGCCGCTGTTTGAGAAGTTTGGCCGTACGTCGGCGACGCGAGAATGGGACGGCCGAACCCACAGTAACTACAATTCGCTGCAGGCGTCGCTGAATCGACGCTTCACCAACGGCCTGCTCATTAAGAGCGCGTACACGTTCTCGAAAGCGATCGACGAGGCCACCTACTCCGACTGGACGGAGTTCACATGGAACGCGGAGAGTGTGTTCTATCGCAACCGCGCGCTGGCCTCACACGATGTGCCGCACAACTTCCAACTGGCGGCGGTGTACGAGCTGCCCTTCGGGCCCGGCAAGAAATGGGCACAGACCGGCACGACCGCCGCGATATTCGGCGGATGGCAGTTGAACGGTTTGTTTGCGGCCTATTCGGGACGGCCGTTCACGCTGACCGC
>Ga0222622_10000289_pt1 | contig 18142 bp, 28 predicted proteins | sample PLM2_5_b1metaG_FD_177335 | JGI IMG/M metagenome (GOLD analysis project Ga0222622, IMG submission 177335) | Groundwater sediment microbial communities from an aquifer in East River, Colorado, USA - PLM2_5_b1 | ecosystem: Environmental > Terrestrial > Soil > Riparian zone | place: USA: East...
TCTGACAAAGTCTGCTGGCACACATAGAGCAATCGCCGAGTCAGTGCTCCACGCTGCGCGCCACGAGGAAGGACACTCAGGAGCGGCCGCAATCGGATGGCCCCGCGAACATGCGACGAGAGCGAGCAAGACAGCGGAACTAAAGAGGGAGAGCGGAGGTCGCACGCAGCCGCCTAACGGATCGCGCTTAGGCTGCGGCGCGCTGAAGAAAGATTCATCCCCTAATCTACGCGCGCCGCCAGCTTCAAGCGCTTGTTAGGCAGCCCCGTCCTCGACACAATCATCACAACAGGCGCGACCACGTAGCGCTTCCACGCCCGCCCACGCGATGAGGGGAACCATGGCTAGCCCGGCGATAGGATCGGCCCACCACCAGCCAAGCAGCGCATTCAGGCCGAGACCGCCCAGCAGGATCGCGGAGAGGTACATGCAGATGTCGGTTTGGCGCGCTTCGGCACGAATTGCCCGACTTGCGAGGGCATCGGCCACTCGGCGCTTCGCTCGGGCGAGCATTGGCATTACGACGAGGGAAACCGCCGCAATTGCGATGCCAACTACACTTTCCTCTGGTGCGGCGTGGCCGATGAGGGACCGAGCTGCATCAATCGCCACGTATGTTGCGAGGGCCAGAAAGCACAAGCCAATCACGGACAGCGCTCGGCGTTCAGCAAATACGCGCCGGCGCGCATCGTTGTCCACGTTTAGCCGCCAAATCGCGGCTGAGCTGGCTGTTACTTCGATGAAACTGTCGACACCAAATCCGACGAGGGCGACGCTGGCAGCCAATATGCCCGCAGCTATGGAGAGGATGCCCTCAAGGCTGTTGTACCCGAGCGTGACCCAGGTCAGCCACTTGCCTCGGCGCACGGCATGAGCTCGCGTGAGGAACGTCGTAGCGGTCATCAACGGAACGATAATGGGAGGGATGGGGGCTGCCTAACGGATCGCGCTTAAGCTGCGGCGCGCTGAAGAACAATTCATTCCACAATCTACGCGCGCCGCCAGCTTCAAGCGCTTGTTAGGCAGCAACTAGCGCACCGGCCAGAGAGGCCGCCCCTTTTCACAAGAGATCGGCGTAGCGACCACCGTGGTCTTTGCCTGCGGTTCCGTTCCTGGACTGTGACCGTAAGCGAAGGCATCTCCTTGTAGGACCTGGGCACGACGGCCGAGGCGGAGCTGAACACCTTCCCACACTACTGCGATTGAGTCGTCGCCATTCAGAAGCCAGCCTGAAGCAAACGGCGATGATGCGGGGTTTGTAGGGGCGAGCCGGAAACCGTCCGAGGGATGCGGTTCAAGGATGGTGTCGAGCAACAAGAGAGGAGGTGGAGCGTGAACCCAACTCAGGTCCTGAGGGAGGGCATCTGACCAAGCGCCGAACTCAACGTGGTAGCAGCCAGCGGTTGAGCGAACTTCGCTCCATGCCTGCTGCAGTGCACGATGTCCCTTTCTGCAGCCGACGCTCAACGCCACGAGAAGCGCGAAACTGAAAAGCGAGGTCACGAAAGGACGCACGGTTGCTGCCTAACGGATCGCGCTTAAGCTGGCGGCGCGCTGAAGAAAGATTCATTCCTTAATCTACGCGCGCCGCCAGCTTCAAGCGCTTGTTAGGCGCCGGCACGCTTCGCGAACCGCCTGCGCACCAAGACTACCACGTGAATATGTGTGCCACGTGGTGTCAGGTGGCGCGAGTACAACGGAGATCGCGGTGTCGGGTGGCGCGAGTACAGGGAAGGTCATCCTCCGTGCTCCGGTCCGCAGTACGCGCGACGCATCCAAAACGCGGATCCGCGCCCGCGCACAATCGAGTTCGACGTGTTCAATCCGATACTCGCCCGCTAGCTCCGGGCCATTGCGATCCAGATCCCAGCGGAGCCAGGTCACGACAGTACCGTTCGTCCGCTCGGGCGCCGCTAAATCGATATCTACCGTCTCTCCAGCAGTGACGAGCAAGGGCGTCCAACGTGCACCGGTACGTGCCTGCCCGCTGCAAACGACTGGGAGGATGGCTACAGAGAGGAAGGCAGTGAATGGGGCTCGCATAGAAGACCCTCCAAACAAGTGCCGAGCGCCTAACGGATCGCGCTTAAGCTGCGGCGCGCTGAAGAAGAATCCATTCCGTAATCTACGCGCGCCGGCAGCTTCAAGCGCTTGTTAGGCTGCGCGGCGAGCAGGCCGGGTTGTGATGACTTGCACGTGCGCTAGATCATCGTGGAAATAGGCGCGCCGGGGAGAGAACAGGTGCGCTAGCCAGACAAGCGGTGCGAACGGCTGCAACAATCCTCGCAAGAGAGACCTAGGCAATGTAATCGGTTGGTCTGTGGTGCTCACTACACGTAAGCCGAGCACCGCCTGTCCGATCGTCTGCCCCCCGCGGACGGGTGGCAGGCCCCAGTACAAAGCCATCCCGCCAAATACCAATGCGATGCCCACGAGGCTGAGAACCCAATCCATGGCATTGATGGAATCTCGCTCGAAGTGCCATTGGAAATGCCCAGTCGCTAAGGCTTCACTTGCGAGGGGCAGGAGTGCTACGACCGCCGATATTGCTGCTAACGAGAGGAGGAAATCGAGGAACCATCCCGCAGCACGACGCGATGTACTGGCGGCGGGACCGGCTGCCTCCTGTGGCTCGGGATCGAGCGCGACCAGATACGCGATCACGATGATAAGCGCCGCCGCGACTGCTCGAATGCTGGTTCCCGCGCTTACGTGCTCGACGCCGTTTACTGAATCAACGGAGAACCCAATTTCTCCGCCGCCGCTGAACGACACGACGAGTGCGCCAATGCCAAGGACCGCGAGACGGAGTTTTCTCATATCGAGTTAAGTCATCCCGCGCCGCCAGCTTCAAGCGCTTGTTAGGCCGCAGCGTCGGTGCGCGTTCCTTAGACGGGTGTCCGAGCCTTCGGCGGTTGTGGCAACCGAGCAGGCTCTCGCTCTTGCACCATGCGGCGCTCCGTGAAATCAACGCGCTCCTCCAACTCAGCGATGCGGGCACTCAGGTCCGCTCCGAGCTGCGCGTTTTCCTCGCGAACGGAATCGAGGAACTTGCTGAGGTCAGGCGCACCTCGAGCCCGCGCCCGGAGCCAGAGCCAAAACGTGGTCATGCCGGTCCCCGCCACAAGCACAAATGCGATAACGACCTTGATGAAGACGATGTCCGGTGGAGTCATTCGTTCCTCCCAAGAACCTGCGAGCACTGCGGCCTAACGGATCGCGCTTAGCTGCGGCGCGCTGAAGAAGAATTCATTCCTTAATCTACGCGCGCCGCCAGCTTCAAGCGCTTGTTAGGCGGCGCGGTCAGCGTGGCGACGCTGCCCTGACAGCTTCACGAACCTGCGTGAGCGGCCGCCATTGACCTGGTCGTCGGCCTTCGGCAGCAACGATCTCGATGAAGCCAACGCCCGTCTCGACTGCGTACTCTCCAAGCATGCCGTCAAGCAGCAGGTAGGCAGCCTGCTCATACGTCTTGTTCGGTGTCGCCCTATACTCTGGCACCGAAACTGTAAGTCCAGTGCGCTCGCCGTCTGGTTCCGCAAGGAATTCGACGGAACGGGCATCCAGGTGCACGCCACCTAGTGAGACCTGCGTGACGTCCGGTCGGGGTGGGCGAAACCGGATGATGGTCCAACGAGACATTGCTGGAGCGGCACGGCCCAGAGCAAGGACGGCAGGAAAGGCATCCTTGATCCCATCGGCGCTCAGGACGAATTCGCGCCTGCCGGACTCGACAGGCCCGAATTCGAACGTCAGGGCTGGATGAACGCGGTGCAGTTCCTCGCTCAGCTCTCCACAAATGGGCTCGTTACCGGTCTTCACCGCGAACAGCGCGCTGTCATGGGCTTGAAACCAATTCCAGAACCGTCCCTCAGGCTTCTGCCCCAAGAGCGAGGAAGCCAGAAGCAGGCTGGCAGGAAGTAGAGCGAGGGTTCTTGGTGCACGCGTCATGAAAGTACTCTCCGCGCCGCCTAACGGATCGCGCTTAAGCTGCGGCGCGCTGAAGAAAGATTCATTCCCTAATCTACGCGCGCCGCCAGCTTCAAGATCTACGCGCGCCGCCAGCTTCAAGCGCTTGTTAGGCGGCACCCTTCCGGTGCATTGGATAATAAAACCGATCCTCGGCAGAGTCGTGGAAAGCGAGACCATCTCTCACCATGCTCTTCCAAACGCCGGTCGCTGCCTCAGTGCGAGTTTCACCTTCTGAGGGCCGATGACGACTCGATCTAATCCGCGTCGAATGTTGCCTGGCCACCGCCACTATCAGGGCTCGGGTGAGCCCGCATCCGTGGTATTCGCGAGGTAGGCCGTTCTTCACACCTTCCAGCTGTAACAAATGTGGGCCGATCCGCTTGAAACTGGCAAAGTACTCCTCATCGTCCTGCACCTTGGCGTCTGCCGGCTTCGCGTAATAGAACCAGCCATCTCCTTCCCGATCCGCGACGCCCTCGGTTCGAACCTCGAAGGTTCGTTTGACGCCAGACTTGCACGTCGCGGATAGAGAGATGAATGGAAGAGCCCAGTTCCACGCCATGACTTAACGCCCGGTGCGGTGCCGCCTAACGGATCGCGCTTAAGCTGCGGCGCGCTGAAGAAAGAGTAGTCATTCAATATCCTACGCGCGCCGGCAGCTTCAAGCGCTTGTTAGACGGCGCCCGGTCGGAGCTGCCCATGGGTACGGCCATGAGTACGGCTGGAGGCAGCGTTCCGGTCAAAGCCGTGAAGAGTGCCCAAAACGGGGCTCAGGGCCGTTACCCGCAAGGTATCGTAGACTGAAACACCCCCAAACTCGTGCATTCCGTATCCCCCACGATCTCTCCTCTCCACCTCTGCCTGTACATGGCGCAGCCTTTGTAGCCCACGTTTACGAAGTTGTAGACGAGTATTGCCTTGCCCTCACTGGAGCAGTAAGCCGAGAACTGCCGAGCTACACTAATACCGTTTGATCTTGCGACACTATCACGCAGCAAACCAATTGAGCTCCACGTCTCGAACGCTATGACAAGCCCGTCGCTTAAGGGTATTCGGTTCCTCGCATGACCTTCTTCCCTTGCCCTCTCGCTCACCATGTGCATGTCCAGCGGGAGCTCCACTGCCATGAGCTGCGGGATGGAATCGACCGCCACGGACCGCCAGGCGTCTGATCGTCGTGGCGCTACCTCACCAGGTTTTCCACTGCACGCGCCTCCACAGATCACGCCCACGGCAAGGCACAACATCCCAACCATGACTGATTCGCGCATTATCTCGCTTACCCCTCTAGCAGGCACAACATGTCGTTGGCGCCGTCTAACGGATCGCGCTTAAGCTGCGGCGCGCTGAAGAAAGATTCATTCCCTAGTCTACGCGCGCCGGCAGCTTCAAGCGCTTGTTAGACGGCCGCTCGTAGGATTCAATCGCGAAAGGCGGCGTGCCCAAAGAGCAACCCAAAGAAGACCGTGACAACCGCAAAGATGATTGCTCCTGTTCTGTCCTCGACCAAGGGTTCATTCGAGATGTACGGCGCGACAAACAGGAGTGCAAGCATGTAGGCTCCGACGCTCACAACGCCCGCAACGTAAGGCCCCCCAATAGGAATGCGGCGGGAGGGCGCGCCCAGAATGGTGTAGCCGAATCCGCCCATCGCACCGGCGCCGGTGGCAGCGAGGAGGACCGAGGCGAACTCGGTGATCTTCGCCGGCTCCTGCACGATTCCTGGGAGCGCGAACAGCATCCGAAAGGCAACAATCGCGAACAGCGTCACGGCCCCGAAGAAGGCCGGCCGCAGCCAGGACGGGATTCTCTCAGCGAAAGTGACGAGGCGCTCAAGCATGCTTGCAGGTGCCTAGATGCACGTCGGCCGTCTAACGGATCGCGCTTAAGCTGCGGCGCGCTGAAGAAGAATTCATTCCCTAATCTATGCGCGCCGCCAGCGTCAAGCGCTTGTTAGGCAGCGGCATTCAACTGATCACCGCTCGTCATTCGGAATCCTGAACTCCGTCTTCTCCAAGAGCCAACCCTTCGGCCAAACGAGCTTGAACTCGGCCAAGCGCTGAAGTTCTTGAGGGTCAACGCCCCGACGCAGAGCCCACCGGCGCCATCGAGGCGTCGCGTAGGACCACCAGAGCCAAGCCCCAATGAACCCAGCGACACCCGGAACCAGGACAAGCGCCGAATTACCGAATACCCCTGCCCCGAGGAGGAAGCCCGCCGCCCATGATGATCGACACGGGGCCCTTGATCAGCAGAGAGCCCCTCTGCACAGCGCGCTGCGCAGTGAGCGGTTCAGCTAGGTTGAGACCGGCGTCGAAATTGAGCTTCACAGCTACACAGTGTCCGGCGCCCCTGCCTAACGGATCGCGCTTAAGCTGCGGCGCGCTGAAGAAAGAGTAGTCATTCCCTAATGTACGCGCGCCGGCAGCTTCAAGCGCTTGTTAGGCAGCATGCGATCACGGACCCACATGCCGCGTACAAAAATGACCCTGCCCACCTCGAATGATGCCCCACTCGCTCCACGTCCCAAAGAAAGCCTGACCGTTCGTGGAACGCACCAATAGGGCGATGCCCGGGCCGTCCAACCATCCCTCGTCGTCCCGTCGGTTAGTGAGGGAACCGATCACGAGGACCAAGCGTCGAGGCAACGTGTCGATCCCCCAATTCTGCATCAAGACTACGACGCCCGGGCGCACAGGATCACGGGATTCGGGCGGTGGCACGAGCGTGTCATCGCGAAAAACCGGCGCTCCCACACTCGCAAAGTCCAAATCAACGGCTCCGTAGAACGGCACGCCACGTCGGCTTGAGCTGGCGGGACGACGTCCGGTCCTGGGTGATTGATCCGCGGGGGACGTACGCGCCAACCACAAAGAGCCTGTCGCCTCGCTTCCTGCCTTCAAGCCGCTCGTAGTTACGAGGGTCAACGTGTAGTTCCCAACCGACAATGCCGTATCCGGCTGTGGCGCAGCAGGCATAGCCAGGCATCTGGACCTGGGCGAGGCGTCTTCCGTGATAGCTGGAGTCACGACGAACCAAATGACCAGAGGGACGAGAAGAACACCGCAGACGGCGGGAAGGAACGGAGGCCTCGTTACCATTTGGCGATCCTAGCTACGGGATACTAGGAAGCCTACGGGCATAGCATGGTGACGCCATAAGAATGGGATTACGAGCTGATTACATGCCGGCCATGCTGCCTAACGGATCGCGCTTAAGCTGCGGCGCGCTGAAGAAAGATTCATTCCCTAATCTACGCGCGCCGCCAGCTTCAAGCGCTTGTTAGGCGGCGCTCTGCCGGACTTACATCATCGCGCTCGTAGACAACGTAGCCTGGTACTGGCGACGCAGGAGCGCCCGCGCGCTCGACGTCGCCATTTGCTCGTAAACACGCTCCACCAACTCCCCTTCGGCGCGGAGGCGCCCCGCGATCCGGTCGTAAAGGCGCCGGTCGTGGGCGAGATCTCCCTGGCGCAGTTGGGGAACCAGCGCCGCGATCGCAGCGCGACGCGCGCGCAGGGAATCGCCGAGCGCAACGTTGGTGTTCGCCCGCTCAATGAGATAGGCGTTCTCGAGCTGTGCCCCCCACGCCTCCCCCAGCGCGAGCGCCAGCGCTCGCGCCGCTCTCGACCGCACCGGATCGTGGAGGTCCGCCATTGCGGGCGGCGTGAGCCCGAGCACGATAAACGGCAGCGCCGGGTTATCGTGCCCATAAACGCCCTCTGGATTGGGAACGTCTGTCCAGACGTGGACCATCACCGTCTTGCGAGGCACAGGGACGCCGCCGCCCGCGCGACAAGCGGACGTATCGGGGACCTGATCGACGATGGGGCGACCAGTCGGCGAGGGGAGGCGGCACAGGACATGGGCGTGCCACATTGCCGAGGAGTCACCACCCAGTGCCGTCGGCGTGGGCGCCTCAATCAAGAGCCGTGCGGAGTAGGCGACGGCGATACGCTGCAGCGTTCCGTTCACTGGGGCGAACATCACGAACGCCGGCGTCCCGAGGGGGACATCGGGTAGTGTGTCTGCGCGCTGCGCGCTGTACCAATGTTGGCCCTGAAACGGGTTGTGGTCCGGTATGCCAAGCTCTTCGATGGGCACGAACCCCGCTGCACGCGCAGCCGCGGTGTCGGGGATCAGCGACGCTGCCCGCTGCGCGACGGCGAGGACACTTTCGGCCGCCGCGCGATGTTGGGCGACAGAATGCTGCGCCGCGAGACCTGACGCCGGGAGGAGGAGCAGAGCTATCACCCCGGTGACACACGCGGCCAAAGGCCTCGTTTGGCTAGTCGTCATCGCTTCCATGTGGGCCTTCACTCTTAGTTGGGCGCCGTCTAACGGATCGCGCTTAAGCTGCGGCGCGCTGAAAAAAGATTCATTCCTTAATCTACGCGCGCCGCCAGCTTCAAGCGCTTGTTAGGCAGCCGCTGCACGATCAACGAGTGACAAGCGGAGGCATCGCTTCAAGGTCACGGAGCTCCTGATGCACAGCCCGCTCAAGATCCTCCATCCTTTGAACGCGCGGAGCGGCCTCCGGATCGTTGTGCACTGCCTTCCGAAGCTTCTTCAGAGTTCGACCAGTGCTATCAAGCTCCTGCCGTAAACGGGCACGTAGGATGACGGCAGCGGTCGGATCAGTGCGCAGACGCTCTCTTAGCGATGCCTTCTCAGCAGCGAGGGCGGTTTCATAGCGACTCTCTGCCTCGGCGAGCAGTCTATGCGCTGTCTCCGGATCCTTTTTGAGCAGCCGAACGGCTTTCTCCCCTATGTCAAAGAGCTCCACGGCGTACGGTGGCGTCTCAAGTTCATCGTAGGGCCGGCGGCATCGCCAACAAATCACGTCAGGCACCCATTCGAGCTTCCCGAAGTGAACAGCGGGCGCCCGACAATGCGGGCATCTGGGCCAGAAGAAGGCACTAACGACGAGGACGCCCAACGAAACCCATAGGGCCAGCTGGATGGTACCGGGAGCATGGTCTGCAAACTTCAGAGCCACCACGAGCGCCGCTAAGACCATCCAACGGAGCAAGGCTTGGTTCTGGATCGACACTTTCATTGAGCGGCTGCCTAACGGATCGCGCTTAAGCTGCGGCGCGCTGAAGAAAGATTCATTCCCTAATCTACGCGCGCCGGCAGCTTCAAGCGCTTGTTAGGCAGCGAGGGCACCGTCAGCCAGTAGAGCGCTCGCTGAGCAACCGACGAATCTCCTCCACAAGCAGTGGTACGTCCTGCCGCGCGTGGGCGATGAAGTCTTGATCAGCATCCGTCCCTCCGATGAGCTCGATATCCTCGCCCTGAGTCTTGATGAAGTTGGATCCGCTCTCGTGGTCTCGGTCCTCTATGAACGACTGCCATGGACCTGGCGTCGCGGCTCGGACTCGGCTCTCGATTTCGGCGAGTTCTTGTTCAGTCATGTCGCTGCCTAACGGATCGCGCTTAAGCTGCGGCGCGCTGAAAAAAGATTCATTCCTTAATGTACGCGCGCCGCCAGCTTCAAGCGCTTGTTAGGCAGCGCGTTGGAACCCGGTTCAGAGGTCAGGGCTTGCTCCAAACTTCCGGGGTCCAGGCGTACCGAGGATCCCCACGGCCTGACCCCTTCGCGACCTTTACAAGCCGAAGGATTTCCGCGGCGTCGAGTGCGAGCATCCAACCCGTGAAGTACGCCAAACACATTAACCGGTGTCGAACCGCCTGGCGTTGAACAGCTGGGTCCCGATGAAGGGTGCCGCGTCCGAAACAGTCTTTGAGATCTGTAAGAAACTCCGGTTCCGCCTGGTCGTAGGCGTCTTCGTACTTGACCTCTTGCTTGACGACACGGATCCAATGGGGTAGCCGCGACATAAACGCAGTGATGGAGGCAATCTCGGGCTCGACAGGGCGCTGACGTGCGCGCTGTCGCCGCCTCCTTCCGCCGATGGCACGGAGGAACTCCTCAACTGCCTGTCGGCGCTCCGTCGAAGTACTCCACTCGCGCAGTCGCTGAGGCCGCAGTTCCGCATTGGCCGCGGCCTCAACCAGGCGCTTGAGCTCGCTGGGCAGTTTTATCCGATGCTTGTGAAAGAGCGCACCGATCGCCAGCAGTTCCTCGGCGGTTACTGGATCGTTGGCGGAGAGTCCGGTGAAACCCCGAAAGTAGCTGAAGCGGAAGAGGTCAGCGATCGCTTTGGGAGTCCAGAATCGCGGGTCCTGCTTGCGACCGCGAGTGATAAAACGATCCCAAAACACCGCGAGATCTCCGGCGGTGTCATTGTCCAACGGGCCGACACCCCAGGTTCCCATTGACGTAGCTCTCCGCTGGAGGGGGATCAGGAACTAGCGAGGGCAAGCGTACGCGCTGCCTAACGGACCGCGCTTAAGCTGCGGCGCGCTGAAGAAGAATTCATTCCACAATCTACGCGCGCCGCCAGCTTCAAGCGCTTGTTAGGCAGCGGGCGTTTGCACGCGGCCCGCAAATGCGTTGAGGTTAGGGACGAGGTTTTCATCGACTCTGCCGCTCGGCCATCCAAACTCTGGCATGAACCACACCGCCTTCTCGACACCTTCAGGAGTAAGGTACCGAAGTCGGACGATCACCGGCCGGAGCCATGGTAACTGCTCGGCCTTTAGGAGTTGGCGGCGATGAATCTCGACCTCCCGGCCAAAGGAGCTTGCATAGAGAAGATCTCCATACACCCGAACCGATCTAAGGCGCATAGCTAAGAGTGAGATGAATCCCGTGCCTAAAGCCCAGAGAGCAAGAAAGAGCCATTCGGTTCCTGGCGGTGCGCCGCCCCGGACCCCGTTGAACGTTACGGACTCGGGATTCGTGAAGAGCTCGAGCGTAACATATCCGAAGATCCCGCTCCAGAGGGGGAGAAACAGGTACTTGTAGAACCCTGTGAAGCCGGAGGACAGGCTGCCGTGGAGCATTGTGCCCGCTGCCTAACGGATCGCGCTTAAGCTGCGGCGCGCTAGTGAAAGAGTCGTCATTCAATATCCTACGCGCGCCGGCAGCTTCAAGCGCTTGTTAGGCAGCGGCGGTCGGATGACTAGTCGCCTTCGAACTTGAAGGAAACCTTGATCTTCGCTCGATAGCTCTCGACCTTGCCGTCTTTCAGCTGCATGTCGAGCTGAGAGATCTCTGCCACACGCAGGTCGCGAAGCGACTTCGCTGCTCGCTTGACGGCGGCCGCAGCCGCCTTCTCCCAAGACTCGGTGCTCGTCCCGACCAACTCGATGACCTTGTAGACGCTCTCTGCCATGTGAGTCTCCTTGTCATCCGATGTTGGTCGCTGCCTAACGGATCGCGCTTAAGCTGCGGCGCGCTGAAGAAAAACTCATTCCCTAATCTACGCGCGCCGGCAGCTTCAAGCGCTTGTTAGGCGGCCCGCCCCGTGGGCAATCACGCCTTGCGGGCATAACCGTAGCCCATCAGAAGGCCGAAGAAAACGGTAAGGACACCGTAGAGTATTGCGTCCGCGGCGTCCGCAACTAGCCTCTCACCGAAAGCCGCTGGCGCGAGGAGCACGAGAGCAAGCATGTAGGCGCTAACGCAGGCGACGCCCCAGATGTAAGGGCCTACCCGGGACAGTGCAAGCAAGCGATCCCCGAAAAAACCGTGAACCAGCCCGCCTGCAGCCCCTGCGCCACCCGCCGCGAGAAGCGTGATTAGAAGTTGCAGGGGCGATGCCTGCTGCCGGGCGAGGGCCGGAGCCGCGAATAGCATGCGTCCGCCCACAACCACGATGAGGAGAGCTGCCCCGTAGAGCGCAGGCCGAAGCTGGCGTGGAATCATTGAGGAGTTTGTGCTGAAGTGAGAACCTTTGCCTGGATGGGCCGCCTAACGGATCGCGCTTAAGCTGCGGCGCGCTGACGAAAGATTCATTCCCTATTCTACGCGCGCCGTCAGCTTCAAGCGCTTGTTAGGCGGCAGGCGCATTCCAGCCCAATCCGCCACAGTTGCCGCAGACGACTTGCTGAATCAGGTATCCGGTGCCTTTACAATAGCGACAGCTTTCCGCCCTCGGCGGGCGGACCGGGAGCATTGTTTCAAGCTCAGGAATTCGTTTCTTGGCTATAACAAAGGAAGCATTGCGTTCCTGTTCGGTGGCCGGTCGCCATGGTGGCAGCGGCTCATCGGGAGAGGTTTCCACGGACATGAGGACGCTACCGTCTGATCTCATGATTGCTTCTGCGCCGATTGTCCCGAAGAGGTACACGGCGTCAAATCGGCGCAATAATTCCGCTCGGGCGGGGTCTATGCGCTGGTACTCAGCGAGTTGAGCCTGCTGCGTTGGTTCAAACCACGGGAACATCGTGCTCACAAGGGCGCCTGCCGCCTAACGGATCGCGCTTAAGCTGCGGCGCGCTGAAGAAAGATTCATTCCCTAATCTACGCGCGCCGCCAGCTTCAAGCGCTTGTTAGGCGGCGCCAATCAGTCGCCCCACTGGATCCACTGATAGCTGCGACCATCCCAGTAAATGAGGCCACCTGCGGACTCCGGCTTCTCCACGTAAAGAACCTCGCCGTGAAATCCGGGGACCTTTGCGAGCGCTGGTCCCTCCTCCAGACGCCAGGCTCCGAGCCAGGCAAAATCGTCGCCGCCATTACCCAGGGCCGTACCGGCGCCAACAATGTGAACGGCACCGGTTGTTTGATGGACGAAAGCAATCCCCACCTTGCGGCTGACCTTGTGACGGATGAGGAGCGCGACGTCCGCCTTCCCGTCCCCATCAAAGTCCCCACGTTGATAGAACGGGTTCACGCGATCGTACCAGTCATACTGAGTCTGGAACTGAGCACCGAGCGCCCTGAGGGCCCACGGCGGCACATTCCGCACCCGGTAGGTTGCGAGAGCGTCCCCGGCCTGCCCCGGTAACGCAGCTGGTAGCTGGGTGATCACGGCGATCGCGATGACAGCTCGGATTGCGCGCATATCCTATTTGGCGCCGCCTAACGGACTGCGCCTAAGCTGCGGCGCCACACTGTACGGTGCACAAACGCAATTCTACCATAGACGACGGGCGCCGCCAGCTTCAGGCGCTTGTTAGGTGGCCGCCGCCCTGTCACTTGAGATAGCCCAAAAGCGCACCAAGGCCAAAGACGAACCAGGCGCCAAAGAAGAGGATGGTAGAGTACGTGCGCCATTCGGTACCGGGCTCCAGGACAGAAGTACTCGGATCGTGGGGATCGTAGTAGACCACGATCGGCGTTCCTGGGGCGTAACCGACGAGTCGCCATGCCGCGGAGGACTTGAACATGTAGGCGTCGTCATCAAACCTGCGTTGATCGCCACTGTAGGTGACCCCAGCCACCGCGTACTCGTATTCGACACAAGGCTTGTAACTGCTGCCGAAACGACCTGGGATCTGCTCCACTCTCGAGGATGTCACCCTCCCGGTGAGGGCGGGCCAGCGCCTGGCGAGCGAGCCACTAATGACGTCGATGAGATAGTAGCCCGTGCCTGCCGCGCCAGTTGCCGTGAAAAGGCTGAGGCCGATCCAGTCTTTGAGCGAGTAACTTATCATCGGGTCAGCGGCGGCCACCTAACGGATCGCGCTTAAGCTGCGGCGCGCTAAAGAAAGATTCATTCCTTAATCTACGCGCGCCGCCAGCTTCAAGCGCTTGTTAGGCAGCGAGGGCACCGTCAGCCAGTAGAGCGCTCGCTGCGCAACCGACGAATCTCCTCCACAAGCTGGGGGACGTCCTGCCGCGCGTGGGCGATGAAGTCTTGATCAGCATCCGTCCCTCCGATGAGCTCGATATCCTCGCCCTGAGTCTTGATGAAGTTGGATCCGCACTCGTGGTCTCGGTCCTCTATGAACGACCGCCATGGACCTGGAGTCGCGGCTCGGACTCGGCTCTCGATTTCGGCGAGTTCTTGTTCAGTCATGTCGCTGCCTAACGGATCGCGCTTAAGCTGCGGCGCGCTGAAGAAAGATTCATTCCCTAATCTATGCGCGCCGCCAGCTTCAAGCGCTTGTTAGGCGGCAGCCTCCGGGAACCGAGTGTTGAAGGCACCGAGGCGCTTCTCCCACCGCACGACTAGAGCCTCGTTATCAGGCAGGATTCGAGCGCAGGCTACCGCTTCTTGCAACACCCGACGATCAGCCCGGATCATCCCCGCACGGTTTTGTGTGAATCGGCGACCGAGGCGGAGTCGCGTCGCCTCGGCAACCAAGTACAGCGCCAGTTGCCCGGGTGAGACCATCCAGACCGTATACGGGTGGAGCATGAGAACGCGATGGCGGTGGTCAGCTGCCGTCACTGTTCGCGTCATCATGAACAATTGGTTGACAAGAAGCGCATCGATCCTAGTGCGAAGCCATCTTATATGTACGGGAGCGTACGCAGCCAACACATCCAACGCAGCCTTAACATGGTCACGATAGAGGTCAGCGTTCGTGCCGTGGACCCAGAGGTGGAACTGACGATACTCCGGTGAGTTCTTGTCGAATGAATCTCGATACCGCCACATAATGACGCGAGACGCGATCCCACCGACCAGCCGAAGCATCCACCCCGGTGTCGCCCGCCTCAGGAGCACCGTCCATCGCCACGTGCTCCGCGGATCAGCATCGTTGCCGGTCTCAGGCATTGTTCAAAGTAGGGGTCGAGCTGCCGCCTAACGGATCGCGCTTAAGCTGCGGCGCGCTGAAAAAGATTCATTCCCTAATCTACGCGCGCCGGCAGCTTCAAGCGCTTGTTAGGCGGCGAGGCTAGAGTCCGCGCCAGCTCCACGAGTAGATGATTCCACGACGGTTCATGCTGAACATACGCCAAGCCGTATAGCCGTATGTTTGGGGTGGTGTGTACTGCGAGTAAGACTGGGCTTGGCCCCAGATCATGTTGTCATAGATCGTGGCGGTTCCGGTCGTCGTTGTGGTGACCTGACCTGGAGTCGTCCATTGTCGGACCTGAGTGTAGACGAGGATTCGACCGCCCTGGCCGTCATCGTAGACGGCCTCCGGAGGACCCCACCGCATGATGAGCTCAGAGTAATGATGTCCCTCCCAAGAATGCATGATCGAGTTCATGCGACCCGCGAGGCAGCCCGAGAGCGCGAGCATCAGGAGGGACAGAACGGCGAGGCGAGAGCGATTCATGTTAGCGCTCGGATGTAGGCGGCGTATAGCCAAGACCAGACCTGCAATGTGCTGGCGCGATCGCTTGGCGCAAGGTTCGCCTCGCCGCCTAACGGATCGCGCTTAAGCTGCGGCGCGCTGAAGAAAGATTCATTCCACAATCTACGCGCGCCGTCAGCTTCAAGCGCTTGTTAGGCAGCGGCGGACAGGAAGACGGATGTGCGATCACTGCCCACCCCCTCCCAAGATCAGTCCGAGCAGAAAGGGCTCCACAACCTTGAACACCACGAAGGCAGCCGCAATCACAACTGCGCGCCGAATAGCGATCTGAGGAAGCTTCCATAGGAGGAAGACACAGAGACCGAAATAGGGCAGCAAGACGGCCAGGCCAATAGCCGGGGTCAGGAATCGATTCATGAGGACGGCGGCAATCACCAGGATGAACGCAACGAGTCCAGTTTCAAGAAAGTCCCGATTGGGATTCTTTCGATCGAAGAGAAACATGAGACCGAGCAGAACCAGACCATCAAGGATGATGGCGATCATTCGCGGGCCCACCCATCGTCATTGGGGAACACCCAGAGCTCAACCGCTGCCTAACGGACCGCGCTTAAGCTGCGGCGCGCTGAAGAAAGATTCATTCCCTAATCTACGCGCGCCGCCAGCTTCAAGCGCTTGTTAGGTGGCGCCCTCAAGGATCCTTCCTAGTCACGGTGGAACTGTCCCGATGAGTGACGGTCCATCGGTCATCGGCGCCCCGTTGATACAGCCAGACCTGCTCGAGAACAGTGGTGTCTGGCGGCAGTCGGTACTCGATGTCGAAGTAGGCGTCGGCCGCGTCCCCCTCCCCTACCGCCACATCGACCACTATGGCGTTGGGATAGATGGCCAGGAAGTCGCGCCGCACATCGCTGTTCGACGGCACGCCGCAGGCCGCTAGGACCGCGAACACCGCTGCGAGGAGGCGTTTCATGTAGGAGGTGCGTCCACCTAACGGATCGCGCTTAAGCTGCGGCGCGCTGAAGAAAGACTCATTCCCTAATCTACGCGCGCCGACAGCTTCAAGCGCTTGTTAGGCAGCATGGTCACCAGGAAACCAGGCCTCATGAGCCCGCGCATCGTTACCAAACCCCGCCGCGACCAAAACGTCACGCCAATCTTGCTGGGCGAGTTGCACCGCTTGCTCGAGCTTCCCTAGGTTGCCGTCACTGAGTTTGAGCGCCGCGAATCGTATGCGCTCAAGCTCGTGGGCGTCTGAAGCCTCGAGAAAAGGAAGATTGTTGCCACACTGCGAGACCAGAAGTGCCGCGGCTTGCTGGCGGGGCGATCCGACAAACAAGGCGTCTAACCGTCGCTGCGTCTCTTGGCTGAGTGGTATAGTAGTCATGCTGCCTAACGGATCGCGCTTAAGCTGCGGCGCGCTGAAGAAAGAGTCATTCCCTAATCTACGCGCGCCGGCAGCTTCAAGCGCTTGTTAGGCAGACGCCCACACAGAAGCCACGCCTCAGTCTTTCCCATAGAGCACGTGCTCGTTACCAGCAAGGTAGCCTCGGACGAATTCAGCGAACGTGGGGGCCGCCGGAATCAAGTGTCCGCCACCGAAGATGTACACGGGTGTTGGTACCGTGGCGTCTCGAGAAAGCTGGATCGCATAGACATGCGCATCGATGCTCCAGTCGGCGAATGCGAACAGCCCCCGCTGAGTGCCACTGTCAGGGAGCGGCTCAACTTGGTCGAGCCGCCAGAAACTGATGAGGTCGTTGTCGGCGGAGCCATCGTGCCCGAGGACCCCACCATTAAGCCTCATGAAATACTCACGGAGGTCCGGTGGCAAGCGTACGTTGTGACTGCGCTCGAACTCCACCACCTCTGACGAAGTCGCCGGACGCGCGCTCTGAACGTCGCTGGCAGCCCAGTGTGCTCGTAGCGCCGAAAACAAGTTGGGGAGTTCTTCGCCCATTGCAGAAACTCGTGCGTTCTGCCTAACGGATCGCGCTTAAGCTGCGGCGCGCTGAAGAAAGATTCATTCCTTAACCTACGCGCGCCGGCAGCTTCAAGCGCTTGTTAGACAGCACGCGGACGGATCCCACTCCTACGCGCTCTCAAATGAAACACGAGCCAGACAAGGCAAGCAGGAATCAGACCAAACGCGGCCCCGACAGTTGGGCCGATGAGGAGGTTCCACGACGTCGGCACATGAACGCTCGCGATCCAGATGAAGAGCGAAAAAAGTCCACCCACCACGAACCCAGCGGTGGCTCCGGCCATGAGAATTCTTAAGGGGCGCAAGGAGCTGACGTCGGCGGCCGCGATGCTTGCGACGGTAGGCGGAGCGAAGATTGCGAGGATCAACCCGACATCACTAAGAGTCATCGGACTCCATGGTGCTGTCTAACGGATCGCGCTTAAGCTGCGGCGCGCTGAAGAAAGAGTCATTCCATAATCTACGCGCGCCGCCAGCTTCAAGCGCTTGTTAGGCGTCACGGGCGACGATCTCCGGACTCGCTGCGCCCGACTATTGCTCCTCGGCCGAGCACCTTGAGGTATGCACGCGCGCCAGCCAACGGTTGAGTACCTGTGCAAAGTCCGGACCTAACGCTGAGCGAATCCCGGCGCGTTGCAAACACCAAGTAGCGCTGCCCTTCCTCAAAGTCGAATCCGCAAACCCCGACATCGTCAGGGGTCCACACAATGACTGTGTCGGGCACTGCACCCTTCCAGGTCTCCGATGGCACCATCACTGCAAGGCGGAACATCATTCGTGAATCAAGCCTCGTGGAATCAAGGGGCGTTACTTTCCACTTGATCTCGGTAACAGTGCCGACAAAGACGACATCAGCGTTCGGCATGAAGAGCTGAACTTGTGAACGCGCACTCTTTGGAAGGATGCAGCTGCACATAGATGTGCGAGGCGCACTCGTGACGCTACAGATGATGGGTAGGAGAATCTCGACCGGAAGCAACATGGTTCGTGACGCCTAACGGATCGCGCTTAAGCTGCGGCGCGCTGAAGAAAGACTCATTCCCTAATCTACGCGCGCCGGCAGCTTCAAGCGCTTGTTAGGCGGCGCGCTTCGCGCGACGGAATTGGCGCACCCATCGA
>Ga0222622_10000290_pt1 | contig 18124 bp, 13 predicted proteins | sample PLM2_5_b1metaG_FD_177335 | JGI IMG/M metagenome (GOLD analysis project Ga0222622, IMG submission 177335) | Groundwater sediment microbial communities from an aquifer in East River, Colorado, USA - PLM2_5_b1 | ecosystem: Environmental > Terrestrial > Soil > Riparian zone | place: USA: East...
ATTTACCGCGACACGCTGATCGAGCAGGCCGAACAAGGGGTCGATTACTTTACCGTGCACGCCGGAGTCCTGCTGCGCTACATTCCGATGACGGCGCGGCGGATGACCGGGATCGTCTCGCGCGGCGGATCGATCCTCGCCAAATGGTGCCTGGCGCATCATCAGGAGAATTTCACCTACACGCACTTTCCGGAGATCTGCGAGATCATGCGCGCGTATGACGTGTCGTTCTCGCTCGGTGACGGCCTGCGCCCGGGATCCATCGCCGACGCGAATGATGATGCGCAATTTGCCGAACTCAAGACACAGGGGGAACTGACACGCATCGCCTGGGACCACGGCGTTCAAGTCATGAACGAAGGGCCCGGGCACGTTCCCATGCATCTCATCAAAGAGAACATGGAGAAGCAGTTGGAATGGTGCGGCGAAGCGCCCTTCTACACGCTCGGTCCTCTGACCACCGATATCGCCCCCGGATACGATCACATCACGTCGGCGATCGGCGCCGCGCAGATTGGCTGGTACGGCACGGCGATGCTCTGCTACGTCACGCCGAAAGAGCACCTTGGCTTGCCGGACCGCAACGACGTCAAGGCCGGCGTGATCGCCTACAAGATTGCCGCACACGCGGCCGATCTCGCGAAGGGACATCCGCGTGCGCAGGCGTGGGACGACGCCTTGTCAAAGGCGCGATTCGAGTTCCGGTGGGACGATCAGTTCAACCTTGCGCTCGATCCGGTGACCGCTCGAGCCTTCCACGATGCGACGTTGCCCGCCGACGGGGCCAAGCTGGCGCATTTCTGCTCGATGTGCGGGCCGAAGTTCTGCTCGATGGAGCTGACGCAGCAGGTGCGCGACCTCGCGGCGAGTGAAGCGCGCGAGGGGATGGACGAGAAATCCCGCGAGTTCCGAGAGAAGGGCAGCGTCCTGTATCTACGACAGGACTGACGGGCTTTACGAGGCCTCTGCGGCGCGAGAACCTGCCGACCACTGCACGACGGTCGCGAGATCGCGGCCGAACGGGCTGTCCTGGTGCGTGTCGACCAGCGCGAGCACTTGCGTGTCGAGAAGCGCCGCCGCCGAAGGGGACTCGAACTGGGCCCGATTGCTGTAGATGCTCCGCGCGTAATCGAGGTTGGCGAGCAGCCGCTTTTTCAGTTCCTCGCCTTCCTTGCCCGCCTCGACGTCCGAGTGATACATCTGCTCGATTTCCGTCAGCAACGACGTCGCATAGGCCCGCAGCTCCGCCATCGTCTTCAGTTCCGCGGTCAGCCGCATCAGCAGCGCCACGGTGTGGTGACGGAGCGCTTCGGCAAACTTGACGTTGAGATCGTCGGCGCCGCGTGCGCCGTGCCCTGATTCTGAGAAGTCGTCAGCGTAGACGAGGGCGATCGTCTCGCCATCGACGACGATCGGCATGGCCAGCCCGAAGGTGGGCGAACCGCCGAAGGGGAGGCCGCTCGCATCGAGCGCTTCGCCACTGAGTCGTTCCGTCATCCCCGATGTGACCGCACGCGTCAACAGCGAGTCCATGGCCAGGGGAATGATCACCTTGCCGATATCGTTCGCCAGATCGAAGCCGATCTGGTGCGCCCCCTCCAGGCGATTGCCTTTGACGCGGAACAGCGCGACGCGCGGGAACTCCGCCGCCAGCTGTTCTCCGAGCGTCGCCAGCACGTCGCTCATGGTCGTGGCGGTGGCCAGCGCTTCGAATGCGCCAAGCAGCCCATCGAGGACTCCGGCCGTGGGCGCCTCGAGTTCCGGATCGGCGGCCTCGACGCGCGTGGATCCGCGCTCCCGCCCTTCGAGGTCACGGATCGTCGCGAGGTGCTGCTCCTGCTCGCGCTCCAGTGCCTGGACCCGCGCGGCGCTCGTTTTGAACAAGGTGGTCACCGCGCTGAGCTTGGCTTCCGCCGCCTGTGCCTGGCTGTTTGCCGCGCTCGCCGCCGAGTCCGCCTTGCGCTTGTCGGCCACCGCGGCTTCCAGTTCGGCCGTCGCGCGCTTGGCCTCTTTTTTCGCCGTCTCCACCTGCGAGCGGATTGTCTGCAGCTCGCTTTCCGCACTGGCACGCGCGGTGGCTTCCTTGTCCCGCGCGGCCACCGCATCGGCCCTGGCCGATTCCAGTTTCTTGATCGATCCGTTCAAGTCGGTGAGCTGTTTCTGAACGGCTTGCGACTGCTTCTGCTCGGTCTGCAGTTCGGCGCGTGCGCCTTCCAGCTGCGCCCGCGTGTCCTTCAACGAAATGGCCAGCGCTTCTTTCTCGCCGATGACGTCGGCAAGCTCCGCGCGCAGGGCGTCGGTAATTTTCCGCGCTTCGGCCGAAAGGTGTTTGAGCTTCGCGTCGGCGTCGGCGGCGGCGGCCTTGGCGATGCGTTTGACGACTTCGTCGATGTCGCGTTCGAGGTCCGGCGTCGAGGACTCGGCGAGAGCCTTTGAAGCCGTATCGATCGCGGCCCGAAGGGCCTCGACGTGTTTGACCGACGTCTTTGACGCAGTATCGAGCACCCGCGTCAACAACGCAGACGTCTCTTTGGCCGCTAAGGCAGTGAACTCCATACAGAAAAGGCGCTCCAATTCTGCAAGCTCAAAGCCGCGCGCCCAGCCGGCATTCTGGCGAATTTTTGTGCAGATCCGTGGTCAAGCGCTTACAACATGCGTGGGCGAAACACGTTTCTGTAACGGGGCGATTGCCGAGCGACGGCTACTTCGGGTTGCCCGGAGGGTTGGGGACGATCTGAATGATCGTTTTAAAGCGCGCGGGGGTGGCGCCCGGTTTTGGATTGATGTAGCCCGCCGATCCTGCCCACGTGTAATCCTTCACCGTCACGCTCGGCGTAAAGGCCATCGTCTCTTCCTTGTACCGGCCAATGTCGAACATGTGAACCGGCGGTTCATCGAAGACCAGCTCACCTTTCTGCTTCAGCGCCGTCCTGTACCAGGCCACGATCTGCGTGAAGTCGGACTCGGCGCCGTACAAGTAATAGCGCTGCCCGCGACCCGCGTCGTACGACGTGATGAACTGCGAGCCGGGATAAATCGCGACCCCAAGGTCACCCGGATCGCCCTTGTCGCTGGCGGAGGCAGGAGCGGCTGGCGCCGCAGCGCTCGGCGTTGCCGGTGCTGGTGTGGACGGCGGCGGGGCCGGTGGCCGCGAGGGTTGCTGCCCTGGCTTGGGAAAAGGCGCAGGCGTCTGTGCCGCGACGACCGGTGCGATCGCCAGGACCATCGATGCGAGCAGCATTCGCGAAAACCGAGCGCCGACCATGGCCCTATTAAGCCACAGAAAAGGCCCGCGATGACATAGATAGACTTGAGGAATGCGCGATGACTATGCCCGCCTGCTGGACTTCTGCCGGTCCCACGCGACGTGGGTGCGCGAAACCCTTGAAGCGCTGGTGACGCTCGAGTCTCCGAGCGACAACAAAGCGGCCGCCGATCGGTGTGGGGCGCACCTCGCGGAGAAGCTCGCGGCGATCGGAGCCGAGGTGAGCCGATGGCCGGGGCTTGCGTGTGGCGACCACATTCGCGCGGAGTGGCGCGATGCTCCGACGCAGGCTGCCTCTCGCTCGAGACCGGTGCTCGTCATGGGACATTTCGATACGGTGTGGGCGGTCGGCACACTCGATCGGATGCCGCTGCACGCGCGCGACGGGCGGCTGTATGGTCCGGGCATCTTTGACATGAAAGCCGGCATTGCGACCGCGATGCTGGCGCTGCGCGCGCTGGCAGCGTGCCGCCGCACCAGGCCCCCTGTCGTCATGCTGTGGACCGCGGACGAAGAGATTGGCAGCGGCTCGTCCCGCGCCGTCATTGAAGAAACCGCACGAACGGCATCGGCCGTCCTGGTACTCGAGCCATCACTTCCCGGAGGCGCGGCGAAGACCAGCCGCAAGGGCGTGGGAGAGTTCGACCTCGTGGTGCATGGCGTCGCGGCGCACGCGGGCCTGGACCCGGCGAGTGGTACGAGTGCTGTTCACGAACTGGCGCGGCAGATTCTTGCACTCGAAGCGCTGCAAGATCCGAGTCGTGGGATCACCGTGAACGTCGGCGTAATCGGCGGCGGTTCCCGCGGCAACGTCATCGCAGACCGCGCCCACGCGGTCATCGATGTGCGAGTCGGAACCGTGGCCGACGCTGTCAGCCTCGACGCAGCAATTAGAAGCCTTCGTCCGACGCGGCCACGAATCCGGTTGGAGGTGACCGGCGGCATCGGTCGTCCGCCGCTCGAACGTTCGCCGGCGGTGATCGGACTCTATGAAAAGGCCCGTGACATCGCGGCCGCGCTCGGAGGCGAGCTCGGTGAAGGCCCGGCCGGCGGCGGGTCGGATGGGAATTTCACGGCCGCCCTGGGTGTTCCGACATTAGATGGCCTTGGGCCTCAGGGGGACGGGGCCCACGCACTCCACGAACATATAGTTATTGACGATTTGGTGTGGCGCGGAGCTTTCCTGGCAGGGCTGATCGACTCGCTTGCCTGAATCTTCTACGTCAGCCGTTCAACGCTAGAATAGAGATATGGCTAACGGTATCAAGACGGTGTTGCTGCTCGGCCTGATGAGCGGCGTGCTGCTGGCGCTCGGGGAGCTGCTCGGCGGCGCGAACGGTCTGGTGATCGCCTTTATCTTCGCGGCGATCATGAATCTCGGATCGTACTGGTTCTCGGACAAACTTGTCCTGAGTATGTACCGCGCGCAGCCGGTGGGGCCTGAACATCCGCTGTATCGGATCGTCGAGCGGTTGACGCAGCGCGCGTCCCTTCCCATGCCGAAGGTCTACATCATTCCGGATCCCTCGCCGAATGCGTTCGCGACCGGACGAAACCCCTCGCATGCTGCCGTCGCCGCGACCCAGGGCATCCTGCAGGTGTTGAGCGAACACGAGCTGGAAGGCGTCATCGCACACGAGCTCGCGCATGTGAAACATCGCGACATCCTGATCAGTTCGATTGCCGCCACCATGGCCGCAGCGATCATGATGGTTGCGCGGATGGCCCACTTCGCCGCGTTGTTCGGCGGATATGGCGGGCGAGGGGAGGACCGCGAACGGGGGAACAATCCCATCGCGCTCCTGGCGACGATAATTCTTGCGCCGCTGGCGGCGTTGCTGATTCAAATGGCCATCTCTCGCTCGCGCGAGTTCGCCGCCGATGCCGGCGGTGCCGAGATTGCCGGCACGCCCTATGGCCTCGCGGATGCCCTGCGCAAGATCGACGCGGCGTCCAAGCGGGTTCCGCTCGATGCGAACCCCGCGACGGCGCACATGTTCATCGTCAAGCCGTTTACCGGCGGTGGGATCATGTCCCTCTTCAGCAGCCATCCGCCCACCGAGGCGCGGATTCGCGCGCTGCTCGGCGGAGTCGGATAGCGCCCAGTAAGGGCAACTCCCTTCACTAATGGGTGACGCTCGTCTCCGGGTCCGGCCGCGCGCCGGACCGGCGATGGCTCGTCTGGACCGTTCCTTTCCTCCTTCCTCTCTCTTTTCAACGCTTACGCGCCGTCTCGACGGTCGCGACTGCTGGCCCTTCTTTTGCTGTTTACATCAACAGCGAGTCGGCCGGTGAACCGGCGCGTGACTCGCGTCTGGGAGGCGGCCGTGGAGGATTTCGATATTCCGCAGAACAAGATGGCCGAGTCAGCCGAGCGAGTCGTCGATCGCGCGCTCGACGAGGCTCGCCGGCGCGATCACGCCCTACTGACGAACGAACACGTATGCCTTGCGTTCGCGCAAGTTGAATGGGACATGTTTGGACAGGTCATGCGTGACCTGGAGCTGAATCCGCACGAAATCCTGCAGGCCATCGAAGAACATCTCCGCCTGCTGCCGAGTGTGCCGGGACGCGATCTGCGCGTCGCGCCGTCAACGAAGTTGCTCTTCAAGCTGGCGCTGTTGCATGCCAGCCGTTCCGGACGTCACACGATCGAGGCGACCGATCTTTTCTCCGCGATTTTCGAAGAGACGCAAGGGGTTCCCGTATCGATTATCAGACGGCACGGGATCGAGCCGGAAGCGCTGGTGACGCGTCTGGCGACGCGGATGCGCGACCACGAGATGCACGAGGAGCGGCTGAAGAAGCGGTTCGAGCTGCCGCCCTTCCTGAAGCATTTCGCGACGAACCTCAACCAGCTGGCTCGGCAGGACAAGGTCCCGCCCGTGTTTGGACGCGAGCGCGAGATGGATCAGGTCTTCGAGGTCCTCTGTCATCGCGAGCGCGCCAACTCCGTACTGCTGCTCGGCGAGCCCGGCGTCGGCAAGACCGCAATCGCCGAAGGCCTCGCGCGCCGCATCGAGTTCGAACCCGAGCGCGTTCCTGTCCGCCTGCGCGATTGTCAGATCGTCAACCTGCAGATGAACACGATGGTTGCCGGGACGATGCTGCGAGGTATGTTCGAAGACCGAATCCAGAACGTCATTCGGGAGATCAAAGAGCGCCCGAACCTGATCCTGTTCATCGACGAAGTGCACACGATGATTGGCGCCGGCTCGGCGTTGGGCGCGCCGTCCGATGCCGCCAACGTATTCAAGTCGGTGCTCGCGCGCGGCGAGGTGCGCATCATTGGTGCGACGACGCTCAGCGAGTACAAGGAGTTTCTCCAGGAAGACGAAGCGCTGGCGCGTCGGTTCCGTACCGTGCACGTCTCCGAGCCGTCGATTGAAGAAACGCGCACCATTCTGTATAGCCTGCGGCCGCGTCTCGAGCGGAATTACTCCGTGCGCATTCAGGACTCGGCCATCGAGACCGCGCTTGAAATGTCGCCGCGCTATATGCGGCATCTTCAGCTGCCCGACAAAGTCATCGGATGGCTCGATACCGCCGCCGTGAAAGCGGAGATTGGCCGGCGCTGGGAAGTGACGTCAAACGATGTCGTCAACGTCATTTCGAAGGTGGCGCAGATTCCCGAGGACATGGTCTTCCGCGAAGTCTCGGACCGGTTCCGCGACATGGAAGCACGCCTTGGCGAGCGCGTGGTCGGGCAGCGCCAGGCGATCGACTCGGTCGCCAAGCGTCTCGTCCTGAACAAGGGGCCGCTGAAGGATGGATTCGACCGGCCAGACGGCGTGTTGCTGTTCCTCGGACCCACCGGCGTGGGCAAGACAGAACTCGCAAAATCCGTCGCGCAGTTCCTGTTCGGCGACGAGAAGAAGATGATTCGCGTCGACATGTCCGAGTACCAGGACGGCGCCGTGTCGGTCGACAAATTGATCGGCATGCCGCGCGGCATCGTTGGTTCCGAACGCGGCGGCGTGTTGACCAACCAGTTGAAGGACAGCCCGTACTCTGTGGTGCTCCTCGACGAGGTGGAGAAGGCCAGCCCTTCGATGTTGAATGTCTTTCTGCAGGCGTTCGACGAGGGCTGGATTACCGATGGGCGCGGCAAGCGTGTCTACCTGAGTGATGCGATTGTGATCATGACCTCCAACATCGGCTCGGAGTGCTTCAGAAAACTAAGCAGCCCGCTCGGTTTCTATTCGAAGCAGATCGGCGTCGAACAAGTGCAGGGAGAGATCACGCGTGAGCTCGAACGACGGTTCTCGCCGGAGTTCCGCAACCGCATCGACGAGGTGGTGATCTTCCGGCCGCTCACCAAGGACGAAGTCAGATCGATTGCGCTCCAGCAGGTCGTGAGGATCGAGCGCTCGCTCGCGCGCAGCGGGCGGACATTGAAAGTCACGCCAGAAGCGGTCGAACAGCTCGTGACCGACGGCTACAGCCTCGCTTATGGCGCACGATTCCTCAAGCGGGTGATCGAAAACAAGATCAAGCTGCCGATCAGCCAGCACTGGACAGAGGGGGAGGAATTCACCGCCGATGTCCGCGACGGACAGATCCACATCGACGTGACGCGCGCGAGTGGATACTCGGAGCTGGCGGCGACGGCGTAAACTGCCGGACGCAGGCAGCTCGCTTCAGGATTCCCACGACAGGGCCGCTTGCTCAGGAGCGGCCCTGTCTTCGTACCGTGCGGCTGTCTGTTCTTCCGGGACGCTTTCCTCGTTTCGCGATCGCCGCCCGCGAATGTCGTATCTGCGCTGCAGCACATCGATCATCCCGCGCACGGTCTTCACGTACTCGCCCGGGGCGTACGCGCCCGCATAGAGCCGGCTGTAGGAGTCGACGAGATGCGGAAATTGCTGCTGGAGGAATCCCATGAAATGGTCCTTCGTGCCGCCCTTCAGGTACAGGACATTCGCACCCATGAAGGCCGCGCCATGATCGGCAATGGCTTTAATCGTTGCTTCGAGTCGTGCCGGCTGGGTGGTGAACCCCGGCACCACGGGAGCCATCAGTACCCCGGCATTGACGCCGGCATCGCGCAACTGCCGCACGGCCCGGAGGCGCTGAAGCGGCGGTGCCGTTCCTGGTTCGAGCGCGCGCCATGCGTCTTCGTCCACGGTCGGGACGCTCATATACACGGTGCAACCCGCTCGTCGTCCGAGTTCTGCGAGCACGTCGGAGTCGCGGACGACCATGGGGCCTTTGGTGACCAGTCCAACCGGCGTTCTGGCTGCGAGCAGCGCGTCAAGCGATCGCCGCGTTAATTTGTAGTGCCCTTCGATCGGCTGATACGGATCGGTCGCGGTGCCAAGCGCCACTTGCTCTCGAACCCACGACGGTTTGTCGAGTTCCTTCCGAAGTACATCGACCAGATTTGTCTTCACGAAAATAACGGACGAGAAATGATCGTCGGGACCGAGCTCGAACTGCGTCTGGTAACGGCGTGCGAAGCAGTAATGGCAGGCGTGCGTGCAGCCGCGGTACGGGTTTAATGTCCAGTTGAAGGGCATCCCCTTGACCGCGTTTAGCGCCGACCGGCAGGTCACTTCCTGGTAGCGAGCCGCGTCCGCCCGCCGCTGCGCCTCGTCCAGCGCAGCCTCCCCCCGTTCCCGAATATCCAATGCGAGCGCGCGTGTCGTCGGAGGCCTCTTTCCCAGATCGAAGATGAGAGGTTGTTCCGACATTTCGAGAGTTTCGTCTTTTGTTCGCCACTGTGTCAAGCACCGAAGCGGCTGGCCGTCAAAACAGGTAGCTCAGCGCAAATCCAACCTGCGCCACAAACATCATTCGATACATGTGGGCCCAGGAGACGTGATTTTCCTCGACGGCGAGATCTTCAGGCCTGCGCAACATCAGGTAACACACGTACGCGCCGTATGCAGTCATGACGATTGACAAGGCGTACAACAAGGCGGGCGTGCCAGTAAGAATTCGGGCGCGCGTGCCAAGTGCGATCAGCACGAACGGAACAATGAACGAAGGCGAGATCATCCACGCCGCGCGGCGAACTCCATAGATGATTGGCAGGGTTCGACATCCACCACGCGCATCACCTTCCATGTCGGCAAAATCCTTGGTTGTCGACGCGCCGAGCAGAAACAAACCAAAGATCGCCCCGATGAACCATGGCTCGGCGCCGGCGATGGTCTTGACGGCCGACCAGCCGGCGACTTTCAGCAGCACACCGCGCGGGATGGCAATGGTGACGTTCGCCCAGATTCCCAGACGCTTCGTGCGGAAGGGTGGGGCGGAGTAGAGGATCGTGATGATCGTGGCGACCACGACGATCCAGAAGCACTCGTGACGCCCCGCGGGCGAGACGAACCACGCCAGGCCCAGGGCGATAGCGTACGTGATGAAGGTAAACGTCCACGCATTCTGTAAAGACAGTTTTCCCGACGGCAACGGACGACGGGGCTTGTTGATGCGATCGATCTCGAGGTCGTAGATCTGGTTCAGCGCGTTGGACGCCGCGTTGAGAACGGCTGCCATGACCAGTCCAATCAACGGGTAAATCAGCAGCGCGGCGCGCCACGATTCAGGCGGAGCTGCGCCGGCGGCCGTTGCGGCGCCGGACGCGAAGCCGAGCGCCGGCGCGACCAGCGTGAACGGACGCGAGAACTCGAGCAGCACTCGGGCGGCTGGACGTCGCGTCATTGAAACAGTGCCGCCAGTTCAATAGCCATGACCGCCGCGACGGCGGTGTTCACAAAATTCAGGACGTCGTTGTTGAGGATCCCCGGTCCTTCGAGCGTGGCGCCGAGGACGCTCTCCACCAGCGACCCAAGCGTCGCCGCAATGACGATCGCCGGGACGATGGCGAAGGGCACGAGGCCCACCACTGCCCCGAGCGCGGCCAGCGCGAGCGCGGCGATCAATCCGGCGGCGGTGCCCTCCGCGGATATGGCGCCCGATGTTCCCGGCGGCACCGATTCGAGGGTTGGCACGAGCAGCGTTCGTCGGCCCCAGGCTTTGCCAATCTCGCTCGCGACCGTATCGCTCCCACCCGCGGCGAGCGCGGCCACGAAGGCGATGCGAGCGGTGTCGTGCGCAAACGTCAGCACCGCGAGCACGGCGGCCGCTGCTGCGACGCCCGTGTTTGCCAGAGCGTTGCCTGCCCCCCGGCGTCCACCGCGTGCCTCGGCGATGCCAAGAAGCGATTTTTTTCGCAGCCCGAGGCGAGAACTGACGACCGCGAATGCGAACGTCGCAAGCAGCAGTCCCCACCCGCCCCATCCTGCCGTGAGCAGGATGACCGTTCCGATGGCAAGGCCGCAGATCGCCCCCGACACCGTGACCGTCCCACCGAAATATCCCAGCGCCGCCACAGCGCCATTGGCAGCCAGCGCCACTGGCAGCGCGCGCACGCTGTTTGCGATTGCGCTGGTCGCCAGGTCCTCACTGATCAGTGATGTGAACCACAGCACCGCGGAGGCGAAGGCGGGCACCGAAATGTTGTCGTCGAGCTTGATTGGAATCGTTTCGACACCGGCCGCACCAATAGCGGCAAGCCATGGCATCCAGATGGAGAACCACGTGTAGGAGGGAGGGATGGCCGTCGCCCGGCACCACCAGCAGAGGAAGGAACCTGCGGCGCCCCCACAGAGGATGAACGCGATCGATCCGGCCACGGATTTTTCCGGATTCCACGGAATGCGAGCGCCGGAACTTCGATGGCCAACCAGCGTGGCCATTCCATCTCCGAACGCGAGCACACCCCAGGCCGCCGCAACAATGTCGCGCCGATCGGGGAACGCCGCGATCAACAGCACGACCGCGAGCGGATAAAGGACGATGCCGGAGTGGAGCCGCCGCCGGACTTCGCCGGGCCTGTACAGCGTTCCCGCCAGCCGGGGCAGCGCGTAGAGGTTGAATGCGACGGCGCCTCCGGCCAGGACCATGGCTTGCCAGGAGGTCAGGTAACGGAGGAGCAGCGCCAGCGCTCCCATGGTGACGTGGACGATCTGCCGGCTGTCTTCGGAGAACGGCTCGCGGTGCGTCATGATTGGCGCGCTGTCTGCGCGCGCCAGTAGTCGAGCAGGTCGTCGAGCGTCTGCTGAATGGGAATCTTCGGCGCCCACCCCGTCTCCGTGCTGACGCGCGACCGATCACCGGCGATCACTGGATTGTCGCTCGGCCGCAGCCGTTCGGGATCCATTTCAATGCGAATTGGCGTTCGTGATCGGCCGATCAACCATTCGAGCAGATCGCGGATTCGGTAGGCCTGACCGGAACACACGTTGTATGGACGTGCCGGTGTGCCGCGTTGAACGACGAGCCGATAGGCCCGAACCGTGTCGCGGACGTCGGTAATGTCGCGTTGCGAGTCGAGATTACCAACGCGCAAGACTGGGTCTCGCATACCGGCCTCGATCTCGGCGATTTGGCGAGCGAAACTCGACGTCACGTACGTTGGAGACTGTCGAGGCCCCGCATGATTGAATGGCCGGACGACAAACACGGGTGTGCCGCCGGCACGGAGCGCTAGCATTTCCTGCGCCAGCTTGCTGACGCCATACGGATCGGAGGGTCCGATTGGATCTTCCTCGCGCAGAACGTCAGCCGACTGCCGGTAGACCAACGCGGATCCAGTGACAAGGACGGGAATGTGAAGGGCCGCGTCGCGGACTCCCTCGAGCACGTGGTGTGTGCCGAGCACGTTGACGCTCAAAGCACGGACGGGTTTCGACCACGATTCGCCGACGTGTGCGATGCCGGCGCAGTGATAGACGACCGATGGCCGCAGACGAGCAAGCGCGTCGGCGACCCCCTGTCGATCCAGCAGGTCAACCGAGTCCCACTGGACACGGCTGTCGCCCGCGAGGTGCGGTTCACCGTGTCGAACGTGCGCCCAGGCGGCGACAGTGGGTTCGTATTCGAGAAGATGATCGATGAGGTGGCTGCCGGCAAACCCGGTCGCGCCCGTTACCAGAGGAGGATCAGCCACGGCAGCCGTCAGCCGCGGCGCGGACCGTACTGCGCGTCGTAGTAGGCGCGGAACGCGGGATCGTTCTCTTTAATCGGACGCCACCACCATTCGTTCTCTTTGTACCAAGCCACGGTGTCCTGCAGCCCGGCGTCGAACGGCACCTCAGGACGCCAGCCGAGCTTCGCCAGCTTCGACGTATCGAGCGAGTAGCGGCGGTCATGGCCAAGGCGATCCGGCACGCGCTGAATGAGCGCGTCGGTTCGTCCCGTCAGCGCCAGGATTCGCTGCGTCAGATCGATGTTCCTGACGTGATTGCCGCCGCCGACGTTGTACACCTCGCCGGAGGTGCCCTGTGCGATCACTAAATCCACGGCGCGGCAATGATCCGACACGTGCAGCCAGTCGCGTTCCTGCAACCCGTCGCCGTACAGGGGCACCGGAATGTTGTCCATGGCATTGGTGATGAACAACGGAATCACCTTCTCAGGAAAGTGATACGGGCCATAGTTGTTCGACGCTCGCGTGATCACCACCGGCAGGTTGTAGGTGGCCCAATAGCTATAGGCGAGGCGGTCCGCTGCCGCTTTGCTCGCCGAATACGGATTGCGCGGCCGCAACTCGTCCGATTCGCGGCTGGCACCCTCCGCGACGCTGCCATAAACCTCATCGGTCGAGATTTGAATGAATCGCCGCAGGTGCGCGGCCTCGCGTGCGGCTTCGAGCAGGACGAACGTGCCGAACACGTCGGTCTTGATGAACTCCCCCGCACTGAGGAGCGATCGATCGACGTGGGTTTCAGCGGCGAAGTGAACGACGATCTCGGACGCTTTCACCAGCGGCGACGCGACCTCGGCGTCGGCGATGTCGCCTTTGATGAAGGTATGGCGCGGGTGATCGATGATGCCCTGGAGGTTTTCCAGACGTCCGGCGTAGGTCAGCTTGTCGAGTGTGGTGATCTGCCAGTCGGGATGCGCGGCGACGGCATGGCGAACGAAATTGGAGCCGATGAACCCGGCCCCCCCGGTGACAAGGACCTTAACCATCCTGGCGAGACCAGTCGCTCACGATAATCCTTCCATTAGCGGCCCTGCTGTCCGCCAAAGGCGCCGAAGAGATTTGAAAAGGTCCCCACGCCCGCCAGCGTGAAGGACAGGTTGAACCGGTGATCCTGCGTGATGCCGCGGGACACGAAGCTGCCAGCGTAGTTGAACGTCTGGTACTCCGCCGCAATACCGCAGCACTGCGAATTGTAATACGCGGTCAGTCGCTGCTGCAGGAACGTGTCCTGCTTCAAGTCGTAGTTGAAGCTATACGCGCCGCCGACGCGATTACCCATGCGGTGCACGTTCGCCGTGGCGCCCAGAAAGTGCGACGCGTACGCCGGGTTGTCGTAGCCGGGCAGGTTCTCGATGAAACGCCGCCGGCTCCAGGTGACGGTCGTCTGCAGCCAATCGCCGAAGCTCGCGGTCGCGTTGCTGGCGAAGGTCTTCAAGGCATGCGCGGTCGGATCCCATTCCGTCCGGAAGTCGGCCTGTATGCGATCGGTCGGCGACCCGCGGGCAGAGAGGATCACCCCGCCGAAATGCGTAGGCTGACTGACGCCGTAGGCGCTCGACTGCGTGCGGTCGTAGGTCGCCGCGTTCTCGTTCGTGTAATAGCTTTGCATCAACACGACGCTGGCGATTTCGCGAGACCTTGTTTTCTTTGCGTACAGCCGATTATTCACGGCGTAGGTGAGTTGGGTTGTGCCCAGCACCTGGTCCACGTAATCCAGCTTCACGATGTGAGTGAAGTTGGTGATGTCCGGGACGTAATGCACGGTCAGCGACGGCTCGATCACGTGCTTGAATTTTTCCGCGTAGCCGTTGTTTGGCGTCCAGATTCGGTTGAACACCGGGCCGGTCACGCGGGTTTGCAGGTCGAAATAGTGGCGGCCAATGGGATCGTCGACCTGCTGGTTGTTGTCGTCCAGACTTTCCGTCCAGTACGTGCCGCGCCAGGAGACCACGGAGTTCACGGTCAGGAACTGCCACTTCGTGAAGGGAACTCGCAGGGTCGGGACGACGTCCATGCGCGTCAATCCCTGGTCCGACACCTTGACGTCGTTGTTGGTCGTGCTGCGCACGATCGTCGCGTAATCGCCGGCGAGGCCAAAGTACAGCGGCGATTTTCCAATCGCGTGCTCGCTCCGCAGGACCGTGATGTGCGGCAGCGATCCGGTCGTCGTAAAAGACGTTTCACTGCTGAAGTAGTCGTTTCGATCCGCGGTGACACCGATTGAGTACGCTTTCCACGCTCCACTCAGGTTTGCGCCAAGCCTGCGACTGATGCTCGTTGATTGGTAAAGGTCCTGATTGTATTGCTGCTTGGTGACGATGCTCGTGTAGTAGTTGGCGTTCGCACGAGCTTGAAAGTGCCCGGGGAGCCGCTGCGCCATATCCCCGACAATCGAGTAGCTCTGCGTTCCCGGAAAAGTCTGAACCACGCCGTCGCTGCCGGTGGTGGTCGTCTGATGCTCGTTCAAGAACGAAAGCTGCGCCCGTCCCTGCGAACCGGGCGCGCGCACGTAGCGATACTCCCCGCCGACCTGTTGGCCCGTTTTTGAAAACCAATCGTGTTCGATCGTCGCGTCCTGGCTCCGGTTGATCGCCCAGAAGAATTGATTGGAGAGAGTTTGTCCCTGTCGTGTCGTGACGCTGTAGATCGGCATCAGAAAGCCGGTCGCGCGGTTGTCCTCCTGGATTGGATAGTAGAAGAGCGGCAGATACATCAGCGGCACGTTCTTCACGCGGAAGATGGCGTTCTTCAAGTAAGCGTAGTCGTCGAGATGGAGGGTGATGACGTCCGACTGAAGATTCCAGCGCGGCGTTGGCTGCACGCAGGTCGTAAACCCGCCACGAACGATCCGATAGACCTTGGGACCAATCTTCTGCAGCTCTTCACCCCAGAAGAACGCGTCAGGCTCCTGCGTGCCGAAGATGCCGGGATCGGCGCTCTGGCGAAGAACAGCAGTACCGTGGGCGACATAAAACGTGCCGGTGCGGGTCTTGGTGTAATAGACCATCCGCTCGGCGTAGATGCGGTTGCCACCTGAAATGTAGAGAACGTTTCCTTCCGCTGTGACCCGTCCTTCCTTTTGGAACAGCTCCATGTGATCGGCGAAGAACTGCAGGTCATCGCAATCGATCTGAACGGGCTGATCGGCTGTGCCTTCCATGACGTAGTGTTCGTCGGCGAGCCTCGTCCCGCTCATGTTCTGCGTCTTCGAGAGTTTGCAGCCGGCGATTTGCGTTTGCGCCCAGGCCGTCGACGGTACGACCAGCCACTGAAGCGCGACGCCGACGATCAGAAGAAGAAAGATGCGGGGCACGGAAGAACACAAGCCATAGAAGGACACGAACGAACACGGAAACGATGTCTTCTTGGCCGGAAAGTTATCGAAGAATATCACGCACAGGACCGATCAAAAAGATTGAACCGGCCGCGACAACCGGGCGCCTGTATTCGATCGCCCGTGCGAGCGCTTCCGTGAAATCCGGCACGACCTCGACCGCTGCAGGCAGCGTGCTTGCCGCATCTGCGAGCTCCGCCGCCGGCATCGCGCGAGGAGTCGGTGCGGTCGTACAGATAATCCGTTCGCAAATCGGTGCCAACGACGCGAGCATCACGCTGACGTCCTTGTCGCGCATCGCGCCGAAGATCAACGTCACCCGCGTCCATCCAATTTCTTGCAGATGAGACGCCAGCGCTCTCGCCCCGGCCGGGTTATGGGCCGCATCGAGCAGCACGTCCACTCCGTCGCGCACAAAACGCTCGAGGCGACCTGGCCAACGCGCCTCCGTCAGTCCGCTCACGATCGCGGCGTCCGAGACCGCCACCCCTCTGGATGCGACTTCGTTGAGCAGCGCGACGGCAACCGCGGCATTGTCGCGTTGATGCGTTCCCGGCAGCGCGAGGCGGATCTCCCTCAGCACCCGACCTGCGGCATGGACGTCAATCGTGTCGCCGTGCGGCACTGTTTGGACGGTCTCGCTCACGGGAATGAATGGTGCGTGTTGGGATTCGCACACTTCGCGGATGACCCGCGCCGCCGCTTCAGGGACTGGACCGCACACCAGCGGCACTCCCGGTTTGGCGATGCCCGCCTTCTCGCGAGCGATCGATTCCAGTGTGTCGCCAAGCTGAGCCTGATGGTCGAAGTCGATTGAGGTGACGGCTGTGGCCATCGGCATGACGATATTGGTGGCGTCGAGGCGCCCGCCGAGGCCAACTTCCAAAACGGCCATCTCAATATTCGCTCGGCGGAAAAGTTCGAACGCCGCCGCCGTCGTGCATTCAAAAAATGTCGGGAGCGCATCGAGCACACCCCGCTCGATCAGCGACTCGACTGTGTTCTGCACGGTGGCGAGGGCGTCGCGGAGTGCCGGCGTCTCGATTTCATGGCCGTCGACGACGAACCGTTCTTCAAGTCGCACCAGATGTGGCGAGGTGTAGCGGGCGGTGCGATGGCCGGCGGCGCGCAGCGCGGTCTCGACCATCACCGTGACCGAGCCCTTTCCGTTCGTCCCGGCAATAACGAGCGACCGAAACGCGCGCTCGGGATGGTCGAGCGCGGCGCACAGCGCGGCGATGTTTTCGAGACCGAACTTCATCCCGAGCCGCTCGAGGCTGAACAAGAAGCTGAACGGATCCATCAACTGGAAAGCGCCTGCGGCCCGAGCGAGGCGCGAAGCCGCCGAGCGAGAGCGCGTGGGGGTGGGGCCCCACGCGCAGTGAGAAAAGCGAACACGATGTGACTACGACTCAGGTGCTCGGTCAGACGGTGCGCGCGGGCCGCCGCAGCACCCGAACTTGAGCAGCCGGACCACGACATCCTTCAGCTCGCGGCGGTCGGTCACCATGTCGAGCATCCCGTGCTCGAGCAGGAACTCGCTTCGCTGGAATCCCTCAGGGAGTTTCTGCCGGATCGTCTGCTCGATGACGCGCGGGCCGGCGAAGCCAATCAGCGCCCGGGGCTCGGCGATGTTCACGTCGCCAAGCATGGCGAAGCTCGCCGTCACGCCGCCCGTCGTCGGGTCCGTGAGGATGGAAATGTAAGGCACTCGCGCACGATCGAGGCGGGCGAGCGCTGCGCTGATCTTGGCCATTTGCATCAACGACAATGCGCCCTCCATCATCCGCGCGCCTCCCGAACAGGAGACGATGATGATCGGTGAACGGCCTGCCGTGGCGCGTTCGATCGCACGGGTGATCTTCTCTCCAACCACGACGCCCATGCTGCCGCCGATGAATCCGTACTCCATGGCGGCGACATGACAGTCGATGCCGCCGATCTGGCCGGAGGCGCAGATGACCGCGTCGCGCAGGCCCGTCGACTGCATGCTCGACTCCAGGCGCTGCCGATACGGTTTCGTATCGGTGAACTGCAGCGGGTCGGTCGACATCAACCCCGCATCGTGTTCCTGCCATCCATCGTCGAACAGCGTGCGAAGCCGCTCGCTGGCGCTGAGACGGAAATGATGGGCGCACTTGGTGCACACGCTGAGGCTGGCGGCGAGATCCTTGTTGTAGATGATCTGGCCGCACGAAGGACATTTGACCCACAGGCCTTCGGGAACACGGCTCTTGTCCGCCGTGCCTTCTATCGGCTTGCGGACTTTTTTGAACCAGGCCATTCAGGGAGCATATAACAAGGCTCAGGGCTCAGGGCTCAGGGCGTACCTTCTTATTTCCGGGGCACATAGTAGCGCGTGCCTCGCCCCATCGACCGCAGTTGGCGTTCCAGATCGGCCAGTGCGTCCTCACCCCAGGAGAGATCGAACTCCGATGTCTCCACCACCAGCAGCGGCGTGGCGGTGTAGTGAAAGAAGAAATGATTGTAGGCCTCGTTCAGTTCGCGCACGTAGTCGTCATCGAGCGAG
>Ga0222622_10000291_pt1 | contig 18086 bp, 16 predicted proteins | sample PLM2_5_b1metaG_FD_177335 | JGI IMG/M metagenome (GOLD analysis project Ga0222622, IMG submission 177335) | Groundwater sediment microbial communities from an aquifer in East River, Colorado, USA - PLM2_5_b1 | ecosystem: Environmental > Terrestrial > Soil > Riparian zone | place: USA: East...
ATCGGACACTAAACCGCCCGCGGGGCAACGTGTCGGCGAGTCCGAGGGACGAAGCCCGTCAGAGAAATCAAATCCCCTCTGGGTGGCCGAAGTGTTGTTCGTACCGCTCGAGGAACTCCGCCCAGGTATAGGAGTGACTCTGGCCTCCGAGGTGCTCCAGCGCGTAGGTGGCCGCCACGCTTCCGATCTGCGCGCAGACACGATAGCTCGCGCCACGAGCCAACCCTTTCAGAAGGCCGCCGCGAAAGGCGTCGCCGACGCCCGTCGGATCGACAATGCGATAAGGGGGCACGGCCGCGACGTCGATGGTCGCATGCCGCTCGATGATCTTGCACCCGTGCTCGCCACGGGTCACGATCAGCGCGCCGCTTCGCTGCAGGATCGCCTCCTCATCCATCCCCGTCTTCTGCCGGATCAATTCGAATTCGTAATCGTTGGAAATGACGATGGTCGCCCCCGACATGCCGTCGCGCAGCTCGTCGCCGGACATGCGCGCGCACTGCTGGCCCGGATCCCAGATGAACGGAATCCCGAGCGTGCGGCACTCTTCGGCGTACTGCAGCATCGCCCCCGGGTCGTTCGGCGAGACGATCGCGAGGCCGCAATCCGGCACATTGCGAAAGGACAGCTCGCCGGCATTGGCCATCGCACCGGTATAAAAGGAGGCAATCTGGTTGCTGTCGCGATCGGTGCTGCAGAAGAACGAGGCGGTGAACTTGCCCTCCACCTCGCGCACCAGCGACGTATCGACGTGCGCGGCCTCGAGCCATCGGCGATAGTCATTGAAATCCTGGCCTGCCGTGGCCATCAGGCGCGGCCGTTCGCCAAGCAGGGCCAGGGTGTACGCGATATTGGGGGCGCAACCGCCTCGCCGCTTGTCCATCGAATCGACCAGGAAACTCAAGCTGACGCGGGACATGTGCTCCGGAAGGAAGTGCTCGGTGAACTTCCCGGGGAACGACATCAGGTAATCGAAGGCGATCGAGCCGGTCACGACAATGTTCATAATTTTTTAGAGCTCAGTCGGGATCCGGGGTCCGGGATCCGGGGTCCGTTCGGGATCCGGGGTCGGTCCGAGATCCGGGATCCGACGGATCCCGGATCACGCACCACGGATCCCGACGGCGTCAAGAGAGATACTTCCCCACCAGCGGAGCAAGCTCGCGTTTCACGTCGGCGGGAATCGCGTCCGGCCGGGTGATGATTGCATGCTTCAATGCCGACGCACACTCGCAGGTGCGCTGAAAGGGCAGGCGCGCCACCGCTTCCGCAATCACGCGCTGGGCGTTCGCCGCGTTTTGCACCAGGTTGGCCACAATCATGTCGACCGTCACTTGATCGTGCGATGGGTGCCAGCAGTCGTAGTCAGTGATGAGGGCGATGGTCGAATAGCAGATCTCCGCTTCGCGGGCGAGCTTGGCTTCCTGTAGATTCGTCATCCCGATGACGTCCATTCCCCACGATCGATACAGCTGCGACTCGGCAAGCGTCGAGAACTGTGGCCCCTCCATGCAGACGTAGGTGCCACCCTTGTGCACCACCGCCGACGCGGGCAGAGAGTTGGACGCGGCGGGAAGGCCGGCGACCTGCGCCGCCTGATACGCCACATCGCTGAGAATCGGACAGAACGGGTGCGCGAAGCCGACGTGCGCCACGAGCCCGCGGCCAAAGAACGTCGAGATGCGGCCCTTGGTGCGATCGAAGAACTGGTCCGGCACCAGCAGGTCCTGCGGCCGATATCGCTCTTTCAAGGATCCGACGGCACTGGCCGACAGGATGTACTCCACGCCCAGCGTCTTGAACCCAAAGATGTTGGCGCGAAAATTCAACTCGCTCGGCAGCAGCCGATGGCCGACGCCGTGGCGTGCGAGAAACGCCACCTGCTGTCCACGCAGGGTGCCGGTCACATACGCCGCTGACGGCTCGCCGAAGGGCGTGACCACCCGCTCGTCGCGCCGGCCCTTCAGTTCCGCCATGTCGTACAAGCCGCTGCCGCCGATGATGCCGATAGAAGTCATAGATGATTTGTGAATTCGTGAATCCGCGAATGGGTGAATTGTACTTCACGATTTCACGGGTTCGACGTACTTGCGGCGATCCTTCTCACGAATGTAGCCAGCGGGAATCGCGGGATCGTGCTCAAAGAAGATCAAGTATTCGCGATCGATCGCCTCGCGGACGAAAGTACGTTTGAACGCCAGTGTGTCCATCGGATACAGGTCATATCCCATGATCCACGGCTCGTCGATGTGCGCGGTCGTCGGGATCAGATCGGCGGCAAAGACAGCCGTCCGGCCGGCCGACTCGATGAAAACGATCTGATGATGCATCGTGTGGCCGCCAGTGCGGACGACACGCACACCGGGCGTAATCGCGCGATCGTCGGGGACAAGATCGAGCACGCCAGCGGTCATCAAAGGGACGAAGTTCTCGGCGAGGTAGCTCGCGCGATTCCGCTCGTGCGGATGCGTGGCGTCCTCCCACTCTGCGGTCCTCGCCACATATCTGGCGCGGGGAAAGACTGGCCGGATTGAGCCCGATGCGTCTCGCTCCGTAAAGCCTCCCGCATGGTCGAAGTGCAGATGCGACGCGAGAACGACGTCGATACCGTCGGCAGACTGCCCGGCCTCCGCAAGCGAGTGCTGCAGGTTCCGCTGCCGATCGATGCCATAGATGGCGACGCTTTTGTCGTCCATCTTGTCGCCGATGCCAGCATCGATCAGCATGACGCCGGCATCGCTCCGCACGAGCAGTGGCCGCATTCCCAGCGTGATGCGATTCTTGTCGTCCGCGGGCGCCCGTTTTTCCCAGAGTGGCTTTGGGACGACGCCAAACATGGCGCCGCCGTCGAGACGGAAGAAACCGTCAAAGAGCGGCGTCAGTTCGAAATCACCGAATTGCATAGTGGCGGTTTACACAGTCACGCTGAGACGCGCCCACGGCCACGTCGAAGAAGCGAAGAAGCGAAGAACCGAAGGAAATGCGAGTCCCGCTGACGATTGACGCGCCCGCGCTGCGCGCGGGCCGAGCGAGGCAATGGCCTGAAAACAAGAGCCTGCAGTAATTCCCGTGGCTTTTGTTTTCAGGCCATTGCTTCGCTCGAACTCGCCGGCCTGTGGCCGGCGACGCGTCAATCATGCGAAATCGAATTGTCACTAACGTGGTCGCTCTTCCTTCGTTCCTTCGTTCCTTCGTTTCTTCGTTTCTTCGCGTTAACCGTCGGTGCGTTCACTGGCCGATAGAAACCAGTTGTTTCAACTCGACGAGCACTCCGTGCGCGCTGGAGGGGTGGATGAACGCCACCAGCGACCCGTGCGCGCCTGGACGGGGAGTTTCATCGATCAGTCGAACACCGCGCTGCTTCAGCCGCGCGAGCGCGGCGACGATATCGTCCACCCGCAACGTGATGTGGTGAAGCCCCGGACCGCGCTTCGCCGTGTATTTGGCGATCGGCGAGGTGTCGTCGGTCGCCTCCAGGAGTTCAAGGGCCGATTCACCGGCGGGAATGAAATGCGCCCGCACCCGCTGCGACGGAACTTCTTCCGGCGACTCCACCTCGAGTCCCAGGGCGTCGCGATAGAAACGCAGGGCCTCGCCGAGATCCGAGACCGCGATGCCGATGTGGTCCAGAGTCGCCTTCATAACGCTCTCTTCATGATGTCGTCCACCGCCGTATATGGATCGACCTCGCGCGCCGCGATTCGATCCAGGATTCGATCGAACTCTCCATCTGACAACACCCGTTGCTCGACGTGGCGAACGAAGCGATGCGCGAGGAGCTCGCGCAGCCGGAACTCGGCCCGCGCTCGACGCCGTGCGCCTCGCGACGCCGCGGTATGCGTGCGAAACCGCTCGATGGCATCGAGCAGGTCCGCGATCCCGCGTCCGGCCGTCGCCTCCGTCTTGACGATCGGCGGACGCCAGTCTTCGGGCCCGAACATCTGCAGCGAAAGGTTCGCCTCAATGGACGCGACGGTGCGATCCGCTCCTTCACGATCAGCTTTGTTGACGACGAAGATGTCGGCAATCTCCATGATGCCGGCTTTCAGCGCCTGCACTTCGTCGCCCGATCCCGGCACGAGAGTGACGACCGAGACATCCGCGGTGCGCACGATATCGATCTCGTCCTGTCCCACGCCCACTGTTTCGATGATGACGACATCTTTTCCGGACGCGTCGAGGACCAGTGCAACCTCACTGGTCGCGCGCGCGAGTCCACCCAGGTGTCCACGTGTCGCCATGCTGCGGATGAAGACGCCGGCGTCGCCGGCATGCGCCTGCATGCGGACGCGGTCGCCGAGAATCGCGCCGCCGCTGAATGGACTGGTCGGATCGACGGCGACGATGCCCACCGTCTGCGACTTCGCTCGAATCTCGGCGGTAAGACGATCGACGAGCGTGCTCTTCCCGGATCCAGGGGCGCCGGTAATCCCGATCAAATACGCCCGTCCGGTCTGCGCGAAGATCCGGCGCACCAGCTCAGCCCCCTCCGGGGCTTCGTCCTCGATCAGCGAAATCGCGCGCGCCAGTGCCCTCGGATCCCCTTCGAGCACGCGCGCAGACAGCGTGGCGGCGCTCACTGACCGAGCAGCTGACGCGCAATCACCAGCCGCTGAATCTCGCTGGTGCCTTCCCCGATGGTCAGGAGCTTCACATCGCGAAAGTATTTTTCAGCCGGATAATCTTTGACGAACCCGTACCCGCCGTGGATCTGCACGCAGTCGTCGGCAGCCTTCACGGCAATCTCGCTGGCAAACAACTTGGCCATCGACGACTCCCCGGTCGTCCGGGCACCGCGATCCTTGAGATGGGCCGCGCGATACGTGAGCAGTCTCGCCGCTTCAATGCGCGTCGCATTATCGGCCAGCTTCCAGCGAATCGCCTGGAAGGCGGCAATCGGCTGGCCGAACTGCCGCCGCTCCTTCGCGTAGCCGAGCGCCGCCTCATATGCGCCCTGCGCGAGGCCGACGGACAGCGCCGCGATCCCAATCCGTCCCGAATCGAGCACCTGCAGCGTGTTGATGAAGCCCTGACCTTCCTCGCCAAGAAGCCTCGCGGCGGGAATCCGGCAGTCCTGGAACACGACCTCGCTCGTATCGCTGGCGCGCATCCCCAGCTTGTTTTCCTTCTTGCCGGCGGCCATCCCCGGCGTCCCGTGTTCAACGATGAATGCCGAGATGCCGCGGTGTCCTTTGGTCCGGTCGGTGACGGCAATGACGACCATCACGCCGCCGATAGCACCGTGCGTGATGAAATTTTTCGCTCCGTTGAGAACCCAGCCCTGCCCTTGCCGCACCGCAGTCGTGCGCATGCCGGCCGCGTCGCTGCCGGCGCCTGCTTCGGTCAAGCCCCAGGCCCCGAGCACTTTTCCGCTGACCAGGCGCGGCAGAAACTCCGCCTTCTGCGCGTCGCTGCCAAACATCGAGATGTGCGACGTGCAGAGTCCGTTGTGCGCCGCGACCGATAACGCGATAGCCGGACAGACACGCGCAATCTCTTCGATGCAGATGCAGTAGTCCACCGCGGACATGCCCGACCCGCCGTACTGCTCTGGAAACTGGATGCCCATCAGTCCGAGTTCAGCCAGTTTCGGTAGCAGGTCCATCGGGAAATGCTGCGACTCGTCCCACTCCATGACGTGCGGGCGGATCTCCGCTTCGGCGAACTCGCGAACCGTTCGCCGGAGCAGGTCCTGATCGTCGGTGAGGCGGAAGTCCATCTCGTCCTGAAATGTACAAGGGAAGAGGCAGAAGGCAAAAGGGAAAAGCGCCTGCGGACAGAAATGCAGACAGGAAATGCAGACAGGCTATGCTTGGCGAATATGCGGCTCAAACAATTGCTGTTGGTGCTTTCCTTCTTCTCTCTTTTGTTACTGACTCCGTCGATTGCCTCTGCCGACATCACCGCGTTCCTCGGGGCAAATCCCACGCCGTCGGCGCGTACGGTCAAAGGGGCGGCGCTCGGGATGGGCCTCGTCGTGGTCGGATTCGAGTTCGAGTACGCGCACACGAACGAGGACCGCGTGCAAGCCGCGCCAGGATTATGGACCTACATGTTCAACGGGATGGTTCAGACGCCGGTCCCGATCGCCGGGATGCAGTTCTACGGCACCGCAGGCGCCGGCGGATTCCACGAAACGTTGAACGCCACCTCGGAAACGAACGTCGGGATCAACATCGGAGGCGGTATCAAGATGTCGCTGGTTGGTCCCTTGCGGTTACGCTTCGATTATCGAGTGTTCACGCTGCAGGGGTCACCACGCTACGCGAAGCCGCAGCGGTTCTACGCGGGAATCAATCTGAAATTCTGAGTGGGCGGGCTGCCGGAGGCGACTGGCGAAGATGGCCGGCGCGTTTCACCGCGCCGGCCATCGAGTGTTGAAGACGTCGCGACTAAGGACTAAGGGACGCCCGTTACTTCACTTCGGTCAGGTTCAGAATGTTCATCGTCGCCACTGACGCCGCGTATTTCGTATACATCTCTCGCGTCTCCGGGGCGCGCTGCTGGTCCGGCGTCAACGTCTTGTTGATCACGTCGAGCCAGTTGTATTCCGCACCTGGCGTGGCGGGGTCGTACAACAGGATGTAGAAGACATTCCCACCCGGTCCCGGCTCCGATGATTTGTACGCTTTCACCTGCGCCTGCTGCTTTATCTGCGGATCGCTGGATGCGGCAGTCCCGGTCTTGAGTTTGCCGATCATCTCCTCGAACGCTGCGGATTGATCCGGCTTCACCTGAACGAGCAGCATGCCTGCCGGCGTCTTGAACGTCAGCTTGGGTGCGGCCGGTTTTGCCGCGTCCGCGGGCGGTTGCTGCCCGGCCGGCGGCTGCTGCCCGGCTGGCGGCTGCCCTGCGGGCGGCTGGCCAGTCGGCTGCTGAGACGTCGGCGGCTGCCCTGCCGGCGCCTGGGCAAAAAGCACGGCGGGAACCAGCGCCAGTGCCAGGCTAACAGTCGGAATTACGAAGGGACGACGCATTCAATCTCCTCCTTAGCGCGAACAAAGAAGTAACTCGAAAGAGGACACTTTAGCGTACCCCCCATCAGGTTTCCTAGCACCGCGAAACGTTACACGAACGCGGCGAGAATTTCATTAGCGAGAAGCATGCCGTCCCGGGAAAGGCGCAGGCGGGAGCCGTCACGCACGGCGAGTCCGGCATCAAGCGACGGCTGAAGAGATTGCGCGTAGCGTGCCCATACGTCGGTGTTATAGCGGCGTCCGACGACGTCGAGATCCAGCCCGTCAACCAGCCGAAGGCCGGTGAACAGCGCTTCCTCGAGCCGTGTTTCCGTCGACAGGACCCGGCGTTCCACAATGACACTCTGTTCCGTGTTGAGGCGACTAATGTACTCGTCTGTGGAAGCAACGTTCTTCCATCGCATGCCGTCGCGTGTGGAATGCGCGCCGCACCCGAATCCCAGCCACTCCCCGTCCTGCCAGTATTTGAGATTATGCCGCGACTCGCATCCGGGTCGCGCGACGTTCGAAATCTCGTACTGCCGGTAACCGGCTCGTTCCAGCCGCTCGAGACTCCACAAATACATTTCTGCGGCATCGTCGTCGGGCGCCTGCGACCACCCGGCGCGCGCCATGTCTTCTTTCAGCGGAGCGTTGGGATAGAGCTCGAGAAGATACAGCGACGCGTGGTCGGGCGAGACGTCGATCAGGGCCTCCACGTTTCCACGCCAGTCAGACTGCGACTGCTGCGGCAGCCACATCATCAAGTCGAGCGAGACATTGTCGAAGCCCGCGGCTCTCGCTTCGCGCACCGCTTCCCGCGCGCGGTCTGCCGAATGAATGCGCCCCAGGCGCTGCAGTTCGTCGTCGCGGAACGACTGCACACCAAAACTGATCCGATTGACCCCCGCCGCACGGAAGCCGGCCATCCGTTCAGGCGTGGACGTTTCCGGATTTGTCTCCAACGTGATCTCCGCACCCGGAGCAATCGAAAACGCGTGGCTCGCGGCTGCGATCAACCGGCGAATCTCAGCGGGGTCGAGCAGCGACGGCGTGCCGCCGCCAAAAAAAATCGTGTCGGCGTGCTCCCCACGGCCCGCGACTGCGATCTCGCGCTCGAGGGCCGCGACGTAGCGGTCCTTCAGACTGGCGTCAAACAGCCCGCGATTGAAGTTGCAGTAGTTGCAGATGGACGAGCAGAAGGGAACGTGCAGGTAGAGGCCTAACATGTCACGGCTCAGGGCTCAGGGCTCAAGGCTTAAGGCTTAAGGCTCAGGGAGATCAGCTCCCGGCTTTGCCGCCAGTCCAGCCCAGATCCCGTCCTTTGACCTCCGGGTGCTTCAACTGCGCACGCACGGGCCCCTTGGATCGGGTTGGCAGCGTGCGGCGACCCGGTGAGCGTTTCCACAGCATGACGAGATCGTCGACACCGCCGTTTGGCGGGAGATGACGATAGTCGGCACCGTCGTATTCGAGGAACTCGCACATTTCGTGCAGGCGTGAGTGGATTCGGAAGCCGATTCGCGCTTTGAGGCAATCGGGATCCGCATCATCGGGCGTGTCTTCGTAGTTCGAGGTGAAGATCGTGTGGCGGCGCTCGTTGTAGCGGGTGTTCACGATCAAATTCATCGTTTCCTCGACCCACTCCGATGTCTTCTCCGATCCGATATCGTCCAGGATTAGCAGGTCTGCTTCCATCACCGGCCGTAGGACGTCCATCTCCGCCGTTCGCACCAGCGGGTTGTAGGTGCTGCGAATGACGCGCAGCAGATCGCGAACGTCGTAAAACAGCCCGCGTGCGCCTTTGCTGATGATTACGTGACGAAGAACGGCCACCGCCAGATGTGTCTTACCGATTCCTGGCGGACCGATCAGACACAATCCCTTTCGCGGTTCCGGGAACTCCTGGGCGAATCGTCGCGCCTGCTTCACCGCACCGAGCAGTTTCTCGTTTGGGTAAGTGACAAAAGTTTCGAGATCGCATCGGCGATACCGTGGCGGGATGCGCGCTTCGTTCAGTAATCGTGAGGCAATGCCTTCGCGCCAGCAGTCGCAGCGCACCACTCGGCGGATGCCATCCGTGTCGACAGCCTTCCAGCCGGTATCGTCGCAGAGATCGCAGGACATGAAGGAGTGGGTGAAGGACTATCGAAAGATGAATTGTAAGGCGCGTGAGGCGAATGCGCAATCGCTAGTTGAGATAACTTCGCAATTCTCCGGCGCGCTTCGATCGACGCAGCTTTTCCTTCGCGCGTGATTCGATTTGACGAATGCGCTCGCGCGACAGCTGGAGCATGTCTCCGACTTCCTGCAGCGTGCGCGGGTCGCCGTCACGATCGAGACCAAACCGGAGCGCGATCACTTCGCGTTCCTTCCTGCTCAACTCGTGCAGCGCGCCGCGGACGCCGGCATGCAAACGCCGGTGAATGAGCTCCTCTTCGGCTGGCGGCACGCTGATTTGCGGAAGCATGTCGCTCAACTCCGGGCTGTCCGTTTCGTCGGGGCCGCCGACGTGCTCGCTGAGCGACACGTCGCGATCGCCGATGCGCATGAGCGCTTGCACCTCCCCTTCGGAAATATCGAGGTCATCGGCGATCTCGCGATGCGTCGGCGTTCTGTTCAGCTCCTCGGTGAGCTCGGATACTTCGCGACCGAAGCGCGCCGCGACGGCGGAGAGTTTCTGCGGCAATGTGAATGCGCGTGTCTGCCCCGACAGCGCGTGCGTAATCGCCTGTCGGATCCACCACACCGCATAGGTGATGAACTTTACGTTGCGCTCGGGGTCGAATCGGCGCGCCGCCTCTATCAGGCCAAGATTCCCCTCGTGAATCAGGTCCAGAAACGGCACGCCCAGGCCGCGATAGCGCTTGGCGTAGCTGACGACGAAACGCAGGTTGCCCTCGACCAGCCGTCGCAGCGCCGCCTCGTCGCCGTCGGCTTTGATGCGGCCGGCCAGCTCTCGCTCTTCGTCTGGAGTCAGTCGCGGAATCCGCGCAATGCCTCGGAGGTAGGCCCGCAGCGCATCAGCATCGTCGGAGTCGGTCCGCGCCATGCGACCGATCTTACCTTGATGGTATGGCTCGGCGGCCGCGGAGGGTTCAGGCTTTGCGCAGCGGCTCGTCGATCTGATCCGGCTCGCTGGCGGTCTCCGGACCTGCCGGACCGGGGTTGGAACGGACGAGATGGGTCGGCGATGATTTGACCAGTGCCGTGCTCAGTCGCTGCTCCCAATCACCAATGCCGCGCGAGAGTTCGTGCTTCACATAGTCGATGAACTCGTTGACCTCGTGCTGCATCGCTTCAATCTTGTGGCGCATGTTCAAGATGATCTCGACGCCGGCGAGATTGACGCCAAGGTCTCGCGTCAACGACAGAATGGTCTCCAACTGCTCCAAGTCTTCTTCGGAATACAGGCGCGTGTTGCCTTCCGTCCGCGACGGCTTCAGCAAGCCTTCCCGTTCGTACAAACGCAGCGTCTGCGGGTGGATGTTGTACTTCTGCGCCACCGCGCTAATCATGTAGTACGCCTTGCCCGATCGTTTCGCCGTCATAGGTGCAAATCCCGTCTGACGTCTTCGGCGTTCAGACGGCCGAATTCACGCATCAATTCTTTTGAACGCTCGTCGGTCAGCGCTGGCAGCACCAGCTCGACTTCGACGATGAGATCGCCGCGCGAGCCGGATGGCGTTGGCGCGCCACGCCCGCTCACTCTGAACTGCCGTCCCGTCTGTGTCCCGGGCGGAATGGTGACCTTTACCGGACCATCGAGCGTCGGCACTTCAATGCGAGCGCCCACCACCGCCTCATGGACCGCGATGGGAACAGTCAAATACAGATGATCCCCTTCGCGGCGAAGCAGGTGGTGCGGGTGAACATGCACGTCGACATAGAGATCACCGTTGCGCCCACCCGCGCGTCCAGTGTTGCCGCGCTCGGGGATCCGAAGGCGGGTCCCCTGGACTACGCCAGCGGGAACGTGCACCGCGATCGGCTCACTGCGGACCAGCCGTCCGTGAGCGCCACACACATCGCAACGCTGGAATCGCTGGCGTCCCGTCCCGCCGCATGCGGCACAGGCTTTCGAGAACACCATGTGCCCGCGGGCCCAGCGGACCTTCCCGGTTGCCTGACAATGCGCGCAGCGTCCTTCCGGCGTTCGCACGCGGCCGGCGCCTCCACACACACCGCAGTGGACTTGCCGGGTTACGACCACCTGCCGATCGACGCCGCGCAACGATTCCTCGAACGTCACCGTCACTGATGCGTGGAGGTCGGCGCCAGGCTCCGCCTTCCCTTCGGTGGGCGCCGGCGGATGCAACACGTCGGCAAACAACTCGCTGAACGTCGCGGCGTCGGTTCCATGGGCCGCGACTGAAAAATCAAAACCTGCGAACTCGAACTCGCTCGCTGGCGCACTCGCCGTCGTCAACCCGCCCGCCGCGTCGTATTCGCGCCGCCGGGTCGGGTCGCTCAACGTTTCGTACGCCTGAGTCACACGCTCGAACAGCGCCTCCGCCTGTTGGTCACCCGGATTGATCCCCGGGTGATAACGCCGCGACAGCCGCCGGTATGCCCGCTTGATCTCGGCCGGGCTCGCGCCCGGCCCAAGACCTAAGATCACGTAGAAGTCCATGTCAGCTTCCAGCTTCCAGCGGCCAGCTTCCAGCTTCAGTCTCGTGCGACTGGGAACTGGTGACTGGCAACTGGAAACTGATACTTACTTCTTTTCCTCTTCCACCACTTCGGCATCGATGACGTCTCCCGATGCGTTCGGAGATGAGCCACCGCCGGCGGCACCGGACGCCCCTCCGCTCGAGGAACCACCAGCGCCCGCCCCCGGACCCGCGCTTGCGGCTTTATAGAGCGTTTCAGCGGCCTTGTGCTGCGCCGTGTTCAGCGCTTCCATGGTCCGCTTCATTTCCGCGACGTCGTTCTTCTCGATCGCCTGCTTCAGCGCTTCGATCGCGGATTCGATCGGCTGCTTGTCGGACGCCGACAGCTTGTCGCCGTTGTCCTTCAGCATCCGCTCGGCCGCATAGGCCGCCTGGTCCGCGTGGTTGCGCGTTTCGATCTCTTCTTTTCGCTGGCGATCGTCTTCGGCGTGCGACTCCGCTTCCTTCATCATCTTGTCGACCTCATCCTTCGAGAGGCCGCTCGATGACGTGATGGTGATCTTCTGCTCCTTCTGAGTGGCCATGTCCTTGGCCGACACGTTGACGATGCCGTTGGCGTCGATGTCGAACGTGACTTCGATTTGCGGCATCCCGCGCGGCGCCGGCGGCAGTCCCGTCAGGTGGAACTTACCGAGCGGCCGATTGTCGCGCGCCATCGGCCGTTCACCCTGCAGCACGTGCACTTCGACGCTCGTCTGATTGTCCGCCGCGGTCGAGAACGTCTCGCTCTTCCGGGTCGGAATCGTGGTGTTGCGCGGGATCAACGTGGTCATCACCCCGCCGAGCGTTTCGATACCCAGCGACAGGGGCGTGACGTCGAGCAGCAGCAGATCCTTCACTTCCCCGGCGAGCACGCCCGCCTGGATCGCTGCGCCGACGGCCACCACTTCGTCAGGGTTCACGCCCTTGTGGGGCTCCTTCCCGAACAGCTCCTTGACGATCGACTGCACCCGCGGAATACGCGTCGAGCCGCCGACCAGCACGACCTCGTCGATCTTCGATGCATCCAGACCGGCATCTGCGAGCGCCTGCTTGGTCGGTCCCACGGTTTTCTGCAGCAGGTCTTCCACGATCTGCTCGAACTTCGACCGCGTCAGCTTCATCGTCAGGTGCTTGGGTCCGGTCTGATCCGCCGTGATGAACGGCAGATTGATATCGGTCTCCATCACCGTGGAGAGCTCCATCTTCGCTTTCTCCGCGGCTTCCTTCAGACGCTGCAGCGCCATTCGATCCTTCGAGAGATCGATGCCTTCCTGCTTCTTGAACTCTCCGACGATCCAGTCGATAACGCGCTGGTCGAGGTTATCACCGCCCAGATGCGTGTCGCCGTTGGTCGCCTTGACCTCGACGACCCCTTCCCCAACTTCAAGGATCGAGATGTCGAAGGTGCCACCGCCGAAGTCGTACACGGCGATCGTTTCATCCTTCTTCTTATCGAGCCCATATGCCAGCGCCGCGGCGGTGGGCTCATTGACGATGCGCATGACCTCGAGGCCGGCGATTTGTCCGGCATCCTTGGTGGCCTGGCGCTGTGCGTCATTGAAATACGCAGGCACCGTGATGACCGCTTTGGTCACCGTTTGACCGAGGTATTCCTCGGCCGCCTGCTTCAGTTTCTGCAGAATCATCGCGGAGATTTCCGGCGGCGACATCTCTTTGCCGCTCGCCTTCACCCGCACGTCGCCGTTGGTCGCGCGCGCGACGGTGTAGGGCACCATCTTCATTTCTTCGTTCACTTCGTCGTACTTGCGACCCATGAACCGCTTGATCGAGAAGATGGTGTTCTCCGGATTGGTTACCGCCTGGCGCTTCGCCACCTGGCCGACGAGACGCTCGCCAGACTTGGTGAACCCGACAACCGAGGGGGTAATCCGACTGCCCTCCGGATTGGTGATCACCACCGGCTCCCCGCCTTCCATGACAGCCACAACCGAGTTGGTGGTCCCCAGGTCGATACCGATAATCTTGCTCATGCCGTTGTCCTCACGTCCTCCCGCTCAACGGGGGGTAATCTTTATAATGGTCTTAATATAAAATCTGAGCGATAATCTGTCAAGCTATGCCACTGGATTTCCTCTAAGTTGATGCTAGAATGTTGTTTGCCAGCCTGCCAGCCCGGTTGAGGTCTATATGGGCCGCCTCTTCGGTTTCGTGAACTCTCGTTACCTCTTTGCGGGGTTCGTCCTGCTCGCCTGGGGCGGAACAGCCGCTCCCGCAATCGCCCAGGCGCGCGAGTCGATCGCCGCGCAAACTGCTGTTACCGATCCGCCCGCACATGTGTCCTTTGTGGACGGAACCGCGGTTCTCGAGCGCGATGGTCAACGCGACTCGGCGCCCCTCAACATGCCGCTCCTCGCTGGCGACAGGCTGCGCACGGAGAATGGCCGGGTCGAGATCCTGTTCGTTGACAACAGCACCCTGCACCTGGACACGAACACCACGATCGACTTTCAGTCGGACGAACTCGTTCGGCTGCTCGCCGGGCGCATTCGTCTCGCGATCCCTGGGCCGGATCGGGACGTGTCATATCGCATCGACGCCCCGTCGGCATCAGCGCTGATCACGCAACCGGGCGAATACAAAATTTCGGTTCTCCAGAGCGCGACCGAGCGTCAGGTCGAACTCGCGGTCCTGCGCGGCAGTGCTGAATTGGTGAACGAGGGCGGGCATACGACCCTGCGGGCCGGCGAGCGCGCCTACGCGCGCGCCGATGCCGCGCCTTCGTACGGTTACGCCTTCAACTCGGCCTCATGGGATGCGTTCGATCGGTGGTCGGAGACGCGGCGGGATCAGCGGCTGGGCGTCTCGACGCAATATCTGCCCGGCGAGGTTCAGCCGTACGCGTCCGCGTTCGATCAATATGGATCGTGGCAATACAACACGTCGTACGGCTACGTCTGGTATCCGTCCGTTGCGGTTGGATGGCGTCCTTATTACCAGGGACGCTGGGTCGCTGTTCGTCCTTACGGCTGGACTTGGGTTGGGGCCGGACCATGGGCCTACCCGACACACCACTACGGCCGCTGGGGATTTTCCGCGGGCGCGTGGTTCTGGATCCCCGGACACACCTGGGGACCGGCGTGGGTCTCGTGGGCGTACGCGCCTGGCTACGTCAGCTGGTGTCCGCTTGGCTGGAACAATCGAGCAGTCCTGCAGTTCGGATTCAGCTCCGGCTACAACCCCTGGCACGCGTGGACCGTTGTCCCGTACGACCATTTCGGCCATGGATACGTGCACGTGAACTACGTCGGCGGACACGCGTTCGATTCACACACGCGCGCTGCATTCGTGCCGCGCTCCACCGCGCCCAGCTGGAACGGCTACGCAGTTCCGCGCGCGGCATCCCCGATTCACGTCGCGGGAACGGCACGTCCGCGCACCCCGGCGTCGACGATCTATACCAACCTCGACGCCACCGCATCACGCGTTGGCCAGGGGGGACGCCGTGTGATTGTCGGACAGGAAAGAAGCCGCGTCGAAAATTCCACGACTCAGCCAGATCGGGCCGATGGTAGTGCTCCGCGCGCGATCGCGCGCGGCGTTCCCGCCCTATCCGCCTCGTCGCCGAACATCGCGCCACGGGCGACCGCTCCTGGTGCCGTTCAGGATCGGACCTCGTCATCGTACGCCCAGGCTGTGCCGCGAGCGGGCGGTTATCGAACCGAGACGGCTTCGCAGCCTGCATACGCAACTGGAGTCGATCGCACGCGCCCCGCGATTCCGCAGTACGGTGCGCCGAGAGCGTATGACGCTACCGCAGATACGGCGGGCCGCGCTGTGCCCCGGACATATCCATCGTACGGCGCAAGAGTTCCTGAACCGGCGCGACCGGCGGGTGTGCCAAGTCCCGCATACGGTGCCGCCCCCCCTGCGATGCCTGAAGCGGCGCGCCCGGCAATGCCGGACTACCGCAGCTACGGCGATCGCAGGCCGCCCGGGATCGAGCGTCCATCCGGTCCGGCTCCGGAAGCTGCTCGCCCACCGGTGGGCCAGTACCGCGCGAATCCCGGGGGCGCGCCCAGTGCACCCGCGGCCGGGGCACCCGGGGCCGGTGCACCCGCGCCCGAGAACCGCGGCGGTGGTGGCGCGCCTCAAGGTCATTCGCGTGGTGGACAGCCATCCACGGGGGCGGCGGTGCCGCGGGGGCGAGGGTAAGCGGCACGCGTATGATCCGATCAACGGCACACCGTCCCGCTGCACTCGGGTCAAGAGCAGACAGGAGAAAGGAGAATGGAGGAAAAGAGGTTCGCTCCTCTGTTCTCTGTTCTCCTGTTTGTCTCTTGGTAGGAATGCAGCGTGACAGCGAAAGTTGCTGACATGCGCATTGAACGTACCCGCGTCATTGTTTTGTGCGCGGCCACGATCTTGTTAGCAGCGGCGCATCGCATCCCCGCTGATCCGTCAGGTCGCCTCTTCTTTCTCGATCTCCGCGGCGGCCGCGTCGTTTCAGCGGCGACTGACGGCTCAGATGTCAAGGTTCTGATCTCCGGGCGCACCGGCATTCCTGACGGCATCGCGATCGATACAGACGCTGGCCACATTTATTGGACCATCATGGGAAAGGCCGCTGCTGACGACGGGATGATTGAGCGGATCGATCTCGACGGCGGGCACCTGACGACGATCGTTCCGGCGGGCGGGACCTTCACCCCGAAACAGCTGAAGCTCGATCCGGTTCATCGAAAGTTGTACTGGGCCGATCGCGAAGGCATGCGCATCATGCGCGCCAACCTCGATGGGACCCGCATCGAAACTCTTATCGAAACCGGACATGGCGAGACGGACCGGCGGAACCCGGCGAACTGGTGTGTCGGAATTGCGCTCGATGTGTCCGGCGGGAAGATCTACTGGACGCAGAAAGGCAGCGACAACGGCGGCATCGGGAGCCTCCGGCGTGCCAACATGGAGCTTCCCTCCGGTCAGGATGCGTCCCGCCGCTCCGATATCGAGGTGCTGTTCGAGCACCTGCCTGAACCGATCGATTTGGATCTCGATCTCGCGCGTCGGATGATCTACTGGACCGACCGCGGAGCGAACATCGTCAGCCGCGCCGCGATGGACCCGCCTCCCGGCACGTATCTTCATGCGCGAACGGATCAGGAGGTGCTCATGAGCGATCTCAAGGAGGCCATCGGCATTACCCTCGCTGGGGATCGGATGTACGTCACAGACCTCGGCGGCACCGTCTACAGCGCGCGGCTCGACGGTTCCGACAAGCGCACAGTACTCGACGGCCAGGGCAGTCTCACAGGGATCACATTCGTTCGAATAGCCATTCGCTAGTCCTGAATCACGAATCGTGAATCACTGATCACTAATCGCGAATCGCGAATCGCGAACTGCGAACTGCGAACCGATGCGCGCAGCGCGAAGGCGGGCGGATCCCGGATCCCGGATAGCGTAAGATCGAAAGATACATGGCCACGTACGTCCTGAAAGTTGCACGCAGCGCAGGGTTGATCGCGCTGTTTGTCGTCGCAGCACTCCTCGGCATTGCCACCGGCGTCATCTTCGCCTTTGCGGGCGACGTCCCGCAGATCTCAGCGCTCGACGACTATTCGCCGAGCACGATTACGCGCATCTATGGAGCGAAGGGCGAGGTGATCGGCGAGTTCGCCATTCAGCGGCGCGAAGTGATTCCCTACGAGGCGATTTCTCCCAAGCTCCGGCAGGCCATCATTGCGGCGGAGGATTCCGAATTCGAGCGGCATTTTGGACTGAGCATGCCGCACATCATCATGGCGGCGACGCGCGATGTCCTGGGCGCCATTCGCGATCGGATTACCGGCGAACGATCGCGGCCGAAAGGTGCGAGCACGATCACGCAACAGCTCGCGCGCGGCCTCTTCCCCGAGGCGGTCGGGTTCCAGGCCGGAGACATCAGCCTGGAACGGAAGATCAAGGAAGCCATCGTGGCGGTGCAGATCGAGAAGCGCTATACCAAGCGCGAAATTTTCACCTTTTACGCCAATCAGATGTACCTCGGCGAAGGGGCCTACGGCGTCGAGGCGGCCGCGCGGACGTACTTCGGCAAATCCGCGAAAGATCTGACCGTAGACGAAGCGGCGATGATTGCCGGACTGTTTCAGACCTGGCGCAACGCGCCGACGGTCAACATGGATCGTGCGAAACGGCGGCGCGCGTACGTGCTGCAGCGGATGGCGGAAGAGGGATACATCACGCAAAAGGACGCGAACGAAGCGAGCGCGCGTCCGATTGTGGTGGCCACGCCGGCGACGGCGGCCAATTCCATCGCGCCATACTTCGTCGAAGAGGTCCGCAAGGATCTCGAAGCCCGCTACGGCGCGAAGAAGCTCTACGAAAATGGTCTCTCAGTTCAGACCGGTCTCGACGTCACGCTACAGGAGGCGGCAACCCGCGCGCTGGATGATGGTCTCCGCCGGATCGATCGGCGCCGAGGCTTCCGAAAGCCGCGGCGCAACGTCCTGGCGGAAAA
>Ga0222622_10000292_pt1 | contig 18029 bp, 22 predicted proteins | sample PLM2_5_b1metaG_FD_177335 | JGI IMG/M metagenome (GOLD analysis project Ga0222622, IMG submission 177335) | Groundwater sediment microbial communities from an aquifer in East River, Colorado, USA - PLM2_5_b1 | ecosystem: Environmental > Terrestrial > Soil > Riparian zone | place: USA: East...
GTAAACATCCACAAGTTCCCCGCGATGGCTTGACTTCATCCTGCCATCCTGTATAAATCCGCAGATTCCTACAAGGCTATCTTCTGAAAAAGCACCCATCAGGAAAGAAGTCCTATTACCTAACCTAAGCGCTTTATCAAATTTTAGGTTAGGAGCATTTATTTCTTCTTCATATGTGTCTCCGAAAAATTCAGGATAACTGGTAAGGCACTCAAGTCTTATCTGCCGGCAACTTTCCCTGTCTTTCGTGTCTAATAATCTGAAATTAATTGGTGTCATTAGTTTTCATTTAGGTTTTTCTTACTAACAGCAAATCCCACAGTGCTTCAACAGCAAATAACCATCTGTCCTGTCATAGCCATTATTTAATCGCTTTATTCAGGCGCTTTCACCCGACGCATAAAATTAAGAACGAACGATTATTCTGTCTCCTGGAATGAACCTGTTAAATCATAATATTAAAGTCAGCCGTTGACAAAAAGCCGCCGGTCATGTAAAATTTGCCGCCATTAGCTCATTGTTGATTTTAGCCGTCCAAAGGGGTTTATAACTAAGATGGATAACCATTGTTTTCATATTCAGATGAGTCGCGATGAACTCAGTAATTTATGAAATACCAGTAACGCATGCCTGTGATGACAAGAGAATTTATGGTGACGGATCAAACGTAATGGACGAAGTGACCCTTGGTAAAAAAAAGTCATTTCACTGATATAAAGGCAACTCAAAGGCAAAGGAAGTTCCTTCGTTTACCCTGCTGTGCAATACCAGTGAAGAATTGTGCAAGTCTAAAATCTTTTTAGCGATGGCCAATCCAAGTCCAGTATGCCTTTGATATTTTATAAATCCATGACCTTTATAATACCTTCCAAATACGAGGTCTTTTTCCTCTTCCGGAATTCCAATTCCTGAGTCTGAAACAGAAACCTCGATCCCTCTTTTTGCTTTATTGGTTTGAATAATAATGCGGCCGCCCGCTGGTGTAAATTTTAAGGCATTGTCAATCAGGTTTTGCATTACTCTTTCAATCAATGACACATCAGCAAATACAGGTTGTTGTTCCTTTGAAAGCGCTGTATTAAGTGTGATGCTTTTGCTTTTTGCCAATAATTCGTACTTGCTGCTGATATCACTTACCAACTCACTGATAAAAAAAGGCTCTTTTACAGGCTGCACCTGGTTTGCTTCAAGTTTCGACAATTCAAATAATTCATGTACCAGGCTCTCCAGATTATGTATGCTTTTATAAATGGTATTCAGATAACGTTTGTAATCATCTGCAGAAATTGTTTTCTCCTTTATCAATAATGTTTCCACATAACCATGAATAATTGAAATAGGTGTCCGAAGGTCATGCGATATATTGGCGATCAATTCCCGCCTGAGCACTTCTACTTCTTTTATTTTTTCGATATTCTTTGTCAATATATCAGCCATTTCATTGAACATACCGGACAGCTCCTTAATATCTCCTGTCGATTGAATTTTAATGCGGGCGTCAATATTGCCCTGCCTGAATTTATGCATTACATCAATCACCCTCCGCAGGTTTTTTGTGATCAGCCAGATAATTACCAACCCTATAGCCAAAGCAAAAAGCAATGTTGCCAGCATCGCCCTGCTGCCCACCTGCAACATGTAATCAAAACGCAAATAGTTTGTCACATGATCATACTCTTCGCTGGCAAGCACTACATAAATATAACCTGCCAACGATCCATTACTTACAACTGGTGCCGCCGAAAAAACCTTTTGCAGACCAGGGTGTCTCGGATCATCACCTTTCACAAATTGTTTCCCCTGGTTATTAATAAACTCCCGGAGGGGACGCAGGCTTACCTTATTTAAAGCAATCTTTTTTGCCGGGGCATAAAAGGACAAAATGTTTCCGTTTGTATCCAGCAAATACACTTCAAGGCCTGGATTAACGCTCATGACATCATGAAAAATTTCAGCCATTGATGTATCGTTTGTTTTTCCATTTCTGAATGGAGAAGAATGAGCCGCGATATTGGTAGCAGCATTCCGATTGAGTCGTTGGTTTACGTGCTGAAAATAAATCCCGGAAGTATAGATGGTAATGGCTACATACGCTACTCCTACCAATACCAGCATGACCAGGAACGCAGTGGAAATGCGCCAATAAAGAGAACCAGAAAATAATTTATTAACAGGTATATTTTTTTGCATTTGTTAGATTTCATCACTGAACCGATAGCCTACACCCCATGATGTAAGAATATACTTCGGATGAGAAAGATCAGATTCAATTTTTGCACGCAGCCGGTTAATGTGCGAATTGACGGTATGGTCGTAGCCATTAAATTCATAACCCCATATTGCATTTAACAACATTTCTCTTGAATAGCTCCTTCCCGGGTTGGTAATAAAAAGATAAAGAAGATCAAACTCCTTGGGTGTTAATTCCACTTTTGTTTCGTTCAGCATTACTTTCCTCTTCACCGGATCAACTGTCAACGAGCCCCTGGTTATAATATTACCAGGTCCGAAATCATTTATATTGAATTCCGTCCTTCTCAGGATTGCTTTGATTCTTGCCATCAACTCACGAATGCTGAATGGTTTGGTTAAATAATCGTCCGCCCCCGTTTCCAAGCCAATGATCTTATCTATTTCTTCCGAACGGGCAGTAAGCATCATGACCGGCGTCGTGTTCTTTTCCAACCTCAGTCTTTTGCATATCTCCACACCATTCATGTCCGGCAACATAATGTCGAGTATGATAAGATCGAATTTTTCAGCTAATGCTAAATGCAGCCCTTCTTCTCCCCGGAAAGCCCACGTACTTTTACAAAAAATATCTTTCAAATGAATATCCATCAGTTCTACGATCTGCTCATCATCTTCTATCAATAATATTTTCTTCATGATTCGTTCAATCTTATCCGGCATGCCAAAGCAAGCACACATTATGATGTGTTTTTGGCCATGCTGTTACTTCATTTGCTTCACACTTTACCAGTTTATCAGTAGCCAATTCGTAAAGAGAAGCAGTTGACTTAATAATCTATCTCATCTGTAAAAATGCAAAGGGTGGTTGCGTGCAACAACCACCCTTCTTTTATTTTAAGATGAAGTTGGCAATTATTTCGCTGCAATACCAACCGCCGAAGCCGGCAAACCATTTACACTTCCAAGAGGATCAAGGCTACCATCATCCTTAACCCTAAAAGATGTAACAGAATGCGACACAGAATTGAGATTATACATAAACTTAGAATTATTGGTTAATGAAATATCAATAGGTGTATTGCCGGTGGCTGCTGTGAAACCATCAGCATCCAGGAGTGATAACCCGCCGGCCTGAATACTGTAACCAGTAATGGAAGCACTGCTGGTATTAGTAGCATAACAATATTTACCATTATTGGTAATAGCCAGCCAACATGCAGACGTTTGGTGAGTACCTTCAGGACCATCAATCAATGAAAGACTGCCTGTGTTACTAAGACTATAAGACGTTACAGCGCTTTGACCCGCCGCACCACCGAAAGCATCGGTTACAATTAATTGGTCATGATTATCAAATCCAAATCCGAAAGGTGTTGTGCCAACAGACGGATGAGTTACAACGTCACTTGCCAGGCCATTGGTATTAACCGAGTACGTGCTGATCCTGTTGGTATTTTTTTCGGTAACTACCAATTGCGTACCTGCATTGTTGAATTGTATCTGTGCCGGACCTGCATCATCACTACTGAGATGTTTTGTTGAATTTTCGAGGTACGTTAAATGGCCATCAGGATTTATATGAAACCCACTGATATTGCCCGAGCCTCCTGCATTTAAAACATAGACGATATCTTCATTGGCTGTTATACTAATTGGCGTAGTTCCATGAGAGGATACCTTATCGACCCCCGCCAAACCATTACCATCTGCACGAAAAACAGTAATATCATTACTGCCGGCGTTAACCGCCAATAAAAAACTTTTTCCATCCTTCTCATGCAAAATAACAGAGCCCTGGGAACCCAGACCTGCGCCCGTTCCGCTGCCTCCCGTCGGATAACTACCCCCTTGTGACAAAGATCCGTCTGTCGAACGATTGTACACCAATACCTGGTTTCCCGAAGCCAAATTACTCAATACATAAACTGCACCGCTGATCCCAACATCTGAACTTGAAATGTTTTCATGTAATGATGCATTTCTTTCGTTGCGTGACGATGCTAATTCTTCACCGTTTGCATTTTTTTTACACCCATAAAATGCTAAAGAGCTTGCTGCTACTAATAAAAAAAATACCGGAAGTCTTTTCATAATAAAAAATTTAAATAGTTTAATTAAAACGCAAACCTATTTGTAACAGTTCACGAAAGGATCACGGAATCATAACACTTTAAAAAGCAGTGGAAATTTTTTACAGTTTTAACAGAAAGCAATTTATTGCCAGCTATAAGACAAACTCAATTGCCCTTCTATCTTATGATGAACCAGGCTTTATTATTTCAATACAGGAAAAAAAATTAAGTAAATGATCGGTAGAGGATGAGACATAGCTTATTGACCTTAAATCCCAATTATTAATTATTCCAGGCAGTAGTCCATATAGAAATAAAAATTGCTGTTACTCCTTAATCCTGAAGTCCAAAAAAATTAAGCCGGATCTTCGGTTTCAAGCTGAAATAAATTTCAAATAATTTTTTATTTGAACGATTGACACTGAATAAAACCTCCGATTACAGGATTGCATAAGAAATGCTTATGAATTAATGATGGCAACTGCACCAGCGTAAACCGGATAAAAATTATTCATGCGATGATCAAATAAAATGAAGGACTCGTGTTGCTATCTTTTATACAAATCATCCAGGTTTCAAATTCCTTTCATTTCACTAAGCGCAGGTTTATAATCCGATATTGACCATACAATAAACAGGATGCCGGCAAAAATCAAATAATAATAAAATGAAATATTATCACCGGAACTTCTGAACCAAATTGCAACAACAATTAAAGCGATTGAAACTATGATTTCAATTAACCCGTGTATTTTCAAAGGAATAATTTTAAAGACCCCAACTGGAAAATCTGTTAATAACGTAAGTATTAAATGAACAATCGCCAATACATAAGTAAAAATAGACCCGGTACTCTGCATGCCAAACAGGGATGGCGAAAACAATAGAAACAACACGGTAAAATAATCCAGTGCGCCATGTATCCTGGGGGAAATTTTTTTCATAATTGATTTTAAATTTAGCCAGCAAAATAATCCGCCTGTTTAAGCCCGGGAGTCGGGTAACCGACATTGATTATTGTTTATTTTTCAACACCCGTGATCATCCTTAAAATATTACCGGCGTTTAACTTGAGAATACATTTCAGTGTTAAAAAATTTTGAGTGCCCTATTGTTATTGATGTTGACTTCCAATTTTCACTACAAATCGCTTTGCCAATTGCAACTTTGCTATTAAAATTTAGCCCCCAAGATTCTTATTACGGATTGTAATGATATTACACAAATAATCTTTTAAAGATCATTCCAGACCCGGCTGCGGCGTATAACGCAAATATGGTTTTACGATCTCCACACCTTTGGCAAATTTTTCAATAGCCTGTTCAGTGCTAATTGAGGGAATCACAATTACTTTTTCGCCTTGTGTCCAGTCGGCAGGAGTAGCCACGCTGTATTCGGCAGTTAATTGCAATGAATCTACTACTCTCAACACTTCTACAAAATTCCGTCCAGTACTGGCGGGATATATGATGATAAGTTTTATCAATTTATCAGAACCAATAATTATAAGGGAACGGACAGTTGCTGTTGTTGATGCATTTGGATGAATAAATCCATATAATTCTGAAATCTTCTTTTCACTATCGGCAACAATTGGAAAATCAACGGTGCATTTTTGTGTTTCATTAATGTCATTAATCCACCCAATATGGCTCTCAACAGAATCAATGCTCAGGGCAAGTACTTTTACATCTCTTTTTGCAAACTCTTCTTTTAGTGCTGCAGTACGTCCAAGTTCTGTTGTGCAAACTGGCGTATAGTCTGCAGGGTGAGAGAAAAGTATTCCCCAGGATTTTCCCAGGTATTCATAAAAATCAATAACGCCCAAAGATGTTTTTACTTTGAAATTGGGTGCAATGTCCCCTAAACGTAAGCTCATGTATTAAGTTTTTAATTGTTTAAGAAATTTGCTTTAGACTTATTATCGAATAAAAATTTCCTCATTTTTATCCATTACATCAGCAACCAATTTGGATTGATTTAGCAGCACTTATACTTAATTAATGTCTTCCTGCCATTACTCCTCCATCTACATTGTAAAGTGAACCTGTAACCCAGGAAGACTTGTCGGACAAAAGGAATATAATAACATTAGCAACATCTTCTACAGTGCCAATTCTGCCTATCGGATGAAAGGCATTAAAATTGGCTAAGGCTTCCTTTACATTTGTAGGATCAATAAAGCCTTCGTAAATAGGTGTGGCTACAACAGCGGGTGCAACGGCATTTACTCTTATAAAGTAAGGTGCCAATTCCAAAGCCAAATGTTGGGTTAAAGAATGTAAGCCTGCTTTTGCCATTGAGTAAGCCGAAGAAGGTGTGGCTGCGATTGATTGACTAGCCCACATCGAGCCAATATTTACAATCGACCCCTTGCAACGCTCAATCATATTCTTTACAGCCTGCTGAGTAATAAAATAAATGGCTTTGTTAATATTATGATATATGTCGTAGTCATTGGGGGAATGTTCATCAAACGACTTTGGTGCAAAAACGCCGGCTGCGTTTACAAGTAAATCAGTTTGCTCAAGGTTTTTTACAAATTGTATAGCCTTTTGAACATCTGCCCACGTATGTAAGTTTACAGAAAGCGCCTTCACTTCACCAAATGCTGAAAGATCTTTTTGGGCTTGTTTAATTTTTTCGGCTCTATTGGCAAGTATGGCTACCCATTTTGCTCCTTGCTGAAGTAATTGCTTTGCAGTTTCCTTTCCTATGCCACTGCTTCCTCCTACAATGAGAGCTGTTTTGTCTTTGAATTGATTATTCATTGCTCTGTATTTAAATTAATATAGTTTATTAAAAATGATGGGAAATAATTAATGGTTGATGGATTTGACATAAAGTGGTACCAGTTCTAAATTCTTAGTCATCTTGCTAACAAATACCAGGGATAAATTATCTTTTCAAACATCTATCCTATCAAATCATTTCTTCATTAAGCCGTTTTTACTATTTACTGTGTGGCAGTATGCGTACTATAGTTATGCAAAAGGATTTTCATCTGCAGATGGACCATAAATAGAGGGCAAAGGAACATTAAGTGCCCTTAGATAGGCAGACAATTGTCCTCTGTGATGATACAAGTGGTTAAAGACAAGCAAACGGATAAATAACTCAATGGGCAGAGTAAAAACCGGAGAACCATTTTTTGTTAAAGACCACGATTTACCTTGCCATTTGTCATCAATATTTTTTAGAAGAAGTTTCGCCTTTTCTGATCCTGCTTTAAAACTATTCTGGAATTCCGCTTTGGCCGTAGGTTCATAGTGATGCGTTAATTCTCCAAGGTCAGTAAATCCTTCCTCAGCAAAAGTGAGGTAACGAACAGGTATAACCGCTACATGATTGGCTAGTTGACCCAAAGTCATTGCCTTTGGATTGGGCTTATAATTTATGAGCTCTGCAGGAACGAGTTCAAGAAGTTTTCCAGTTGAAATCAATTCATGTTCCAACTCTGCGATCAAGGTTTGTGAGTTTGACATTTTAATTTATTTAGTAATTGTGAGGTACAAAAATAGAGTGGGGACTAAACGCAAAACGGTATCTTTTGATACACTGGCAAAAATATTTTTTGATTGTTTTTATTGAGAAATTATTTAGCAGCTTCGAATATTCAATTTGAAAAATCACTTGCTCCCGGTAGTATTCAACGCCGTTGTCCTGGTCAGAATTAGGAGTTAGTCCATTTCAATGAAATGTTTTTAGAATTGCAGGCTTGACTAAATCCAACTAATAATAAAATAATCAAAGGAGTTGCTAATAGCCGGAGATTGGATTTCAAGGTTTGCTCTCTTTACTTTTCAAAAAATTTTTGGCTATTAGAAATATTGAAACAATGGATGAAAGGGCCATACAGGAAAGTTTATTCGTTTGCGAATCGGTTGAAAGTCCTGAAATACAAATTTCAGAGACATACGTGTTAAAATGATACCAAATACCAGGATCACAAGGAAGAAAACAATATGACGTATGTTTTCTTTTGGCCAATTAGAATTTGCTACTACAATTATCAGCAACCCTGTTGAGCCGGGAATTAAAGCGGTAACCCTGATATCATTAAATTGAATATACCTTCCAATAAATCCCATTAATGTTCCAAGGATCAAAACAATTCCATGTATTGTTGCTATTTTTTTATTCTGCAAAAACATGATAAAATAATTTTAGGAATTCGGCTTACTTAATTTTAATAAGACGGATGCTATCGCCATATCCCTTATACACCGGATGAAAGTTTACATTATCTTCTTCAATTGCCAGGTAAAATTTCCAGGCAGTTTTTGCATTTTCAGCAAATGAAGTCCAAAAACCTGTTTGTTCGTTGATCCGATAATATTTGCCATTTTGAGGTTCACGATATCCTGCTAAAAGCGCATTAAACCCAGATGAACCTCCTGGTTTCAATTCTTTTCCTGCTTTATCCTGACCACCTAAAAAAGCTATAAGAGTATCAACATCTTCTTTGGTTGGTAACCGCCATCCGGGAAATTTTTTTTCGACATCTAAGGCCTGCACATAAGTATATAGCGGCCCGAAAGTTTTACAATTTCCAGGATTATTTTCATAACATACGCTTCCTTTGATGGGTATTGAAATATTCTGTGCTGACCAGGTTTGATTGCCGATTTTCACAGTTGTGAATTCTACATTTTGTTTTGCGACCATGGCACATATCTTTTTAAGAGATTTTTTGGTTTGACTCAAGCATGAAATTGCAATACTGCTTAGAATAAGCAGGAGACTGAAGTATTTCATCTTTTTTGTTGACACTCCCTAAAACTACGGATGCTAAATTGCGGAGACGGTATCAAAAGATACATAACAGAGAAAACTTACAAAACTTTGATGAAGCCACGATGAAGTTTTACAAGCTGATCCATCTCAAATTGTTTGAGGATTCTTGAAATTACTACTCTGGTAGTGCCCAATTCATTGGCAAGTTCCTGGTGAGATATCTCGACTTCTTTGGACTGCTGTTTTGAGGCCATTGACCTGAGGTACTCTAATGTTCTTTTGTCAATATGGTCAAATGCTATGCTCTCAAAAGTATCTAATAACTCATCATACCTGTTGCGAAAGGTCCTGATAACAAATTCATTCCAAGATGAATATTCCTTTTGCCATTGAGTTACATATTTTGTAGGCACCGTTATAGCCTCTGTTCTTTCTTTTGCAACAGCCTGAGATGGGCTTTTATTATTAAAAAAACAAGCCGACAATGACATCATGCAAGTCTGGGAGGGTTCTACGTGATAAAGCAATATTTCCCTTTCTTCTCTTGTTTGATAAACTCTGAGCATTCCCGATACAACAATCGGTACAACTTTTACAAATTGGCCCTCCCTTACCACTACTTCACTTTTTTCAAATGTCTGTAATTCACAATGCGCAAGTATTTCTTCTCTAAGCCCCGGTTCATGAAAGAGACTAATTCTTTTAAAAACGTCGCTAAATGGTATCATCTGTTAAGAAATGTCTGTTAATAATGTTTGTCACTATAATTGTCATTTTTTGAATGATAAATATTTAATAATAAAATTCTTCTCTTATTATCTTACCATCTTTAACTTCAAACTTACCCATTTCACTGATGCTTATCTTGCCAAGCCCGGTTACGGTTAAATCCATTCGCATCTCCATAAAAATAAAGGAGCCATATACTATTGGTTGGCCCGTAAATGCTCCATTCCACTCAGTTACCAATGTCATAAACACCCTGCCTTTCTGCATTACTGCTTTCTTGCCCTTCACAGTTCTTAAACCCCATTGTGCATTTGAAGGCTCAATGCTTACTGAATCGTCAGAATACAAATCTATCTGTGCTTGCGCAAATTGTTTAACGCTGCACAATTCATAAAGTTTTTTTGCAATCTCGTGGGTTGTCATATAAATTATTTGTTTGTTGAAATATTTAGTTTATACTATTTTTTAGAATCAAGATTTTAATAATGACGCAACAATTTTTTTAGCTTTTTCAACCGGCCATTGCTGACGGAACAACTGGCTTTCTATGATAGAACTTTCAAACAAAAGATACACATGGTCAACGGTATCTTCCTTTTGCCCTTTCAGGGTTTTTTTAAAGAAATCCCTTAGATCCTGTTTGTGCCTTTGTATTACAGCAAGAATGGCCTTTTTATCGGTAGAAATTTCTGAAATAATATTTAAGAAACTGCATCCCCTAAAGTCTTCCTTTTGATTCATGTTATAAATAAAATCAAATGCTGCAAGGGTTTTTGATTTAGCGGTCCTTGCCTTTGAAGTGTATGAAGTAAAGTTGCCAAACCAGTTTATGTGCCGCGTACTCAAATACTCAACACATAACTCTTCTTTCGACTTGAAAACATGGTAAAGGCTCCCTTTTGCAACATCTGCTTCCTTTATGATTTGATTGATGCCTGTTGAATTATATCCTTGCCGATGAAACAGCCTGGATGCAGTCCCGAGTATCCGCTCCCTTGTTGACTTATTTTCTTCACTCATGAAAACAAATATAGGCAACATCAATTAAACCGACAAGTCGGTCTATTTGATTTTTTTTCTAAGAACCGATCTTCATCTTCTTACTGTTGGTTAAGAAGATTGCCAACACACGTTAGATATTACGATTTAGGATACAGGTTTGTTAGAGAATGCCGGGGAGATTGGGAATTCGACAGGCGACATCCTTCATTGGAACATCCCTCCGTGAACTTGCATTTTCGCTTTGATTAAGTAATAAGATTAAAATCCGGCACATCGCTGGTATGAAAACATTAGTTTCCATTTTATACACCGACCTTGCGAATAGATAAACTCAAAAAGGTAAAATATTCACTGCGTCCCTTTAGCAAAAAAAGTAAACTATGATAAAAGGAATTTATGAGACACACCTCAATGTCGAAAATTTAGATAGATCAGTTGATTTTTATAAAAATGTACTTGGACTTCAGCAATGCAGCTTTTCAGACACAAGAAGAATTGCTTTTTTTTGGGTAGGTAAACCAAAGGAATATATGTTGGGACTTTGGGAAAAGCCTAAAGAAGAAGTTGTAAAAATGCACTTTGCCTTTCGCTGCGACGAAGAAGATATTTTGAATAAATCAGTGGATTATTTAAGAGCAAGAAAAATAAAGCCCTATAATTTCTTAAATGACAAAAGAGAAATCCCGCTTGTTTTTGCATGGATGCCGGCTCTTGCAATTTATTTTGATGACCCTGATGGACATTGTTTAGAATTTATATCAATTTTAGATGGAGAGCCAAATGAAAGTTTAGGAATTATAACCTACGATGAATGGAAAAAATACCTGGAAAAAGAAAAAGGAATTTAATTCGGAATCAGCAAATGGTGCGCCTTACCTATTCACTCCCCATTTCCCTGTAAGACAACTTTTGCACACTAAAAAAGTTGCTGTGATCGCTATTTCTTAAGATAACTTTATTTAACCCATTATTCGCCCGCCAGCTTTCATCGGGAAAATTGTCCATTTTCTTGCGTTCATTCTCCATTTTCGGCGGCTGGTTTGTAATGCATTTTTGTGCTATCAAACAAATTAAAAAACAAGACAATGAAAAAATTCACAGTCCCTACAAGAGAACAGGTAGCACCTGTTAATCAAACTATTTTTGACAACCTGACCAATGCATTGGGTTTTGTTCCCAACCTTTATGCAACGATCGCTTATTCCGATAACGGTTTGTCAAAATATCTAGATTTTCAAAATGCAAAGACAACGCTAAACAACAAAGAAAAAGAAGCCGTAAATCTTATCGTAAGCGAAGTAAATGGCTGCCTGTACTGTAAAAGTGCGCATACTGTTCTTGGCAAAATGAACGGCTTTTCGGATGAACAACTACTTGACATTCGCAGGGGTCAATCTGAAAATCCAAAATTAAATGCGTTGATAAGACTTGCCGAAAGCATCACTAAAAATCGTGGCAGGGCTGATTCAATTTCGGTGGAGAATTTTTTTGCACAAGGTTATACCAACGAGAACCTGGTAGACCTGGTTTTGCAAATAAGTGATAAAACAGCCATGAACTATTTGCATAATCTTACGCAAATCCCAGTTGATTTTCCTTTGGTATCACCCCTGAATGCCATCACAGGAACGTTGAATTAATATAAAATTAAACGGTGAGGTTGAAGATATAAAAAGCCAGGAATGATCCTGGCTTTTCCATTACAAACAAGTGATCTGCACTTGGAGCAGTAATTTTTAATTTAGCACTGGCTGTAGCTTTATTTACATTTCTTATAAAATAATGACCCTTCATTAATCAACCGACAACGAAAACTCCTGCCGGGGAAAATTGTCCATCCCATTGCGCTGTTTCTCCATTTTTTCGACGGCTGCATTCAACAGACCTTTGTATTGTTAAAAAAAATAAGATGTCAACAGAAATTAAGAATGGATCTATCAAAAAAGCTGTTTATGAAAGGTATGTCAGGGAAGGTATAAATTACCATGGCTACAAACAACAAATGACTGAAGACCGGGCAAAGAATGTTGATTCTAAGGTAAAGGAGTATATCCATTTAAACCAGCGCCGGATGGCCCGCGTAGAAAAAACATACAAAGTGTCTGGTGAACTTGCGGCGCACGTTACAAGCCTAAAGCATAAAACCTTTTGGTTGGTGTTAACGGAGCATTGGTGTGGTGATGCTTCACAAATATTACCGGCGTTGAATACCATAGCAATATTGAGTAAAGGTAAGATCGAAATGAGATTGGTTTACCGCGATCAAAACGCCGAATTAATGGATGCATACCTGACAGACGAAAGCCGTTCCATTCCGAAGCTGATCCAGTTGAATGAGCACTTTAATGTAACCGGTATTTGGGGCCCCAGACCAAATACAGCCCAACTGTTGGTAAAACAACTGAAATCAAACCCCGCTACCGCCGTTACATATGCAAATGAGTTACATCTCTGGTATGCAAAAGACAAACAGCAATCATTGGAAAAAGAAATCGCCAAATTAATTTTCAGGGCAAACTTGTTTTGTCCAGATTGTTTATCATAACTAAATAAAATCATTATGGAACAAAGACCGCCGCTGCCGCCGTTCAATGTGGAGACAGCATTACAAAAAGTTCAAATGGCAGAAGATGCCTGGAATAGTAAAGACCCGGAAAGAGTCAGTCTCGCTTATACCGTGGATACTGAATGGAGAAACCGGATAGACTTTATCAATGGCAGGGAAGAAGTAAAAGCATTTCTAAAAAAGAAATGGGAAAAGGAGCTGAACTATAAATTGAAAAAGGAATTGTGGGGCTTCAGGGAAAACCGGATGGCAGTCCGGTTTGAATATGAATATCAAAATGCAGAAGGCCACTGGTTCAGGGCTTATGGTAATGAGAACTGGGAATTTGATGAAAATGGCTTGATGAGAAAAAGGTATGCCAGTATCAATGATTTGCCGATAAAAGAATCAGAGAGAAAATTATAACAGATAAGGGAATTGTTATGAAGAAAGATTTTGTAAACGAAGAAAGTAAAACTAAAGGCGAACCGATTGTTATTGCGGATGAATGTGGAGACAGTATGTGGGACGAAGTGCTAAGCCAGAAAGTGAAGACCTGTGATTTGAAAGAAATTTCTACTAATGCTTCCTTATTGCTCAATGGAATTCATGCAGCACAAGAGTGCGACGCAACAGTAGCCAAATAGATATTCAATTCGCTGAAACAAAAATTAAAATTATCATGGCAAAAAACTTTGCAGCAATCGCATTTACGGATGCGGTTAAAGCGATGCAGGAAAAGCTCGGCAGCAGGTCGAGCTATGCCAGGATGGAAAGAGATACTTCTATTGATGGCTTAACGGAAAATGAAATTGATTTTATTGCACAGCGTGATAGTTTTTATATGGCAAGCATTGGTGAAAATAATTTTCCTTACATACAACACCGCGGCGGACCAAAAGGTTTTTTAAAAGTGCTGGATGCTAAGCGCATCGGCCTCATCGATTTCAGAGGAAATATGCAGTATATTTCTGTTGGTAATATTACAGCCAATAACAATATAGCATTGATAATGGTTGATTATCCCGCCAAAGCAAGATTGAAAATTTTGGCAAAAGCCGAAATAGTGGAATTGAAAGATGATCCTCCATTATATGATCTGCTTGCTCTGGAAGATTATAAATTTAAACCAGAGCGAATAATGATTTTCAATATTGAAGCTTATGACTGGAATTGCCAGCAACATATTACACCAAGATATACATTAGAGGAAATACGGGAAGTGTTTATGCGACAACAGGACCATATTACAAAATTGGAAGCAGAAATAAAAGAGGTGAAGCTCAAATTAAGAGCCACATGATAAAAGATCTGAAAAGAGTTGTAATTACGGGAATAGGAGCCATTACTCCGCTCGGAAATTCCGTGGAGGAATTATGGAAAAATATTGTTGCAGGTAAAAGCGGCGTGGACTTTATAACAAAATTTGACACCACCAACTTCAAAACAAAATTTGCCGGTGAAGTAAAAGGATTTAACGTTTCTGCTTATTTTGAAAAGAATGAAGCGAGAAAGTATGACCTGTTCACACAATATGCCTTAGCTGCTGCCGAAGAAGCTATTAAAAATGCAGCCCTTGATTTTGACAAACTGAATAAAAATAAAATTGGTGTGATCTGGGGCTCTGGTAACGGGGGCATACAAACATTCCAGGATCAACTGGAAGATTTTTTTAAAGGAAATAAGTATCCGCGTTTTAATCCTTACTTTATTCCAAAGATCATTGCAGATATCCCATCGGGAGTTATTTCGATTCGTTATGGATTGAGGGGATTGAATTTTTCAACAGTCTCCGCCTGTGCTTCATCGAACACGGCTATCATTGATGCTTTTAACTATATCCGGTTGGGTAAAGCAGATATTATTATCACAGGTGGTTCTGAAGCACCCATTAATGAAAGTGGTATAGGAGGTTTTAATGCATCCAAAGCCTTATCAACACACAACGAAAATCCACAAGGCGCCTCGAGGCCTTTTGACATAAAGAGGGATGGCTTTGTTGTTGGAGAAGGTGCCGGAGCATTAGTGTTGGAAAGTTTGGATTCTGCGATGGAAAGAGGTGCAACCATCATTACAGAAATTGCTGGTTGCGGTATGGCTGCAGATGCTTACCATTTAACCGGCACACATCCGGAAGGCGAAGGAGCGTACCTGGGTATGATAGATGCATTGGAAGATGCAGGGATCGATACTTTGAAAATTGATTATATTAATGCACATGCAACCTCCACAGCACTTGGAGATGAAAGTGAATTGAAAGCAATTGCAAGGGTTTTTGGTGAAAGAAAAGATCTAAACATTAGCGGTACCAAATCAATGACCGGTCACTTGCTGGGTGCAGCAGGCGCAGTTGAAGCGATCATTACGATAAAAGCTTTGCAGGAAGATGTCGTTCCGCCGACTATTAATACAGATGAAGTGGAACCAGCGTGGAAGGATAAATTTAATTTGACATTAGGAAAGGCGCAGTCCAGAGAAATAAATTATGCCATGAGCAATACATTTGGATTTGGCGGACACATAGCCACTACAATTTTTAAAAAATATAAAGCGTAAGTTCAATCATGCTTAACGAGTCAGCACTCACTTTGATAAATCCGCAAAACGGTAACCTTGCTTTTAAATATATGGCGTTTGAAGACAATAGTCATTTCGATCATATTCAGCGTAATAATTATTTTTCTCTTATCTGGATAACCAGCGGTGCAGGAAAACTAAAAGCGGATTTTGAAGAATATGATTTTGAAGAAAACAGTTTATTTGCTTTTTCACCTTACCAGCCGTATATGTTTTCTGTTGAGACAAGCGTAAAAGGTATAGCAATCAATTTTCATTCTGAATTCTTTTGTATTTATAAGCATCATAAAGAAGTTAGCAGTCACGGGGTGTTGTTCAATAATATTTACCACCCTCCTTTTGTAAAGGTTGATGAAAGCACTGCGGCTACTTTTAAAATGCTTTGTGAACAAATAAAAACGGAAATGCAAAATCCTGCTTTAGCTCAGCATGAGTTGCTTGTCTCTTACCTTAAAATACTCCTGATAACAGCAGCAAGATTAAAAACTCAACAGCAGCCAGAGGTCAATGAAATTGTTACAGGCTATAAAGAGCCTTTTATTCTTCAAAAACTAAAAGATGCAATTGAAGCGAATTTCAGAATCAAACATTCACCGTCAGATTATGCCGGGATGCTTTATATAAGTCCCAAGGCCCTGGCCAAGATCACTAAAGCACATTTTAATAAAACACTTAGCAGCCTGATCAATGAGCGAATAATCATTGAGGCCAAACGAGAACTATACCTTACCAATAAAACCGTAAAAGAAATAGCCTATGAGCTCGGCTATGAGGATGAATATTATTTCAGCAGGTTCTTTAAAATAAATGCTGATGTTTCTCCGCAATTATACCGGGAGACGGTAGGACATGCAAGAGCGACAGCTTAAAGTTATTGAGGCATCCAGATCATCCTTCTGTCCTGGAAAACTATTTCAAAGGGTACACGAAGAAATCGTTGCTCCAAATCAAATCCTATCTCACTGTTAAGCCTAGCGTCACGAAACTATGATTTGATTAAGTTCATCAATTTTGGTAAAAGCCAAACCCCAGTTGCATACCTGGCCCAGGTAAAGTTTGCCGGGCAGGCATGCAACATGAGTTTTGACAGACAATTGCTGCTTTGAAATTTGTCATGACAATAAATGCGGTTACATTTCACCGCTCATTTATCAGAATTTCTCAGTCTTTACTTTGGGCCAGTTTGCATCAGCTTTTTTGATATAACCAGGCAGATCTTTACTCCACTTAGCCTTTACATCGGTGTTGTAGTTCAGGTAAAGTTTGCCATCAATAATAGTCCACGCATCAGGGCTTGTTTTAGCTTTGTGGCCCTGTGAACATCCATAGGCGCAGTAACCGCCATACTGTGGCTCATACATTTTAGGTGTTGCTTTGAAAAGGTCCGCATTAAGTCTATTGGCAAAAAGCCAGGTTGCTCCTTTGTAAGTAACACTGAATTCGGCGATGCCCTTTACAGGTTTTCCTTCTTTAAAATAAGCCACCGCATCATAACCGCTGATGGCTGCATTGTCTTTCACAAAAATTTCGTTCTGCTGAGCAGATACAGTTAAACACATAGCCAGGAAAATCCCGGTCGAAAGCAAAATTTGTTTCATAGTTTTTTTTGAAATAAAAGTAAGAGCGAACCTGTCAGCACTTTGTCGGGCGCCCTACATTCTACTCTGCTTTCACAAATTCTTCACAAGCTATTGCAGAGATGTAGTATACAAATGACAAAAGAATATATTATTTATACTTTATTTGCCGGGAATATAAATTGACAATGAAAAAATATATAAAAAGTCCTGCCCCAACCATTGTTTCCAAGATACCCACGCAAAAGGAAATACAATTCCTTGACGACATGATATATGAACACAATGCAACCAGCATAGATAATAAAAATGGAAAATTATTTTCCAAACTGATATGTGATCCAGAAAATAATATCATCGCCGGTATTACAGGATGGACATGGGCGGGAGCATGTGAAATAACCTTGTTTTGGGTAAACCCTGATTACTGAAAAAAAGGCTACGGAAAGATTTTATTAACTGCAGCTGAGGCTGAAGCAAAAAAGGAAAAATGTAATTCAATATTTCTGCGAACGTATAGTTTCCAGGCGCCTCTCTTTTATCAGAAATTTGGTTATAAGGTAGAACATGAAATAAGAGATTTTCCATATGGGCATA
>Ga0222622_10000293_pt1 | contig 17993 bp, 15 predicted proteins | sample PLM2_5_b1metaG_FD_177335 | JGI IMG/M metagenome (GOLD analysis project Ga0222622, IMG submission 177335) | Groundwater sediment microbial communities from an aquifer in East River, Colorado, USA - PLM2_5_b1 | ecosystem: Environmental > Terrestrial > Soil > Riparian zone | place: USA: East...
GGTTGGTATATCGAGGCCGTGGGAAGGAGCAAAGACTATCGGGCGGATGCGGGGTTTACACGCAGGACAAATACCAATTCAATATTCGCCATTAACCGCTTCAGCACGAAATCAAAACCCAAAGCGGCAATGATACGCCTCGATTGGAAACAGTTCGGCCGGTACACTTTTGATTGGCAGGGACGGCCGCAGGACGGCGTGGTATCCACCGGATTGAACTTTGCCTTTCAGGGAAATCTGTTCATAAACACAGAGGCAGGGCTAGGATTTGAAAAGATCTACGAGGAAGAATTCGGTCCCCGGCGTAATCAGCCTCTGCAGCGGGCCGGCGGATTTTTTGGCGAACCGACCCGGGCGACGACCCAACCGTATTTCAGTGTCAATATAAATAAGAGGTTCAATAAGCAGCTCTTCGCTTACGGATTTATCGGATCTATAATCAATGCTTTTGATTACGATTTCGGAGCTGGACACCGGTATCCGCGGGCTAGCTCTGCCTTTCAGGGATACCTCAATAGTCCTGAATATCTTGAATACATCCGCCAGCTTTACCTGTACAGGGTAGACCCCGAAAACAACCCCCGGCCTCCGTTTGTCCAGCCACCGCCTCTCGACCCTGGTCCGGGCTGGCAGTTTGACGCAAATATCGGTTTCGAGTACAAACCCGTAGCTCCGCTGACAGTTTCGCTGGATTACACCAAAAGCCGGCTCAAACGTGACGACAATGGACTGATCGCATACGACACAAATATCTTTTCGCTTCGGTCCGTCTATCAATTTACGCGGTTTACGTATGTGAGGGCGCGTTGGGATTACGATACGTTGTCCTCGAACGTCAGCGGGCAATTTCTCTTGGGTTGGAACCCAAATCCGGGCACGGCCTTTTACGTTGGCTATAACGATAATTTTAATTACAACGGGTTTAGTCCCTACACCAATCAAGCTGAGCCCGGCTTCGCCCGTAACAGCCGAACGTTCTTTATCCGGGCGTCGTACCTGTTTAGGAAGAGTTTTTAAGGGTGGTCCTCCTCATAGCTTGTGGAAAAGCAATTGGCAGTGAGCACGGTTGTTCACTGCCCTTTTTTTCTAAACTGTCTTAAGCGTTTTTAATCATGACCTTCAGCTTTTAGTTTTTACAAGCCGACGAGAAAAAGTTCTTGTAAATTATTAATCGTTGCTGTATAAATTAAGCGGTTAATACATTTCGCCCATCCCAAGAGTTCAATAACAGGAGAACAGATGAAGGTTAACAAGAGTCTCATTGCCGCTGTTTTAAGCGTTTTATTAAGCATTTTTGTGTTACCGCATATTTTAAGTGTCAGTGTTTCGGCACAAGCAAAAGATGCCAAATCTGCGGTCCAACATGGATTTCGAGCCGGATATTCAGACGGTTACATGGCCGGTTACCGCGACATCATCGATAGCTTGTCAAAAGATCTATCCCGCCATGCCGACTATATAAAGGCTGACCGCGCTTACAGCAAAGACTATGGAACACTGCAGGATTACAGAGACGGATACCAGCAGGGTTTTGAGGCCGGATATGATACTGGTTTTGAACGACGGAGCTTTGAATCTACATTACCGGCGGAACTGAAGCGCCGCGGGGCTGCCGAGACTGAGAGCCAGGCGATGTCCGACCCGCCTGTTCAGAATCAACCGGCCGTCGAAATCGAAAGCCAGGTAAAGACAAATCGCGGCTCAGAGAATACAACTGCCGCCCAGGCTGGTACAGAACCCACGACCGAGGTCAAGCCGGAGACGAATGAACAGATCAAAGCGGAGCCTCCACCCGCAGTAAAACCTGAAACGGAAGAACTACCGGCCAAACCCGAGCCTGTTGTTATGGTCAACAATGATCCTGGTGTGGCAAGCTCTTCCCAGTCGACAAACAATGCCGTAATAGTTATCCCCCGTGATACGGAATTGATACTCGAACTCCAGTCTGACCTCAATACACAGCAAACCCGCGAGGGCGAGCGTTTCACTGCCAAGGTAGCGTCTCCGTCAGAGATCGCCGGCTCCACGATAGAGGGCAGGGTCACCAAGGTCCGTCAGCCCGGCCGCATCAGCCGGCGCTCAGAGTTGCTTTTGTCATTTGATCGAATTGTGCTGAGTGACAACCGTTGGAGCAACTTTAGCGGCATTCTTGTCGACGTTATGCCGGTCAAGGGCGACAACATCAGCAAGGTCGATACCGAGGGGACCGCGATCGGTCAGAGCACATACAAACATGACGCCATAAAAATAGGAGGAGCAACTGGAGCAGGGCTTGTGATCGGTGCTGTCACGGGTGGCCCTGTGGGTGCTGCCGTGGGTGCCGGCGTGGGAGCTGCCTTTGGTGTCGGGGCAGTTGTTATAGACCGTGGTAAACATGTTCGGCTTAATCGCAATCAGCAGCTACGCGTGAAAGCTGCCTATGAGACCCAGATCCGGTAGTTAGCCAGATTTAGCTTTCTTAAAGCACGGGCATTTGATCGTTTAAGGTCGAAACCCGTGCTTTTTCGCCCTCTGAGGGCGCTTGTTAATAAGATTGCCCTTCTATAAAATCTAAGGTTGGCAAACTTATCAGAATACTGAAGGGAAAAACTAAAATGAGTACAGGAACAGAATCTACCGCCGCCGCCGCCGGGCTTCGCGGAGTAGTTGCCGCACAAAGCGCTATCGGCGACGTCAACGGCGAGCAAGGTATTTTAATTTATCAGGGTTATAACATTCACGACCTCGCTGAACATTCCACGTTCGAAGAGGTCATTTTTTTATTGTGGAACGGACGGCTGCCAAAATCGGACGAGCTTGCAGCTTTTAATTCCGAGATAAGAGCCAATTATGAAGTGCCGGGCGACGTAATAACGATGATGAAGCAGTTTCCAAAGGACGCCGATCCGATGGATGTTTTGCGGACCGCGGTTTCGTCGCTCGATTTTTACGATAAGAATGGACATTTAACAGACCGCGAGCACGCAACCAGGGCCGCCATTAAGCTAACGGGACAGATCGGGACGATCGCTGCGGCGTGGGACCGTATTCGCAATGACAAGGATATAGTGAGCCCTGACAGTTCGTTGAGCATTGCCCAGAACTTTCTGTATATGCTGCGCGGCGAGCGGGCCGATGCGGACGAAGAACACATTTTTGACGTGTGCCTTATCCTGCATGCGGACCATGAACTGAACGCATCTACCTTTACGACCCGAGTGGTGTCGGGAACTCTCGCCGGTATGTACGGCTCTGTCACAGCCGGTATCGCGGCCCTCGCCGGGCCTCTTCACGGCGGTGCCAATACTAACGTGATGAAAATGCTCATCGAGATCGGCGATCCTGCAAAGATCGATTCCTGGCTCGACAAGGCTCTCGAAGAAAAGCGAAAGATCATGGGCATCGGCCATGCTGTTTACAAGACCGAGGATCCGCGGGCTACATGGCTTCGCAAGTATTCGCGCCACATGGGCGAGAAGAAAGGCGAGATGAAATGGTTTGAAATGTCACAGCGGATCGAGCAGCTGATGAATGAAAAGAAAGGCATGTTCCCAAATGTCGACTTTTATTCCGCGTCGACATATTACCTGATGGGTATACCGCTCGATCTTTTCACTCCAATATTTGCGGTAAGTCGCATTTCGGGCTGGACCGGTCACATTCTGGAGCAGTATGCGAACAACAAACTGATCCGTCCGCGTGCCGAATATATTGGTGCTCGTGATCTCAAATATACACCGCTTGCTGATCGGTAGATCTTTGCCAGCGTCCAAAGAAAAAGGCTGCGAACGATCAGGTTCGCAGCCTTTTTATTTTGGGCGACATCGAACTACCGGATAGGGTCCTGGGTCGGCAGGTCTCCGTCGGTCCCAAACTGCATTGCGCTAAAAGAATTGTCCCAGCTGTTGCTGCGGTACCAGATGCCGGTGGATGGGCGAAAAACCGTCAAATCCGCTTTGGCATCGCCGTCAAAATCAGCCGGAGCTGGAATATCGCCCGATGATCCAAATGGGATATATGATACAGCTGCCGAGGAACTGTTTTTGATGTACCAATAGCCATTTGTCGGCCGAAACACCGCGATGTCTGCCTTGCCGTCTCCGTCAAAGTCGGCCGGGACCGCAACATCGTTCGATAGCCCAAACACCTCTCCTGTAAAAGACCCGTCGGAGCTGTTGATCCGATACCACGCTCCGATGGACGGCCTAAATACGGCGACATCCGATAGACCATCCCCGTCAAAGTCGCCGATGGTTGGTTTGTCGTCCGAGGTTCCGAACTGAATCGCGGCGAATGAACCATCGTCACTATTTCGGCGGTACCACGTTCCGTTAGATGGACGAAAGACGGCGATGTCCGCCTTGCCGTCACCGTCATAGTCGCCAGGCACCGGCATGTCTTCGGCAACTCCGAAGTTCGAGTACGAAACCGTTCCGCTTGAACTATTCAGGACATACCAAATTCCTGTTGATGGCCGGTATACAGCGATGTCCGTTTTGCCATCCCCGTCAAAGTCGGCCGGCAATATCCTGTCCAACGCGCTGCCAAATTGAGCTGCCCTAAAGCCGTCCTGAGACTGCTGCAAATACCATGAACCTGTGGACGGCCGATAAACGCTGACATCGGACCTGCCGTCACCATCAAAATCGCTTTGCGGCATGAGCAGATGTCCCGGCGCCTGTACAACCTCAAAGTCAGAACCGTGGACCCGGCTTAATGCGCTTAGCTCCTCATCATTCCACGATGGATCATGTGTTCCGGTGACATACCAATTCGAGCCGTTGTCTGCCAGAATCATGCCGTATTTCTGCATTGCCAGCAGTATGACCCGGACATTTGGCGAGAAGTTAGGGCTGCTGATATTGAATGACGATTTGAGCCGCACTCGCATGCCCATCGGCGGTGCATTGACGTTGCCTGTACTGCCGGCTTGGTGGGTCGCCGGATAGACGTAGGCCGTCCGAGTGGTTTGGGCTGTGAATCTAAGAGCGTGCCGGGTCTCGCCCATCTGAACGACTTCATCGCGGCGTACCAAACCAGGAAATATAGGCAGACCGGCCGCGTCCGCCGACGTCCAGCCCAGCGGTCTTAGTTTATTCGAGTTAAAATTCCAAACCGCCCCGCTGCCTGCATCCCAACTCGCACCATTGTTTACGGGAAAAGAATAATAAGTTTCGTACAACTTCCAATGATCGCGATCGACAGTAAGGACATGACGGTCGCCATCGGAAGAGGGGCCCCCCTCGACGGGTGCGTCCGGCGGGATAGGGTATGGCCCCGGGTCACTTTCGTCCGGCCACCAAATAAAATTTACCGGCACAGGCTGTTGGCTTCCGGCGACCACCACATAAGGAATACCGATCGGGGCTTCCTGCCAAAAAGTACCGAAATCCGGATGAAGCCCAACTGCATTACCAATATTAGCGATCAAATTTGCTGAGTTTGGATGAACCGGCATTCGCGAAACGTCTATGTTCCATGCATTATTGGCAGGGAAAGGGCGAGCCCCATTAAGGCTCGCACCGATACCCAGGTCTGGTGTGGGGGCGTCAACTGGCGGAACGCCCTCACGCGTTTCCACTCGGTCCGGCAACAGCGCCATTATCCCCACGAACAAAACCGTCATTGCCGCAACTGCCATGCTTCGCCTTTTCAGCTTGAACATATTGGTGACCTTTATGGATATTTTGAGGAGATACCGGGGACCGGCTGTGATAACTAAAAGTCTATTGCCTGGCAACAACATAGGTCAAGAAAAATTTTTAACTGCGTTAAACAGCTCCTATTTATGTCGTTCGGTTGCCGCTCGTGAGGCAAACCCTTAAAATTGCCTATCAAGTCTTCGGCCTAAGATCCAGGAGTGTAAGTCTATGAAGTTGCTTGCCGGCATCGCCGCCGTATTCATCGTTATTGTTATTGGCCATATTGTTATCGTTGTTGCCCAAGATCCTATGAAACCACCAGTTCCGAAAAAGGTACCCAGAGTTTTGATGATCCATGGTTATGAGATCGTCGACAACTACGCATGGCTGCGCGACCGCAGTGATAAAAAGGACCCAGCTATCATCGATTACCTGAATGCAGAGAATGCATATACCGAATCGGTTATGGGACGTCACAAGGAATTTGTCGACAGTCTCTATAACGAGATGCTCAGCCGAATAAAACAAACCGACCTGAGCGTACCTTATAAATACGGCGACTACTGGTATTTCAGCAAGACCGAAGAGGGTAAGCAGTATCCCACATATCTTCGCAGCAAATCTAAAAACGGAAAGGATGCTGAGGTCCTGCTCGACCAGAACGAAATGGCGAAAGGGTATAAGTACTTTGCGATCAGCGATTTTTCTCCGAGCGATGATGGGAACCTGCTGGCTTTCGCTACAGACACTACTGGTTACCGGCAATACACTCTTCAGATAAAAGATCTCAGGACCGGCAAGATGCTGCCGGACAAGATCGAGCGGGTAACGTCGGTAGAATGGTCAAATGACGGCAAATACCTGTTTGTCGGGCAGGAGGACGCGGTATCTAAAAGATCGGATAAGATCTGGCGTCACACGGTTGGCGGCGACAAGAACGGCCTTGTCTTCGAAGAGAAGGACGTTCTGTTCAATGTAGAAGTCGGGCGCTCCAACGATCGTAGGATGCTATTCATAGGCTCCGGTGCCAAAACGATGAATGAGTATCGTTACCTCTCTGCCGAAGATCCACTTGGTGAATGGCGCGTGATAACGCCGCGTCGCGAGGGGCATCAGTACAGTGCCGATTTCGATAGCGGAGCTTTCTTTATCACTACAAACAAGGACGCCGAGAATTTCAAGGTTGTTACTGCTCCGGCAAAGGACCCGAGTGAGAAAAACTGGACCGATTATGTTCCTTATGTGCCTGAGATCCATGTGCAGGCGATAAGCTTTTTCAGAAACTACGCGATCGTGTCGGAGAAAGAGAATGGCCTCGAGTACCTTCGGGTAATGAATACAAAATCCAAAGATAAAGGGGAGAGAATAGCGACACAAGAGAGTGTTTATACGATGGGCTTGGGAGCAAATCCGGAGTATGACACGTCAATGGTCCGGTACAACTATTCGTCAATGATAACGCCTAACTCCACCTTTGAGTTTAGCCTCAAAACCCACAAAAGCACGCTGATAAAACAGCAGGAGATCCCGAGCGGCTACGACAAATCAAAATATGAGACCGACCGCGTTTGGGCGACTGCTCGTGACGGCGTTAAGGTTCCGATCCTCGTAATGATGAAAAAGGGAACCAGGCTGGATGGCTCAGCTCCTATGCTTCTCTACGGTTACGGTTCATATGGCATTTCGATGACACCAAACTTTTCGACGGCCCGTTTGAGCCTTGTAGACCGTGGGATGATCTACGGAATAGCCCTGATCCGCGGCGGCGGCGAACTGGGGGAGAAATGGCGGCTCGACGGCCGCATGGATAAAAAGCTCAATACCTTTCACGATTTTGTCGATTGTGCCAAGTGGTTGGCCGCGAATAAATACACATCGTCTGACCGTTTGGTCATACAGGGGGGCAGTGCGGGTGGTCTCTTGATGGGTGCTGTTGTAAATATGTCGCCTGAATCTTTCCACGCTGCGATCGCCCAGGTCCCTTTTGTCGACGTAATGAACACCATGCTCGACGAAACGCTCCCACTCACGACCGAAGAGTGGATCGAGTGGGGAAACCCTAATGAGAAAAAGGCCTGGGACTACATGGTCCAATATTCTCCTTACGATAACGTCAAGGCGCAGCCGTATCCCAACATGCTTATCGAGGTCTCGCTCAATGACAGCCAGGTGCCGTATTGGGAGGGTGCCAAGTTGGCAGCCAAGATACGCGAATTCAAAACCAACGACAGCTCCATTCTGCTGCGAACGAACATGGGGGCAGGACACGGCGGTTCGTCCGGACGTTACGACCGGCTTAAGGAGATCGCCTTGGAGTATGCTTACGCTCTGACACAGGTCGGTATCTCAAAATGAGGCATTAAATCGTGTCGCCTCACTTCAATTGTCGTTCAAAATGAATCTTGGGTGACGGTCAGAATGACCGATTGACCCCGATTCCCTTAGCTGCCTTCGCGGGTCAGATATTCCCATAAACGCCTGTTTTGCTGTCTTTCTAGCTGCCCTGTTACTTTGGCACGGTCTTTGCTCTTATAGCGGCGGGGCAATAAGAGTTCCCCGTATTTAGCTCTAACGCGGTGCGGGGAACAAATATTCAGCTAATGACAAATTACCGGTGAATTAGGGATCTATCGAGCATAGTGCAATGTCGACAAGCAAAAACACTACTGCTGGTGGCGATCGATCCCACCCCCCACACCGGAACAAGTTTCTCTGAGGGGCGTACCCAAAGGGAAGGTGGCGGAACGAGCGCGATGGTTATTTTACTGTCGCGTTCCTCCGTTTTAAACTAATTTGTAACTAACTAAGCCTGAAAGAATTATGTTGATAAATAACGATGTTTAACCCATAATATCTATGGCCGTTTTCCAACGGCTTTCCTTTCGTCAAAATTGCACCCTGTTGAACAGCCCCGTCTGATCACTCCGTTGAATCTCGCTGCTTTCGTCTCAGAATGGTTTCGAATCAAAAAAACGTAAATCTTTTTCTGCTTGCAATCGCTCCGTTCGGTATCGGCGCGATCGCATGGGCGGTAAAGGGTTTGCCCACGGATCGGATCGATTCGAGTGTGATCACGTTAACTGCCTTGGCAATGTTTTGCAGCTTTTATCTGCGGATACAACTACCAAGGTTGAATCTTCACTTAACTATCTCGGAAGCATTGATAATTATTTCCCTCTTTTTCCTCGGCCCCGAGATAACAGTTCTGCTAGCCGTGATCGAGTCCGCCGTCGCATCACTAGGTATGTTGCGCGAGGGCGTCCGCCTCAAGCAGCGCACGATCCTTGTCAAGATCCTGATAGCGCCGATCGCTGTATTTGTTACCTCGCGGGCCATCCCTTTCATTTTTGGACCGACCGACATCGTTCTGCGGCGTGGCGACATTACTAGTTTTGTCTGGCTGTTAGGCGTGATGGCGATTTCGCTGTTTGTGGTAAATTCGGTGCTCGTCTCGGCATATACAGCGTTTGAGGACCATCGTTCCTTTTGGCGCGTTTGGTCGGGAAATGTTTTTAACTCGATCGTAATATACGTCAGCGGGGCCGTTCTTGCGGGAATTGTCTTAAAGACATTCGAATTGGCAAACATCTATCTTTTTGCCGCGATCGTCGGATTCTTTGGCATTGTTTATCTCACCTTCAAACGATTTGTAGAAGACGTAAAAAGGACGGTGGACAATGCAAAGCGGGCGGAACGTGAGCGAGCGGAACAGTCAGAAGAACACGTACACCAGCTTCAGCATTATGTAGCCGAATTGGAGCGGAGCAGTGAGGCGCTGCGGGAAAGTCACGAAAACTTTCGACAGGCTGCGTACCATGACGCTCTGACCGGGCTTCCTAATCGAAATTATTTCATTGATACATTAAAGGAGCTTTTACAGGAAAGCCGCGATAACGACGAGAGTAATTTTGCTGTCCTCTTCCTCGATCTAAAAAGTTTCAAGACCATCAATGACAGTCTGGGCCACTCGCTCGGCGACCGGCTTATCAAAAATGTGGCTAAGCGGCTTACATCGATGATCCGCGAGGATGACATGGTCGCACGATTTAGCGGGGATAAATTTGGCCTGATCCTAACCGACCTCTTGAGCAAGGAAGAGGCAACGAGTTTCGCCGACCGGTTGGCCAGGCGCCTTGCCGAACCTTACACGCTCGACGGACGCCAGGTTTTCACGAGTGCCAAGGTCGGTATAGCATATGGCAATTCAAAGTATCCTGAGGCGGAAGAAATACTTCGCGATGCGGATATCGCAATGTACTACGCCAAGGATAACGAAGAGAACTACGTGATCTTTGACCAGAATATGCACATCCGGGCGGTCACCCGCCTGCAGCTCGAAACGGACCTGCGGTTTGCGATCGAGCGAAATGAGTTTGAGCTGTTTTACCAACCTATCGTCAGTTTGTCAGATTCAAGTCTGAAGGGATTTGAAGCTCTTGTCCGATGGCGCCATCCGCAGCGGGGACTTGTGCCGCCAAATGAATTTATCTCGATCAGCGAGAGTACGGGCCTCATAATCCCGATGACGGTTCAAATACTTCACTCGGCTTGTAATCAGGTAATAAAGTGGCAGGAAACCTATCCCAACGGAAATCCCCTGAGCGTTTCCGTTAATCTCTCGGGCAAACATTTCGGACATCCGGCGCTCGTTGATCAGATCCGAACCGTTATTTCGGAAACCGGAATCGACCCGGCGTGCCTTAAGCTGGAACTTACAGAAAGCGCTGTTATGGAAAACGCCGAATCGGCGATCCTGATGTTAAAGCAGATCAAGGAGACGGGTGTTCAGATCAGTATCGATGATTTTGGAACAGGATACTCAAGCTTGAGTTACCTGCACCGGTTCCCAATAGATATGCTCAAGGTCGATCGTTCCTTCGTAAGCGCCATGGAGGATAACACCGAAAACGGCGAGATCGTCCGAACTATAGTCGCGTTGGCAAAGGCCCTGGACCTCAAGGTTGTGGCCGAGGGGATCGAGAGCATTCATCAATTTCATCAACTGCGAATACTCGGGTGCGAATACGGCCAAGGTTATCTATTCTCCAAACCGCTGCAGGTCAACGATATTGAGCGTTTGTTGAAAGACAAAAATCGTTGGCAAAATATACTCCCCATGGACGCGGTGCCGCATCCGGTGCAATCCCGAGAGATCGGTCATCTCCGCCTCGCTTAGATCTAATTATAAACCGATATAAATTGGTGGTTTGACCCCAAGCGGGTGAGCCGTTTCGTAGGTGTGCGCCATATTCAGCAGATCGCCTTCGGACCAGAAGTTTCCCACGAGCTGCAGCCCGATCGGCAAACCATCGGATGATAGCCCGCACGGCACACTGATGGCCGGCACGCCGGAGAGGTTTGCAGATACCGTGTAAATATCGCTAAGGTACATGGCAATCGGATCGTCAGAGCGCTCACCGAGTTTGAATGCGACCGTGGGCGATGTGGGGGTCAGAATTGCATCGCAGGATCGAAACGCGACCTCGTAATCATGTTTGACGAGAGCCCGTACTTTTTGTGCCTTAGAATAATAGGCATCGTAATATCCGCTCGACAGGACATACGTACCGAGCATGATGCGCCGCTTGACCTCTGCGCCAAAACCCTCTTCGCGCGTCTTAAAGTACATCTTTCTAAGCTCATCGGCCTCTTCGGCCCGGAAACCATATCGCACCCCGTCATAGCGAGCGAGGTTAGATGACGCCTCGGCCGTTGCAATAATGTAGTAGACTGCGATGCCGTATTTGGCATGGGGCAGCTCGACGTCCACGATAGCCGCACCTAACGATTGGAAACTATCGATCGCCTCGGTGACGCGAACGCGTACATCGTCTTCGAGCCCTTCGCCAAGCAGGGCACGTGGGACGCCAATTCGTTTTCCTTCGATGCTCCCGGAAAGACCCGCCGAATAGTCTGGTACCGGCACATCGGCAGACGTGGCGTCGAGGGGATCGCGGCCGGCAATTACCCCTAAAACATCCGCTACATCACGCGAGGTTTGGCCAAATATCCCGATGTTGTCGAGCGAAGAGGCGAACGCCACGAGCCCATACCGCGAGATCCGCCCGTACGTTGGCTTGAATCCAACGACACCGCAAAGCGATGCAGGCTGCCTAACGGACCCGCCGGTTTCGGAGCCGAGTGCAGCCCGGACCACGCCCGATGCAACTGCGACGGCGGAGCCACCTGAACTGCCGCCAGGAACCCTCGTGACATCCCAGGGATTTCTTGCCGCCCCAAAGGCAGAGGATTCGTTGGACGACCCCATTGCAAACTCGTCCATGTTTGTTTTGCCGACAATTATCGCACCCGCGTCGTTGAGCCGCCTTATTGCGGTAGCGTCATATTGGGCCTTGTAATTGTGGAGGATCTGCGAGCCGCAAGACGTCCGCATACCTTTGGTGCAGATATTGTCTTTTACAGCCACCGCCAGTCCGTTGAGTCTCGAGCCGCTATTCGCATCCAACTCAGCGGAACGCGCGAGCGAATGATCTCGCTCTATCGACAGGAAGGAATTGAGCTGCGGATTGAGGTTTCCGGCTCCGTCGAGGACCTTTTCGATGTCTGATCTGATCGACATATTTAATTAGAAACGTTATTGACCAGCCATTTATCGCCCACTTTAACGGTCTCGACGTGGACCTCTTTTTGCTCGGTTCTTGTGTCGTCCCGCCAAAGCAAAACGACCTGCAGCACTGCTTTGGTATCCGAATCGGAGGTGCAGCTTCCAACCCGAAATGCCTTAGGATAATCCTCGGTCTGGGTGAAATAGTCCTTGGCCGAGTCGTTCGTGGATGCGAGCCTTTGGTAGAGATCTGGCGTCAAATACGGCTCGCTCGCCTTTAGGTTTTCGGCCGATGGCCTCATATCGTTGCCAAAGTGCAGCGAATAAAAACGCTTTACCGCGTCACGTGCCGCTGTGCACTGCGGCTTTTCGAGGTTGGGAAGGCTACAGCCGGCGGCGAAAAATACAAGGCAAAACAAAAGCAGCAGAATATGCCCCGAGCATTTTGAATTGACCATCTTAAAGGACCTTTGGCACCTGGAAATGACCAGCTACCGCCGACGGAGCCTGGTCCAATGCAGCCTTTTGGCCGAGCGACGGCACGACCTCATCTTCGCGGATGGTATGTGTGGACTCGCCCTCGACAGTCAATCCGCCGAGCATCGGTACGACATTCTCGGTATCGAGCTCGTTTAACTGCTCGATGTATTTAACGATGTCGTCCATTTGAGGCGAATACATTTCGACCTCGGCGTCGGTGATCTCGAGATGTGCCAGCTTTGCGATCTTTCTAACGTCCATAAGATGTTCTGAAACTATGATCCGGAATCGATGCAAATCGACGCAGCGTCCAAAAATTTCTCCCGCAGGGATGGATCGGAAATCGATTCCGCGGCCGCTGAAATAGATGGGGACACATCACCCCGCTGCCGCACATCGAACGCTGTTTTTACCTGCTCTTGCACGGCTGATGGTTCGATACGAAACTCGATGAATCTCACCTTTCCCTCGCCGAGCACTGCATTAAGCTTTGCAACTAACTGCGGGCTCAGCTCTTCGAGATTGCGGCGCCACGTGAGATCTTTTACGGCGACCACGAGGCGTTTCTCAAAAAACTCGATGGGTTTTGTCCGTGTTTTTAACTGCTCACCGGCGCACCGTCCCCATGCAATAAATGCCAGGGCTTCGTCGGTCTCGCCGCTCGGCTCAAGACCAGCCAGGACATCGGAAAGTGCGCCAAAAAGCTGTTCCATTTGTCATTTGACCTCAATCAATTATCATTTTAGACGACACTTACCCGAAATGCTAAATACGAGCTTTTGTGTGGTTAGGACTGATGGCTTCCTTTAAATATGATCGTTCTTCCCAAACTTATACTTGCATCCGGCAGCCCACGCCGGTCGGACATCCTGGCCTCGGTAGGATGGGATTTTGTGAAACATCCCGCTGACATAGATGAGAGCGAGAGGGCGGGCGAGGCTCCTGAGGATTATGTTGTCCGGCTCGCCAGGGAAAAGGCGGAGGCCGTCGCTTCGCAGTACCCGAAGGGCACCGTCCTGGGGGCCGACACTACGGTCGTCATTGAGGACCAGATACTCGCTAAACCTATCGATATGGCCGACGCCAGGCGGATGATCGGCATCCTCGCCGGCAAATGGCACGATGTTTTGACGGGTGTTGCGATCGTCTGCGGAGGCAGGACCGAGTCGGGAATGCAGCGGACCCGCGTCAAGTTTGCACGCATGACCGAAGACGAGATCGCCTTTCTAGCAGAAATGGGTGAGCCTCTGGACAAGGCAGGTGCATATGCCGTTCAGGCCCACGCGTCGCTGTTTATTGAAGGGATCGAAGGCGATTTTTGGAATATCGCGGGACTGCCGATAAACCTCGTCTATGAAATGGTGATGAACGGCCGGACAAGCACTAAGGCCGCGTTATAAATGCTCCAAGGAAAAACACCTCTTTCCTTGCGGAAAAGAGGTGTAGCTCAAAGTAAATACCTTATTAAAGCAGTTTATCGATGGCACGCGAGATCGCGACGGTCGGATCATATTTTGGGTCGGTGGAGATACCGCCGAACGGATCGCCTGATTGCACCCCGTTCTTATCAATGATCACAAACGAAGGAACCTGTTCGATCCTGAATTTTCGAAGCGTAGCAGCCCCGTCAAAATCACGAAGGACCGTCACGCCGACCTTTTTGTCAAAGGCAAATTTCCTTATTGTCGAATCGTCGGCAAAGTTCTTAGACTTGGCATTCGATGAATCGGTCGCGACAAAATAGAAGACGACATCGCGTCCGCTATATTTCTTGACGAGTGAATTGGTGTATTCCGCCTGTTTAGCCGACAACGGCAGCCAGGAAGCACCCACGGCCAGCACGACAACCTTTCCCCGCTGCCCCTGGACGTCTACCTGTGTTCCGTCGACGGCGGTCAGATTTGTCTGGGCCGATGCGGCCAAGGCGGTCAGAGCCGTCATCCAAAAAACTAAAACTAAATGTTTTATCGTTCTCATATATTTAGGGATCATCCCTTTTGAGATGATCCACGCAGATTAGATGCAAATTTAGTACCAGATTACTGCTTTCTGTTGAGGATGACATTATCGATCAGACGGATGTCCCCAATGTAAACCGCGGCAGCGATCAGAGCCTCTTCATCGCCCACTTTATCGAGGTCCCGCAGTGTTTCGCGGTCCACCACCGAGACATAATCCAGGCGGGCGATGGGTTCGGCCGCCATCCGGTCTCGTACAATTTGAGCCAGATCTGAAGCATTTCGTTCGCCTTTCTTGAATTCGGTCTTGGCCTCACGAAGGGAGTTTATAAGTACGGCCGCCTTTTCGCGTTCCTCGTCAGAGAGCAGCGAGTTTCTTGATGACATTGCCAAGCCTGATTCCTCTCTGACTGTCGGTATCACGACGATCTCCGTCTCAAAGCCGAGGTCGGAGGCTAACCGCTTGATCACAGCCACCTGCTGGGCGTCCTTTTGCCCGAAATAAGCAAGATCAGGCCGAATGGTATTAAGAAGGATCGTTACAACCGTCGCCACCCCGCGAAAGTGGCCCGGCCGGGCGGCGCCCTCCATCGACTCGGTAATACCCTCGACGGACACATAGGTCGCGAATCCCTCGGGATATATCTCGGAAACCTCGGGCGCGAAAACGTAATCCGCCTCATACTCGGCGAGAGTCGCGGCGTCGACCGTCAGGTCGCGAGGGTAATTGTCGAGGTCAGCCCGGTCATTAAATTGCTGAGGGTTTACAAAGATCGACACGACAACTACGTCGCAGGCGGCCCTCGCCTCTTTTACAAGCGCCAGGTGGCCGGCGTGCAACGCCCCCATGGTCGGGACAAATCCGACGGTCTTGGCCTCTCGGCGCAGTTTACGCGAGATCGAGAACATCCTCTGCCGGCGGTTGATTATTTCCATATTGTAGCTGCCGTTGTGCCGAACAAATTTATTTACGGCCCTTCGCGATCTGCCTTCTTTTCTGCAGTTCTCGTCGGAGAACCAGTAACGGAAGAACGAACGTCAAAAGGACCACACTAATAAACAAGACCCCCAATACCAGTTGAGAGCCTGTGGGTTCCTCGGGGTAAATACCTAACGGGTTATTGTTTTCCTTACCGGCATAAGATAAGACAAGGCTAAATACAAATACGAGTCCGAGAAGTACGACAAAAATAGACGTGACCCTTATGGCTAGTCGCAGGTTCTCCGTTGACCTCTCCGACATTTGAACTAAAGAAAACTAATTTCTATTTCGCCGCCATCTCGCGCTTGATGTCGTCCGTCAGGCCGTATGATTCCTTTTCATTTGGATATGTGCCTGATTTTACGTCTTTGGCCCAGTGCTGAATGGCCTCGGTCATGACATTTCGCAGATTTACGTATTGCCGGACAAAACGCGGCTGCCTGCCAAAGGTCATGCCGACCAGATCGTGCAGTACAAGTACCTGAATATCGCACTCCGGGCCCGCTCCAATGCCGATGGTCGAGATCTTGACTTGTTTTGTGATCATCGCCGCCACCTCGCGCGGGACGAGCTCAAGTACTATGGCGAACGCCCCAGCGTCCTCAAGCATTTGAGCATCCTCGATAAGCTGTTTTGCCTGTTCCGTCGTGCGGCCCTGTACGCGGTAGCCGCCCATCTTATAGACCGATTGGGGTGTCAGCCCGATATGGGCGACGACCGGTATCTCTTCGCTCACGAGGCGTTTGACAAGATCAACGCGGTTGCGTCCGCCCTCGAGCTTGACCGCCTCGGCACCGCCGTATTTCATCAACCTAAGGGCGTTCTTAACGCTGTCGTCCTCATTTATGTGGTAGGTGCCAAACGGCATATCGGCGATGACCATCGCCCGCTCGGTCCCGCGTTTTACGGCTATGCACGCCGATAGTATCTCGTCCAGCGAAACCGGGATCGTATTGCCATACCCGTGTATGACGTTGCCCATGCTGTCGCCGACCAGGATCATGTCGATCCCGGCCTCATCGACGATGCGGGCCGTCGGGTAATCGTACGCAGTCAGGCAGACCAGTTTTTCACCGTTTTCCTTGGCGGCACGTATCGCCGGCAGATAAACCTTACCCTCTTTATCAGGTTGCAGGTATGCCATAAATTGGTAACAAGTCTAGCTGTTAAAGCGGTTTTAGTCTAGCTGTTTACGGGTTCCAGGCCGGGCACACGGCGGTTGGGATCCCAGCGTTTTGCCTCGCATTGGTCTTCACAATTGGCGAGAATATCAGATATCTCTCGCTGCAAAACCGGATGGACAAAATTGGGTGCGATCTCAGCGAGTGGGCACAGGACAAATTTTCGCAGGTGCAGCCGCGGGTGGGGCAGCGTCAGGAATTCCGTTTCCATCCGCTGATCGCCAAAAAAAAGGATATCGAGGTCGACCGTACGGGGTTTATTTAGTGACTTGTCTCTGCGGCCGAGCAGGTACTCGATCCTCAACAGGCGGGCCATCATCTGGGTCGCGGTTATGTTGCTGACGTGGATCTCAGCGACCATGTTTAGAAATGTTCTTGTGCCCTCGGTGTCAACCGGTTCGGTCTCATATATGGCCGAGAGCTGCGATACCACAAAGCTCGCCTCCATCAACCCGCGGACCGCCATCAGCAGATTGCCCGAGCGGTAGCCGAGGTTCGAGCCCAGCCCCACATATGCGACCGTATAGTCCGTCTCCATATAGTTACATAGTAAATAGAGGAATAGCGTTTGGAAGTCAACGGTCAAGAAATCGGTAAATGGAGCGAGGGGAGTGGGGGAGATTTACGTACCCTATCCGGTTAACTGCTCACGATCCACAATTTACAAGATCAAACTTTCTTTCGCTTGGGCATCGGAACCAGCATAGACACCTCGCGTCGATAATCTTCGTACGCCTGGCCGTGAAAACTCACCAGGTCCCGTTCCTCAAACTGTATAGCCACCAAAATATAAGCGGTCGTAACTGCTGCAAACAGCAGATGGCCGGCGGTCATCACCGGTGCTGCCCAAAACGCGATAATAAACCCGAGCATGATCGGATGACGTACGAGTCGGTAGAGAACAGGCGTGGTAAATTCCGCGTGTCCGTAATCTTTTCCCCGGCGATACATATCGACCTGTTTAAGGCCGAACAGGTCAAAGTGGTTGATCAGAAAAGTGCTGAACAGCACGATTCCCCACCCGAGCAGCGAAATGATGAACAGGACATATTGACCTGCGGCATTATCAACGCGCCAGATAATGTCGGTCATGGGCCGCCATTGCCAGAAGAGCAAAATGAGCGCGAGGCTTGCCAATAGAACATAGGTACTTCGTTCGATCGGTTTGGGAATGATCTTTGTCCACACTTTCTTAAATCTCGGCCG